>TARA_R110002003_G_scaffold391_5_pt1 | contig 12218 bp, 10 predicted proteins | sample TARA_R110002003 | Tara Oceans TARA_R110002003 (sample SAMEA4396441) | marine metagenome | biome: Westerlies Biome; feature: [SRF] surface water layer (ENVO:00010504); material: water (ENVO:00002006), including particulate matter (ENVO:01000060) such as... | depth 5 m | reverse complement strand
GGAGGTCAGCAGAGCACGCTATAGATGATGAAGAGTAACGTGAGGCACTGATGAGAGCAATCCAGAATATGCTCTAGCTACAGACCGCCGGCCCGATAGATGAGTGCACCACAGCCACTCTCTATGCGGATAGGACTATCGTAGAGGGAGTTGCTTACGCTTTTCGCCACTCCAAAAAAGGATCCGAGCGCTTTCGATGCTACTGCAGTCCCGTGAGACGTGAATTGATTGTTGGCATTCTTGGCGTCATCGACAGCAGTATCCTGGTTCAACTTGAGGGATGCCGGTGACGGTAACACGTAAATGTTATCGGGGTTACCGCCCGGCGGGTGGAATTCAAATTGGTTATTGGGCTGTCAAAATAAGACTTAGCCCTGAACTATGCTGTCGTCGTGTAATCTACTCACATTATCAACGCCGAGCTGGACACCTTGGTCAATGACGAATATGAGTGTATTTTTTCCAGGCTCAGGAACGTGCACGAAGTCAGTCAGTGTACTAAGATCCGCGCCCCTATAAGTTGTTGAGTGACGGAGTAATTTGTGGTAGAATTGGGGTTTGCGCTTACCTGTACTGACTGTCCATCCGCAGAGCTTGATCTGCATTCACTTGCCGTTCCCATTTGCCATCTCGTGGTAATAGTCCAGTCTTGTCTAGCACGTCAAGGTCACCCTGAGAGTTGCGTAATTGATCATCAAGAGGCAGTGCTCGAAACTCTACCATCTTGCCCTCAACTCTGATCACTTTGATGCCTTCATATTTCTTCACCTCTGAGAAAGCATCTTGATCCAGCATAAATCCATACCAACCAATCGTTTTATTATCGGCCTTGAAGTAGAAGAAATTGGAGTCTTTCTGCATTTTAGACTTCAGAAACCTTTCCGTCTCTTGCAAGTCACTGTTGGCCTTTGCTAGCGCCACATATCTCTGAATATCTCGACGGACCAGTTCGTGAAGCTCAGAGTCGGCGGCTAAGGCCTCTGGGGTTGCTGCTTGCTCGATGTGATCAATGCCATCGAGGTTGCGAATACGCTCTGCCAGGTCGCTGTTCTGCAGCACCGTCACAGTCCAATAGTCGAAGATCTCAGTGGATTGGTCGTCGAGGTGGCGGACAGGAGAGACATTGGCGGCGCCGCATAATTCAGTCAGTTGTGCTTCCGTATTCGTGGTCTCAGTCGGTAGAGCACCGGTAACGGGGTAAACGAGATACTGTATCATGCCAGTGTCTCTAGACGAGGAGTCAGTCGAGGCAAGAGCCGAGAGTATGAGCCGAGACCAGAGAGTCAACAGCAGGAGTAACTGCATTTCGTGCGATGAAAGATTGAAAAGAGATAGGAGGGAAGATCGTTGACGACCAGGTGGAGAGCGTACGCAGCCCTGCTTTATATGTTCTTACGGCGGTGTGATTGCATCATCCTGAGTTGTGTTTCCGTGGACGGTCATGCAAGTCCAAGGCATGGTTGGACTGTGCCAGTGAGGCACAAGGCGCTTTCGCCATGTCTCTGGCCTTGAAGAAAGCCATGCTCATGTGCATTTGCCCGTTCTTGCAGGGCCGCATGCTAAGCTGCAACCTGGCGTATGTTTGAAACATCTCCAGGCGGCGCAGAAGGTGTGTTTTCGGAGTCCGAGGGTGTGCTTCAGCGGCGTGAAGCGCGTCGAGAACTTGATCTCATGTAGCACCCCATCCAGTTTCCAGATCTTCATCCTCAAAAAAGAAGTGCACCTCGCGGCACAGGCGGCGAAGATTGACTTGAAACATTGCCCAGGCAGTGAAGAGGAACATGGACGTACTCATTGGAGGCGCTCGCCATGCTTCGAGCAAAGTCGTGTTGCGGCAAAGTTTCAAGTGTGCTAAGACGGCAACGACGTGAATACTGCAATGCGTCGCACCAAAAGCTCAAGCAGTTGTGGTGTTTGAGGTTGAAATAATTCCGCGTAGATGGTGAGGCGGGGCTGAGGTTGCTTTCATTGGTGACGTAAGGTGTGCTGTGCCGCAATACCTGAGCAGCATCGATTTCATGGCCATCGGCTCCAAGGACGAATGTGAGATTCTCTGGTAGTATGGGACGTGATATAACTGGTGCATGCTGTGTGAGTCCCACCCTACGAACTCGATGAGTGCGGCACGCAGCGCCCATAGTGCTCTCTTCAAGACGCACGCGCACAGCTTCCATCAAGCCGTGCCATAACGATTAAAACAGCCACCGAATCATCATAAGGCGGCACAGGCCGTCTCTTGCGTACATTCAACTTTGACCACGCCTCATCAATGTACGCAGACAACACGCAGGAAGGAAGGAAGGAAGGAAGGAAGGAAGGATAACCGTCTCGGCTGAACTAGTCCTGGTAGCGTCGAACTTGCCATACTATAGTACGACAGCAACCTTGAAACAACGCAGCACATTCTCGCCACAGGTATTCATCCCACATCCTATAGACACACACCCACTCTGCAGCTCCGATCTGAGCGTATACAGCACAGCAGGCTACGAACGAACAGTTGAAACAGCAGCTTCGATATCTGCATTGGAATTTCTCAGACTACTCTTCAAGCGCTGATACATGACTGGACACTTTACACAGCCATATCACACATACATCCACCTCTCTCCAATCCCTCTCTCCAATCCCTCTCTCCAACCCCACCCCAACTACTTCTTCTTACTCCCCCTTCCCCCCCTCGGCTTCGCCTTCCCCACCGCCTTCGCCGCACCCGCCCTCCCGCCCGCAATCATAACCCTAACCTTCGCCACAGGCACCGCGCCCACGACCTCGGTTTCCTTCCATCCGCGAATCAGCTCCATCTCCCTAGGCCAAATGCGCTCGACATCCTGGGCTTGTTTATCCGTGTTTTTCGCGTCTTTGCCCGCATGGTCCCAGATAGCCAGGATCTCCTTGACGGCTTTGCCGCGCTTTGTGGAGCCGGGCTGGATTTTTGCTTTGTATTTGTAAGCGCTGAGGGCGGACCAGGGGGCGCAGACGGGGAGGGCGGAGAGGAGGTCGTCGCCGGGGAGGGGGCGGCCGGTGAAGGCGTCGAGGTTGAGGAGGTGGGACTTGAGGACTTCGTCGCCGGAGTCGGAGTCGTCTTGCGAGTGCGCGGCTTGGCGGGCTTCTTCAGCGGCTTTGCCGGCGGCTTGGGCGCGGACATGTTGCTCGCGGCGGCGCTGCTTGTTGGCGGCTGCTTCTTCCTCCTTGCGTCGCTTCTCTTCGGCAGCGTCTTCGGCGGCCTTTTGGCCGGATTGAGAGCCTAGTAGGCGCATAGCTAGGGCGCGCTCGTCCTCGTCTTGGTTGGCGTACTTTGCCGCAAGTTTCTTAGCTTTGCTACGCTTGCCTCGAGGAAGAGGTGCACTGGTAGCCTTCGATGCCAGCGAAGTGACTGTGCCTGGTGCTTTCACGCGTGCTTTGGCATCCTCATCCGTAGATGCACTTTCGTCACCATCGGCGCTGTCGGCTGCCGGGGTCGACCTAGTTGCAACTTGTCCTGACGGCGGCAACTGTCCCTTCTTAAGCATACGACGTTCTTTGGCAGACAAATGGCGTCGGCCTGTGCTCTGCGGTTTCTCGGAGTCGGCCATGGAGCCTGCATCGTCGTCTGCATCCTTTTGGGGCGCTAACCCATTGCCTCCTGACATAACAAACTCATCATTATCCTTTAAGGACTGGGCCTCTTCATCGTCTTCGCTGTCATCTGCAGCGTCATCCTTTTTCGATTGGAGTGGGTTAGCGTGTCCTGCAGCCTCCGACTCCGCGTCGCTTTCATCTGTTTGCTCCAGCTTCGCGTCTGGGAAGTCATCTTCCGAATCGGATCCTATTTTAGCGTCTGGGAAATCATCATCGTCGCTCCCTGCTTCTTTGCTGTCCTGTGAAGGCTTCACCTCCTCGGTAGCCTCTGGTGCCATCTCTGCTGCAGATATGTTGACACCGTCAAGCACACGATGCTTGTTATGGCGTGCCTTGCTTGCTTCACTAATCTCGAACATTACTGCCAGGCCAACAATGAGCTGAGCCGGCGGAAGATACTCCTTCTTGCCTTTGATTTTGAACATGCCAGGCGGGAGGAACTCTCCTGTCTGCCCAGTCTTGGTAACCTGGTCGGCGGGAACCCACCACGCGGACATGCCAGCTTTGGAGTCCCACGCATCAGAAGTACAGACTGAAAGATGGCCTGCTTGCGACAAGGTCGACGGAGGTATCGGTGCGTCTGGTGTGGTAGGCTTGTTCTTGATGATCATGGGAACCGCACCCTTAAGGTCGGCGTGGACGTACACGTCGCCCTTACGGAAGTATCGCCTGTAGATGATTTCGTTCTGCTGCGCATCCTTGCCACCAAGTACAAGGTAGCCATCGGAGGATATGAAGTATATGTACTTCTCGAACCACTGTTGTTTGCGAACAGGACGGAGTATGTCTTTCTCTTGTTTCAAGCCTTTCTTCAGATCCTCTGCAACCTTTTTCTCGTGACTCTTCAGCGCCCTGGTAGATGCTTGTACCGTCCGATCCTCCTTACTGGCTGCTGTCTTTTTCTGATCATAGTACTCAGTTGAGTTGGCCCACGGCGATAATGCTAGGTCGATGTCTATTGCGAGTTTGGGTTGAGATGGTTTCTTGACTGGTGCTGCTTTCTTTTTAGGTGCATCATCGTCGTCCTCGGAATCTTCACTGACGGAGCTGGTCTCGTTTCCCTCGTCATTCTCCTCTTCTGCTTGACCAAAACTCGTTTCATCCAATAGTAAAGTGATTGTGTTCTCATGCAGTTTTAGTGGCAACTTGATCATTTCTGCGACGGCATTGCCCTGGCCCTGCTCGCGCTCAATGAGACGACCAATGTCACCCCAGTCCATGCCTTGTCGAATTAGCCCGTTGACGGCCTCGGTCGCTTCGGCCACTCGATGTACGTTTGCGAGTATCGCTTCCGCTTTTCGAAAGTTCAGCTCTTGGACCTGCTGTAAACCGCCGATGCGTTCTTCGTGTTCTTTGCGTGCCTTCTCTAGCTTTTTCTTAGCTTGCTGCTCACGCTCTGTGAGACGCGACTCGAGCTTCTGGCCCTCGATAGACGAGAAGAACTCGTCGACGGCCTTGTTGAAGCCGTCAAATTCGAGGAACGTGGTGTCTGAGCCTTCGAATTGCTGTGGTCGGAATGGATGAAAATCGTCGTAGAGGTACTTGGACTTTTCCGGCCTGTCGTCATCCTTGGGTGCGGCCGGATTTGGCTTTGCCAGAATGTACCCCTTGGTGTTGTTGCCATGGACGATCTCATCGGTGATCTTCCTGGCATCTTGCAAGACGATGAGTAGCTTCCCAAGAAGATCGTCATCAGCCAGGACCTGCTCTGGCTTCAGTGTAGAGTCAAAGTTGGCGACGTGTAGAGCATGATCTACGAGTAATGGGGGACATTCCGTGATAGAAACGGCCAGTGCTTTCCTCAGCGCATCTTTGCCCGACTTCCGCGCCTTCTTGCCCGGCGCTGCAGGCTGCTCTTGCTGCCTATCCACTGCCTTCTGCAGACCTTCGCGTATCCGTTCCTTTGTCAGCTGTGGTGCACCGCCGTAGTTCTGGCGTAACGACAAGTTGTACTCCAGGCCAACCCGAAGCTTCTCGTGTTCCTCGCCCTCGTCAACATTGCGCAACAGCGCCAGGACCTTGAGGTCGGCATCTGTAAGGACAATGTTGCCGCCTGCGTAGAATTCGAGGTACAATCGGTACAGCCCGTCGGAGAACTGGAACTCGAGTATGCGGTCGGTGCCGATCTGGGCGATGGACGTCACTCTCCGAGTCTTGAGGTACTTGCGCAGTTTGGCGACAAAGGCAGATGGCGCGGCAGCTGTGGTGCGCGCATATTCGGTGAGATGGCAGCGGAAGCCGGAGTCGATGAGGAGCTGTTCGCGGTGGTCGGGTTTGTGGAACTTGATTAGGAAGATCCTCTGTGTGGCAGTCAGCTATGCTGTCGCAGTCTCAGGAGCTTCAAGCTTACGGATGAGAGATCGTAAACGTTTGTGACCCGCAACGAGGTGAGGCTCTTGGACAACTCGTGCGCTATGACCTTGATTAATCAGCATTGCGCGAACAAGATTGCATGTCTACTGTGCCTACTTTGACGTCCAAGCTAGAGAATCTCTGCTTCATGGTGGTGTGGTCGTGTGCAGAGTCTTTGGCGGGGGATGCGATGACGACTGGCGAAGGCGGAAGTGGCGCACAGCAGGGGTCATGGAAATCGTTCCTGACAGCTTAGTAACAACGATTCACCCTTCACAGCACCCCACTACCGGTTACCAGCCTGAACCTCGGGTCGGTGAGAAATTGACTATGCTGGATTGCGTGGATTGTAGTCCGCCGTGCTACCACCACATCTATCATGCAGAATTGCAAGCTTTTGCCCATGGCGACGCTATATTCCCAAACTCCGCCAACGCCGTTCGCTGAATGATTCTCATCACAAGCCCTGTCGTATCCTTTCTGCGAGCTGCCTCTTTCCAAACTCCCATGCGTTCAAAAATCCTTGTTCTGAGAGCTCGATGTTCTTCATCGAGGTCATGTCTTGCGCCGGTGGCTTGCTAACTCGCGACGCCACAATAACCGGGTCTGTCTCGAGGATGATGCCGTCGTCGACGAGCTCGTCTACTGCGAGCGACTATGACAGTCAGCGTGATGCATGCATTGATGAGTCTGCGTCCAGACGTACCACGAGGTCGTAGTTCTCGATGACCGTCCGCTTGTCGACCGAGTTTCTGCGCACTGTTAGACATGTCTGCGAGAGCATTGGGGCGTCGCTTACTTCAGCAAGATGTTCAGCGAGTCTCTCAGCGCGAGCACCACACTGCAATGCTTGTTAGCGCTGCCCAGTCGCCGCTGTCAGAGATGCAGTACCTGTAGAGAAGCACCTCGTTCTCCTCTGCACTCCCGACCACGTAGAGCATGACGTCCGACTCCATCTTGAAGACAACCACCTTCTGGTCATACAGAATAATGTCCGTGGTCTGCTTGGCTGTCTTTTCTATGCGAACTGTCAGACGTTGGCTTGGCAGAACCTGCCTGGTTACACACCCAGCAGCCCCTTCTCGAACGCCTTCTGGTCCTTCACCGTCTTGTATGCGATCTGGCCGGGGTAGTCGGCGTGCACGCCCTGCGGTGGGTGCGGGTTCTGGTAGTACTTGGTGAGGATGCGCGAGCCATCGTCGATTGCGAGGATCAGGATCGCCTGGACGCTGAAGAGAGACAGAGGACGCGACATATTGCGGGCTCGTGTGCGTATGGGCTGGCGGCGTGCGAGCGTGTACCTTGGCCGGCGGCGGTGGGGTTTTGATAGGTGTCTCCTGGCGTCCAGGGCACGCAGGACAGCGGAGAAGCGGCCAATCACGGAGGTCATTTCGCGAGCTTCTAGCGCGTCACTCGAAAAGAAGTTCGACCGTCCCACGCATCGTGAGCCTCCACCACGAACACAACCGGCTATGCACAAAATATCGCGCACGTCGCTCGCTTCTCTCGTCTGTCCTTCAGCACCGTTTCTCGCTCCTCCGCTCCTCCGCACGGCCATACCGGTAGCCGTACATACCTCGCAATGCCCGCCATTTTCCAGACTTCAGACGGCATGCTATGCGACCAAAACCAAGGAGAAAGGCCCACCGCGGAAGCTCACATTCAGTCCGCGAAGGAAGAATAAGCCTGCAGCCATCGACAATGAAGTGCGTCGTGCCATCATCGGAATCATCCAAGATTACTGACGTCAATCAGATCGCGTCTTTGCGCCAGCAGCTGCAGAAGGCGTGCGAATTTCGAAATGTGCAACAGATGATGGACATATACCCGACTTTGGTCGAAGCGAATGCGCTGAACCGCTACGATACCCGCCGCATCGCACAGGCTCTGCACACACGCGCCCGTTTGATGCGCGAGTCGACCGACATCTTCCCCTTCATCCAGCAGCTCCTCTCCGACCTCCGCAAAGGCGCCCTCGAGCCCCACCCATACGCCTTCGTGCACTTGTTTGGTATATACAAGGTATGCAGGCGCTTCAATGAAGGCCACGAACTGTGGCAATGGCTCGTCCAGCAGGATGAGAGGTTCGTGTCGCAAGCAGCTTATGGCGCCGCTATTGAACTCATGGCCTTTGGTGGCCTCGCGAGCCTGCCGGAGCTCGAAGACCTGTACACCGAAGGCCTCAAAAGGTTCCCTGGCACCTTCGCCGAGTACCACCTCTCGCCGGATGCCATTGTACCTGATCGAAGCCAGCCCACCCTCGCGCTTGGCATACCCACCGTTCTCCTACAAGGCATTCTCACCGCTCGCATGCTTGCGCGCGACTGGAAGAAATCATACTTGGCCCTCGACACCATCCTCCGTCTCTACCCAACGCAAACTCCGCCTCGTTTCTTCGAGCTTTTCATGACCGAACGGCCCCTCTCGGAAGCGTACACTGCCTTCATGTTAGCTTGTCGTTCTGGGGTAGCTTTAAGCCACTCTCAAGTAACGGATCTGCTATCCAAGCTAAAGGCGGCCATGCGCACAATTACATCCATGGCTGATCGCATGTTGCTTCTTCGAGCTGTCGCAAACGCTCTCTATGCATATCAGGAGGCGGGTGGGCAGTTAGAGAGCATTCACGTTGGCGTCTTCGCTCACTGCTTTCAGCATGTCCTTCCTATGCTGACCCCTGGCGAAGACTACCAAGGCGATGCTGCTCAACTCAGGAACCTCGTCGTGGTGGCAGCGCACGAAATGCTCTCGGAACTGTTGCAAGCCGGCCTAGCCCCTCAGATGCACCCATTCGAGGCCTTGATCTCCATCGCCGGGAGGTTGCGCGTCCCAAACTTGCTCACCACCACATTAAAGGACCTGGAAACGGCTCAGATTGAACTCGGACCGATCGGAACCAGGAGTGCTCTGACGTCTGCTGGTTTGGTGAAAGACACCGATCTCGTCGAGCAATTGTGGTCTAGAATCGTCAGTACTGCTGAGCTTGAAGGCTCTCAGATTAACTCCGAAGACTGGACCACGTTTGTCAAAGCCTGCAGACGGTCTGACATGGCCAAGTACTTCAAGGAACAGATGCTGAAACTATCACACACTACCACCTCCAGCATCGAACAGCGCTTGTTGTACGAGATAGATTTGACGGAGAAAATGGCAGACCAAAGTCTTTTCGAGTACATGACTCCCGGCGCACTAACAACGGAATTGGACGCTCTCAAGCTACAGACCAAGAACATAGCGGCTGTCATCATGTCTGGGTCACCTCTTTACCTCCGAGCATCGCCTTTCTACATGCATCTAGACCCTTCAACAACATCGTTGGGTTCTCTAGAAAATCTGCGACTTGTGTATGATCAATATACCACTGATCCACACCAGCCTGAGCCTCCTCCACCTGCTGAGGGGTCGCCAATCAAACCTGTCTTGAGCCCGACAGGCATACCACTGGACGAATTGCGCTTCATGAATTGGCTGACCATCCTCGAGATGATGAATAACGCTGAAGCATATGAAACTCATTTCCGGGCCGCGATCGATCAAGCCATCAGTGACGGCACGCCGCTTAAAGATCGCTCGGTCGCACTATTACAGAAAGTGAAGCATGAGCCTATACGATCCAAAGTAGAGCTACGAGAAAGAATCAGAAACCTTCGAAGCCCTGCTGCTACGTCCTCAACCGCCTTTCGCAAGATTGTGTCGAAAATTTCAGACGAAAGATTCAAGCCCATGACCTACGCCCCAGACGCAGACAAGTGGAACATTCCGACAATTCGCAAGCTTGGCAGTTCGAAGGTCAAAGACCGCAGGCAGCAAATTGAGCCTCGGCCTTTTCTTCAAGAAGAAATGTTCCAGCAGAAGCCTCCTACTATCCGTCATTACGTCGGTCTAGAGTCCTATCACGATGCTCCAGCAAATTTACAGCATAAAGTGCGACGTGAAAATCGCTCGCCATCGGGGAACGCAGGCGAGGAGTCTTCCGCCAACGAAGCACCACGGTCTGACTGGCCGTCGGTCGAGGAGCTTACCAAAGTATAACGGCGAATACGGGTTTATCGACAAATCTTCAGCCCGCACGATTGTATGCACAATACATGTCTTCTCGTGACGACCGGCGTCGCTGCACCGGCACAGATGGCGCAACCTTGCATCACATCGACGGCGTTGGAACTCGCATTACCTTACATTGCATTGCATGGCTTCGCATGGGAACCGAGCGCATCGCGCATCATCTATATATACCACATCTCATCTTCATTCGCGCAACAATCCCCGCTCTCACGTTCGACATTTTCCTGTTTCCAAGGACACCTCCGTTCCGCGTTCTCCGTTCTCCGTTCTCAAAATGCTAAATTTCGGATGCGAGATCCGTTCCGCTCACGCTTTGTTGATATTGGTCGGACCGAGCTTTCTTACTGGAACATCATCGCGGCCCGGCTTTTCTGGAGATAGGTCCTGCGCTACGCGACCCACAACGAGGAAGTGCTTCCTCCTTGTGAGACAGCGCCACAGGAACAGCGCCACAGGACCCACAACGAGGAAGCACTTCCTCCTTGTGGGTCCCATGGCAGCTATCGCCAACGCACCCAACTCGTCTTATTCCGTGTCCATTTCAGCGTCGAAAGGCGAGCGCACCCAATGCAGTCGGTCCGTCCGTTGCAATGTCGCCGGTCCTGTTTCGTACCCAAGTACTCCGTTTCATGGCATTGTCACTGCACTTCAGCCGGTGACGTCTTCGTTTCGTACCTGAAAGTGATTTTATGGCTCTGTGCTTGTAATGTCGCGTGCTCGATGGCCGTTTCAGTTGTGCGCGGCTCAATGCACCCCGCAGATTTGACCGTTGCAATATTAACACGGCCCGACATGGATGCACGGATCTGCAACGGTCTTGCAGCATCGGTCGATCGATGCTCTTACCCTTGTTGGGGATGCTTGGAAACTGGAATGCGCTGATGGTCGCGATCATGCAGAGTTGGAAATCAGTCAATCGGCCTTCACTCCTACCACGGTAAGAGCAGAGCAGTCCTGCGATGCGACACGGTTACATTCTGTCGCCGGCACGACACCCAGTTTGGCTGTTCGTTGTGGAGTCCCTCTTCACCAGCCCAACATATCAGGCATTACACCGCGAGTCAATCCACCACTTTGGTTAAAACACAACCATCCAAGTCGTAAGGCAACAACCCTGGCGCCGTGTTATCCCACGTGGTTTTATCCGGCTCCCGGAGTCTTACCTACCACACTGTCAACCCGGATAAACACCACAAATAGCACCCCGGCCCGCAGGCTTCCTCGTATCTTCTCTGCGCTCCCGCCGTTTCAAGAAGGAGCTGGCTTGCGCATGCAGATTGCGATTGTGTGACGCTTCTGGAAGGGCGCGGATTGCTTGCCGAGGCGCGCAGTTGGGACGCTCATCGCACAGCAGGGTGGTTCTTGCTTGCGTCCATTGTACGACCGGAATGTAGATACCAACTTCGCCGTGTCATACTCGTTTATTCATGCAACAGAGTGATTTGTGCGTGCAAGAAAGGCGCGTATCAACTCACTTTCTCGCCGCCACTGCCATGCCGCTTCCGCACGGGAGCGGCGCGGCGCGCTGCGCCCGTCTGGAAGGCAGGATGGCCGAGCCGGTCGTGCGACAATGGCGATGAGGTGAGACGACAGGTCTGGGACCGGTGTGGCGTTGCGTTGTGTTTCGGGCGGTGATGACTGCACCCGCTGCGTTGTGCAGGGAGTTAAGCAACGGGACTTGATTTTGCACTTGAAAACCGTAAAACTGTGAAGTCGAGATCTCGGTATTACTTCGTTGAGTACCATATAGTAGTAGTAGTAGTAGTACCAAATACCATTCATCTGACTGTTGTATGCTACTTGCGATATCGTCGAGCTGAGCTGAGCTGAGCAGAAAATCAAACTAACCCCGTACATGTTACCCATCCAAGTTCTATCCCTATCCCCATCCTAACCCAGAAGAAAAAATACAAGCCGAGGGGTAATATCGACGGGAATCAGAATCAGAAGAAAGTGGAAATCGGGGCAGCGATCAACGCGCGTACATAGACCAAGCCCCCCGCATCCCATCCCATCGCAGCGCAGCGCGAACATGACACTGGAATGAAACCTGTACCCGTCGTTGTAGTTCAAACATGAACGTGAAAATATCGGAAGTGAAGGAAGGAAATAAACAAAATCCAAAATCCAAAACGCTTGCTAAATGCCCTTTTCAAATCATCCCACCTCATCCCCCTCCCATC
>TARA_R110002003_G_scaffold132_5_pt1 | contig 12231 bp, 10 predicted proteins | sample TARA_R110002003 | Tara Oceans TARA_R110002003 (sample SAMEA4396441) | marine metagenome | biome: Westerlies Biome; feature: [SRF] surface water layer (ENVO:00010504); material: water (ENVO:00002006), including particulate matter (ENVO:01000060) such as... | depth 5 m | reverse complement strand
GAGATCACCAAGGACACCACTCTGAGTGATCTAAACAAGTTTTTCGAGTGGAATAGTGCGGCCGTCGTTACAGAGAGGGTTGACGGAGAGCCGCGTGCTCTGGCCGTCGTGACCAAGGTGGATTTGCTTACTTGGATGGTGAGGCAGGGCAACTTGAATGGTCATTCCTAGATGGACGACAACAAGGCGTCCCAAGGTAGAGTGGAAATACATGATAAAAGAAGGCATGAGCATCACAGGGTCTAAGCGATGGCGTTACGGTGCATAGACATTGAATTGGAGGACAGGAACTGCATGATGACATTCATCTGACTTCGTAGATCAAGATCAAGGAAGATAAAAGGGACCTCAACGTCCGAATCGAGAAATTCAATCTATTCCAAAATTTCACCTGTTTGCCTTCCCAACTGGTACCGCGTAGCAACGGCGCCGTTGAGATACCCCTATTTGATTCACAGCACTGGCAGGTCGCTTTACGGAGTCTGACATGTCATCGTCGTCGTCTCAGTGTCTCTGGGCCCGCGAGCAGTTGCACCAGACGTGCTTTCATACCCTCATCCTATGCCTCCCCATCATCCACCTCTTCTTGCATAGGAAGCGCCCAAACCTCCTCTCCGTCCTCCTCGCAATCCGGCACCAAAACCACATCTCCACCCTTCCCCATCCCTCCGGGTGCTCAGAGTAACTCCAGTCCTCAACATCCTCCTTCCAACCAAGAACAATCGTACCCTGCGTACTCCCGCTTCAAACACGTGCACGCCAACAGCATATTCTACCTCTCCATCAGCGGCGCAATTTCACACTCTAAAGCCCCCCAAAACTTCCTTGCACCAAACCCCCATTTCTCGTTTTATCAGGCAGCTTCTTCTCCCGCTCTCCTCATCCAAATCGCCCTAGGCAGCCCCGATAAAACAGGCCTATGGCGAGATCATGCGCAACGCTATTGCAGATCCAGCTTGTCGCACGCACGCGTAGATATTCACCTAATGATTGACGATGGGGAAATGCGCCTCCAGCACCTACCAGTGCAGATTCCAGCAGCGGGGTGTTTGCGCCCGACGAGATCGTACAGCGATTGGTACGAGGACGGGACTAGTGTGAAGGTGCGGTGCAATGTCGTCAAGGGATTTGCGCGTAGAGCGCGAGCGGCAGAGCGCGGAGGTGGCAGGCGTCATGCGAATATCTTCAGGCTACCATATCGCGGTTGAGTGGTTTTGCAGACGTCTGGATATCCAGAATGCGCAGTCCAAATTCGCGAATCCCTTCAAGCCACCACATCGCATTCCAGAAATCTCGCGACACTTAGAGACCTCGGACGTATAGTACAGCCTCGCGAAGCTCTCCAGGCTAACATTTTGCAATGCGGTCGGCTAACGGCATATTAATCTCTGACATGCGCGGTGCTCATGCTATTCACGACGCGACCGAGGCCTCTTGAGGCATCCGGCGAACTAGAACGCGTGATCCAGCTCCGCGAGTCTCTTCAGCCTGCCTATTCGCAGCTTGGTCGTTGTAGGGCATGCGTACATCTCGATTGCATAAAGCAACCTCGGCCTCTAAAGTACCGGCGCGATGAAAGCCCCAATCATGAATGAGCCTCGGGAAAGATCTTCAGCGCAAAAAGTGGCGCCCCATTACTCTCGTGACATCCATGTTCGCCGAGTGCAAAAAGAGCAGCGATGTTTTCTTCCGCGGTGATTGCAACTTGAAGTATTCAACTCGGATGTGGGACCAAGGCTTATGGTCCGGGCCCTGGGTAATCCATGAACTTGCAAAGATGGGAACGAAGCAGTGATTTGTGGCCAGATGATATTCAGGTCCCGTGATCAAACGTGCGAGCTTGTGCCATGGGCCCGGACACTTCTCCACCTCTTGTAGGTATAGATACATAGGAGTCACGCACACACGATCGATCGCGTTCTGCTTGAGCGAGCACTTGAGATCGAATCATGTACATTTCCATCGCCGTATCTGCTTCTCCATTTGTAGCGATTGTCACTCCGGATCCATACAGTTCACTGGCATACGGTCAGATCGAGGTCTCGTTGTTGATAGTTCTGACGTTGGAACGTGACAAAAGTGCTTGTCGAGAGTAAGCCTGACGTTTAAGGGGTACGATCGTTACGTTACCGCGGAGCACTTCAAACTAAGACGAGTGTTTTGCTCATCTCACCTGCGGTGACTCGTATTGGGCAGTTAGAACGCTCTTCTGCGGAGTAGGCTGTCGATAAAAGAGCGCAACAATGCCAATAGCTTCTCTTGCTGAGCATCAGTGGGTGCAGGCCACATGAAGCTATCAGTCCAAGCTGCCTTGCAATAGACCGCGATGGATCACAGGATGCGTGATTGTGCCTCTGCTAGGCTTCACCTGTTCTCCCGTCAGATGTCATCCGGAAGACTGACACCCTCAAAGGGTAAAGTTTCGGACTTGCGAAGTGGGCCAAGTCGCTCCTGTGCATGGCAGCTTGGCCTTGCCCCATGTGGCGGACGCTGCCTCACAGGCTGCCCGCGTGCATCGATTGAGATACGTCGTCGCTTTCGAACGGATCGCAATCACCTTGTCGTAACACCCCTAACTTGCTGGCCGTCTCTGTACCTGGCGATCGGCGACCGCCGGCCCGGTCGCCGAGACGCTAAACTCCGCTAAAATCGAACAAGATCGAACCCCTTTTCAGCTGGAACAACCTTCGACTACTCATGTTTCAACACTGATAGCACTCCGTAGGACGCGCTTCCACCCCACTTTGCAACTTCTCCCAACCGGTGGCAGCACACCATCAATACACAGAGATGCACTCTGTCGAAACAATGATGCGATTTTGATGCTATTGACGACCTAAGCAAACATGGTAGCTTCTGATTTCTGGCATATGCTGTTGTATCCAACGATCAAGAATAATGCCTTTTGTGTAGGCAAATGCCATCTCACGAATCATAAGGTAAAATGGGACGGCAGTTTGAAATGCTCGCTCCATGAAGCATGTGTTGCGCTAAAATTAAAAATCCATTCCTCGGCTGCAGGGCCTCTTGGGTCAAGTGGATACCGTTGTTCCTGTGCCGCGCCGCTGGGCCGCTCGTGCAGACCAAACTGTGCATAGGGCCAATCAGCTGCGGCAAAGGATGCCGTAGACGTCTGGGCATCCGAAAGCGAAGTGCCTACTTGAGCATGCCGAGCCATATGCGACGAAACGCTATGCTATTTCAAGATTCACCGGTCTTCTTGTATCGGATTCAAAGACAACCTACAGGTCATTGGCAATCAAAAACTTCACGCGGCACGCCTTACAAGGCGACAATGTCGGCTACCCGCGCGCCAGGACTGTCTTTGTCTTGTCTCTCTTTGTCTCATTCGAACAGTTCCCTTTCAGCGACGTCTCGGATCGTGGCGGCACCAATAACCATTTCTTAGTCACGAAGTCTTCGTTGACCGGCAGTCATTCGCTTTTTGCTTCAATCTACACTGTTCTTAATAGCCCAGACTTCAGTGCCACGTTCCGAATCAGTCGTTACCAACATGCATCTTTCCACTATCGCTATTGCCTCACTGGCAGTTTTCGGACCGGTCGCGAACGCCCACAGTGCGGGACTTCCCCATATTGTTGGACTCGATGTGGCAGACGTGAAAGCTAGGCACCTGCTGCGGGATTTGCGAGCGCGACTAGCAGTAGTCAGCGATTCTCGTGAAGTCGATATTGAGGCTCGTGATAGCCCACCTGAATGCGGAGAGGGTATCGGATCTTGCCCGGCTGGGAAGTGCTGCTCTCGCAGTGGATGTATGTTACTTCTGAACCACACCCGGTGCTGTGCTAATGCTTAGTAGATTGTGGGACAACCGACGCATACTGCTACTCTCCAGGATGCAAATACCAGTATGGCCCGGCCTGCGCCGAGAACAACCCCCCTGCCGGCGCAAACACCTCCTCGATTTCGCGCGAGAAAGTTGGATCTGTCGCGTATGGTGGCAGCGGGATCTTTCGATGTGTCACCCCAGGCACCGTCGCACTCACATTTGACGACGGTCCCCAAACTAAATTCACTGATCATATTCTTGATGTGTTCAAGAGCTACAATGCGAAGGCCACATTTTTCATGACGGGAAACAACATCAACAAGGGTCAGATTGACATCAAGCATGCGGACGTCATCAAGCGCGTAGATGCTGAAGGACACCAAGTCGCATCTCATACCTGGACGCATCTCGATCTCAGCAAGATTTCATCGCTCGATCGCAAGAATCAGATGTGGATGAACGAGATGGCCATCCGGAACGTTATTGGCAAAATCCCGACCTACATGCGCCCACCGTATTCGAGCTGCACAGGAGACTCCGGCTGCCAACAAGACCTTGCAGATCTTGGATACCACATCGTCAATTTCAACGTCGACACAGACGACTACAACCAGAACATGGCCGAGAATATTCAAAAGTCGAAGGATTGGTTCACAGGAAATATCACCAAGGACGGAGCTAAAGCTGACAAGGGCGACAAGTGGTTGGCAATTGGCCACGATATTCTCGACCAAACCGCCAACAACTTGACTGAATATATGTTGTCACAGCTCAAGCAACTTGGTTACAAGGCCGTCACTGTTGGTGATTGCCTTGGTGAGCCTAAGGCCAACTGGTATCGTTACGCTGATGGTGCAGGCGTAAGCGTTGCCAACAACACTCAGGTAAGCACAGACTCCTGAGGTGTTGCGACCACTTCGACGTACCCGAGAACCTCAAAATTATGCATCTGGTGTTTTTCTTGCTAACCTGTTCATCTTAGTCATCCAACCAAACTTCTACAAACGGGTCAACGGGAGGATCGTCCAACGGCACAACGGGAGGGTCGTCCAACGGCGATCAACCATCTGGCAGTGGCAGCGGAGCGTCTGCTTCTTCGCCGAACGGACCAGCTTCGACGAGCTCTGCGAGTTCTATTATTTCGCATTCGATACCGATTGTTGCGATGACGGCGTTGATTTCTCTTGCTGCAGCTTACGTTGTGTAATGAGACTGCATCGATTTTTGTATATTTAAGAAAGTAATGTACCAGTCCAAATCATCTCGCGCCCTCATGCTATCTTATGACGCCGCATAGCAAAATGAACACGAGCAGACTGACTGGGATACTTGCAAAGGTAACAAATATACCGAACAAATCCACCTCGGCTGCGCATCATACGAGTGCACGGTATACGATGTCAATGCTCAAGCCACTGAAGTCCTCCAGTCGATCTGTTCGTGTTTCAGCCTTGCCTCTAGCGAGTACGGTGGCTATGCTGCAGGGTGGCTGAAATTCTGCAACGCAGTGAGATTTGCCTTTAGACAACAACACGTCGCTTACCGTCCTACTTCCTGCATCTCAATCTTTATTATTATGGCGTTAGAGGTGTCTGCTGCCATCATTGGCATCTTAGCAGCTGCTGGGCAGGTCGCCAAGACGCTAGAGCCCGTGGTGTCCGCTTTCGTTCACGCACCAGAATACGCCAACACCATCCTCACCGAAGTCAAGCACACAAGGGCAATACTATCTGGCCTGCAATCTCTCTTCGATGACTTGCATACCTCACCACGTCGACGGAAGGAGCTTATTCGGGTCGAGGCGTTGGTCGCTGCCCTGACGGACGGGGTCTTGTTGTTCTCGGAACTCGAGGCGCTCGTTGATCAATTGGGAGAGGTTGAGCCTAAGGCCACTGTCCGGATCCGCACAAAATGGGCGCGCCACAAGAGCGAACTGGACGCGCTCGTCTCAAGACTATTATCATTCAAGATATCGATTAACCTGGTTCTGAGCATACTCCAGTGGTGAGTTCTTGTCAATGCTGTCTCCCGTTGATTTGACTGAACGCGAACAGCGACTCTGATGTAGACGCGCAGCGTGACAGAAAAGAGTTACTAGCAGTGACAACGAAACTCTTAGCAAGCAACCTTGATCTAGCTAGTCGAATAGCAGACCTTGAACGCTGCTATCACGCAGGCGATACGGCCACCACTCGCCCTTCAACGCGTCGCGCGTCTCATGCAACCATCAAGCACAACGTAGGCAATGTTAACCTCGAAGACACGCTGAGCATCTCTTCTTTGTCTGTGACGGAAGCTCGACGAAGGTCTCATTTCGAGCACGACTTAGAAGCCTCGAGAGTGTACCGCAAAGCCCAAAGAGGATCGGCCGACTTCTCCTTTCGCAGCTCCATGGCTCCTTCGCATGCGTGGTCTACTCTGTCAGATATCAGTCTTGCTGATCTCTCCGCCATATCTGTGATTGCCCTCCCACTGCATCGGACCGAGTTCAGCAACGCCTATCACTATGCAATTGAGGAAGCCATCGGTGATCCTGTACCAGCCAGCTGGCCTACGGAATCTGATGGGCACATTCTCATCAACAAGACCGTTGAGATAAGTTACACATCAGCTGTCGATGACGGTTCTTCCCAGTTGGAAGTAAAGTCTCCAAGCGGATTATTGAAGTTCCCGGAGGTCGATGTTCGCCTTTCGACCGAGGTCCGGGTTATGGTTGGGGTTGCTCCTAGAGTTGACATGGGTGACTTGCTCTCAAAGGTAAGTCTAACCAATCAAAGCACGGACGCTGACATTGCAAGCTTGTACTGACTGTTGTTAGTTTGTATCTTTGTCGCATTCGCACCACAGATGTTTGGATACTAGGTCCGACTATGTAGACCTTCTCTGTACCGTGGACGCTGTCTCAGTCTATCTAGCCATCATTATCATGCCTGAGTCGGCAGACGTGAATACTCTGCCCGACTGGATGATACCTCATCCCGGCGACGTTCTGATGTTGATTTACAACAACTCTTCTCGAGCTTCATTTGACTTTGTTCAGCAATACAGACCTCAGTTCCGACATTGGGAAGCCATGGATGTCCTACCAACGATGATCGTGGGCTACAGCGGCAATCAAACCGGCTGCAGAGAAGTCTTGCCAGAAGAAGCATACGAACTCTCGCTTGCACGAGGCTGTGCATTCCTCGAGGTAGATGAAGACAACACGAGCACGTTCCACGAAGCATTGCACGAGCTCGTCCGAGTGCGATGGAAGTTCGAAAAGCTGCAAGCAGAGAAAGCACAAAATCGAAAGCGCCATGTCCTCATGGTCGAAGAGCGTCGAAAGCGAGCAGAAGAAAGACTCGCAGCTCGCAAAGGTCAAGCACCGTCCAGTGGAGCCGTGCTGAGAAAGCTGCGCAGTGAGCCAACACTACAGTCCATGGAGGCCATCGATGAGGACACCGGGATGACATATCGGCCCGTGGGAGAGCATGGATGGTAATCGATCGACTTTAACTAACAACCCTGGTCCACACGTCGTGCGCCTCGCTAGCGCTGTTCAAGACTGGCCCTCTATTCAACCAGAACCTACATGCAGTGCATCGCGCCATAAGCCAAACTTGGCAATTCATGCGAAGGACTGGTGTGATATATGGCCTACGAAAAGCGGTCAAGACAAAGCCGAGTCTCCGGCTCTGCCGCATTCGGCAGCACAGTTGAACGTGGTCTCTCCGCCACGCGTACGCTCGCACACCAACCACTCTTGCTTCACGATCACGCAACGCATGCCAAAACGCGCGAGCAGCGAGCGGTGCTTTTCCGCGGGGGGAGCGTTGTGGCGGAGTGTTGGACCAGACCCCGCGGTTCGTGAAGGAAGACCATGATCGCCGTTCAGCAACGCGGTTTCGGTCCTCGCGGGATGGATCGCCGGCGTCGGGGAAGTTCGAGCCGCAATGGATCGATGATGCGGACACGATGACTGTGGGGAGCGGGAATGGGAATGGGAATGGGAATGGAAGGAACGGGCTGGGTGTGATGTGTTGAATTACATGCGCGGTTAAACCTTTGGAAACGTTAAGCCGGTACTGGAAAAGGGAAAGGCAAAGGCATTGCATATTATTTCGTCCATAGCCGTACATATTTCGGTCAGAAGAAAGAAAGAATCATAGCACCGAACTCGTCATTCTATTCCCTGGGTATCAAGTCACTAATTTATCACCAAACGCAATCTCATCGTAAGGTAAAACGCCCCAATGCCCCTCCTCCCAGCTCAAACCAAGCCAAGACGAAAAGAAAGAAAAAAATCAAACAAACACGCCCTCCAAAACGCACTCCACCCACCCCTCCCAATCCCCCCTACTCTTCCCCATCACCCCCTTCCCCTTCCCCACCTCCTTCATCAGCTCGCCCTTCCCCTTGCCCTCGCCCTGGCGCTCCCACCACTCCCTCTCCGCACTCTCCTTCGCCCTCTTGACGACCCTCTCCTCATCCTCGACCCTATACAAATCGCATTTTTGACACTCTTGGCAATTCTGGCCGGGCCGCTCGCGAAAATGCTGGCAAAAGTGGGCGTAGCCCTGATCGGCCAGGCCCTGGCGACACACGTAGCACATGGAGTAGCCGCACAGGCAGACGAGTTTGTTGCAGCCCTCGGCCTTGACGAAGCCGAGATTGCATTGCGGGCAGGTGCGTTTGACGGCGTCGGTGGTGGCGCGTTCGAGCGTGAGGCGCAGCGAGGTGAGTTGGCTGGAGTAGCATGTGTGCGGGTCGTGCCAGGGGGCGGCGCACGTGAGGCAGGAGGGGCGGCGGCAGGCGGGGGAGAGGCATTGGAAGCGCAGACCGCGGCGCTTGAGGTGGATGCGGCGGAGGGCGGATTGGATGGGAGTGAAGAAGGGGAGGAGGGGCGTGATGGTGGGGGCGAGGAGGGTTAGGAGGCCGTAGAGGATGATGAGGAGGACGGCGAGGATCTGGGTGATGGTGGTGAAGAGGAGGTCGAGGAGAGGTGTGGAGGCTAGAGTTGCGAGGATGATGGGGAGATGCTTTAGTTGGAGGTTTGTGAAAAGCTCTGCGTCGGCGAGGGCGAGATCGTTGAGCTCGGCGTATGCGCAGAATGGACATCGGACTAGGGGTAGTTGCGATTTGATGAGTGCTTCGTTTGCGAAGCGCTCGTTGAGCTTCGCAAAATTGTCTTCACCGTCCTCCTCTTCAAATAGTGCGCGCTTGACAAAAGGTATCGAAACGCAGCCTTGGCAATCTCTTTCTGCCATTGGCGCGATACATCTCAGGGTACAGCGCTCGGTGTTGATGTTCCGAGACCAGCCTTGGTCGTATAGTGCGGCATTGATAGCATGTCGTATGCACCGGAAACAAATGTAGTGACCATCGGTATCGCACGCTGACATCTGCTGAAGCGTGTTTGGGATGAAGCAGCACTCGCAATCGTACATCTCGCCCTCCTTCTCCGCCTCTTCTTCGTTCCATTTCAGCGCAAGCTCCATATCTTGCCGCAATTGGTCCTTCCGCTGTCTCTCGAGTTCAGGCATGATGAGGCTCTCATATAGCTCCCGGTTCAGCTCGTCGCTCTTGGTCTTAACAAGCAGCGGCATGCGTGGACGATCCGTTTTCAGGTCTGCTGTGGTCCACACCACCAGCGGATGATCGTTTGCGCTCGGAGCTTTCCGACGCATGATGAAGTTCGTGATGCTGGACCGCCAGCTCTTACTCGACAACCCAAGCAGCGTTGGCCGCGCCTGTATGTAGCTCCAATTGTACTCAGCCAGCACCGCCTTGATAGTAGAATGGCTCAGCCCTCGAAACTCCTGATACAGCGCCTCCTTCGCCGCACTTTTGTATCGCTCAGACCGGAAGGTATCCTCCAAGGCAAGTGGTCTGCCCCGCGTATCCCTAGGCTCGTCGGCCTTCCGGTATTTGTACGTATGCGCCGTCTCCCGCTGCTCTTCCTGCTCGGCCGGCATGCGGTAGCGTCCGCGCACATACTTGTGGCCATGCTTCAAAAGCGTCTCTGTTATGACTTGAAGTCTGCTTTCCTCACTGAAGCTTGACAGCATCTCTCGGAAGACTTCGGGCTGGACGTCGGGGAAGATGTCCGTGAGCGCCTGGAGTGAGGCGTTGAGTTCGCGGAGGTTTGGTTCGGTGAGTCCATGGTGGCCGGAAGATGACGGGGGGCTCGTCGATTCGTGAGATGTGGTGGAAGCTCGTCGGAGTGTCGGAGGTCGTATGAGCGATGAGAAGACGGTGGCCATACTGGAGGGGAGCGGCTCAGCGCTGTCGCAAGCGTATGGTTGCGCACATGCAGGCGGGAGTTGCTAAGAAGTCTTGGACGGGAAGAACAAGACGGCGTAAGACGTTAACAAAACATTACTGATTAAACGAGGGTGCGAAGTGGTGAAGTGGGGTGAAAGACTCCCTCGGTCGACAACGGTTCGTTGCTCGCATGTCCACGCTTCCATGTTCCGCGCGTCATACGAAACCCTGCCAATCACGAGGTTCATCGCCTGAGCACGTGCAATTTTACCACCATTTGAATCAGTACGATAGAAAAGATTTACTAACATATGTATTTGGAAGTCTTCAACGCAAACTTGTGGAAAAAAAACCTCCGATTGTAGTGTTAATTAAATTTGAGGAATCTGTTAAGCGCAAAGAACTGGAGCTCCTCGGACGTCTCTCAAGGCCTACAACCACCACCGCATACTACCAACCCCGCCAACCACCTCAATCATTCACTATCGTTCAAATGCACTCGCACTATCACGCTCTAGCCGCGACCCTGCTTCGCGGTCTGACCTCAGACGGCTCACCTCTTGACGCTCAACATGATTGATAGCCGCGCCCTCTCCGTCGCCTTCCCACCCAGTTCGCCACGGCCTAGCAAATCTCGGCACAACCGCGCGATACTCAGCGGGTGCCGGCGTACCTATAGCAGTAACCGTGAGTGTCCTAGTCGACGCTGTCTCAACTGAGCTAGTATGCGCAGCAATGTCGTGTATCGACGCCCAATCCCTGCAACGAATGACCAGCGGCGCAGTAACCGTGATAACTCTCCTGAGTGTGCTCGGTGACGCTTCTGCCACTTCTGCAGTCTCCATAGGCGCCGAGCTGGACGCTAGTACAAGCCTCGGGCGCAAGGCTGGCGGTGCGGTGATTGTGCTTGTCACCGTGACGGTGGTAGTTGATCCTCGATGTCGTTGCTCGTCATCTGCGATCGTCTCGAGGCCTCTCACAGCGAAGTACGGATCGACTTTCTCGATGGTTCGTGTCGGATGAGTATTTGAGAATGACTTCAGACCACCTGCCGCAACCTTAATCGTCTCCGATGTGCGCAGCGTCGAGGTCCTTGTGCAGGTCGATGATATTCGAGATTGTGCTGGCGCTTGCGTTGGAGTTAGAGTCGTCGTTGCCTTGATCATGTAGGAGAGCGGGGCCGGGATGGTAGACGATCCGCTCAATATTGATGCATTCGCCGCAGCAAGCGTGATTGGAGTCAATCCTATCACTTTTGATTCCAGAACATTGACTCTGTTCTGTATGTCACTGCCTCTCATATACTCGAAGCCCGTGAACAGAACCGCCGCGATGGAGACCAGGCCGAAGAACGTCATCAGAAGCATTAAACAACATTGCGCTGTGACACACTTGTCTCGCTTGGATGCCTTTGGCGCTGGCTTATCAGATCTGTGGATTGTCGGATGTTGTTCTTGATGCTGAGGTACTCGTGCCGCGGGAGCTTGTTCAGAGTCTGAAAATGGGTTCGCGCTTGGACTTACACCGAGCCATGTCGTGATTCGATTTAGCTTGGATCTGTTGCGGGCTGAGTCGTCGAATGAGGTCTCGTTGACAGCCGCGCTATGAGTAGGATCGTATTCGGAATTTGCATTGTCAAACCCATGGCCTAACCTGGTGTGAAAATCTTCGTTCTCGAACTTTCTGTTGACTTGTTTGCTGAATGTTGTTGGTACTTCGCTCAGCGCGAGTCATGGCTGTTCAGACCGACTTCTTCGAAACCGTCTTCGTTGATCCTGGGGCAAGGTGAATTAGATTTGAGGACCTTGTTGATGTTCAGAGGTGGCGGCTGCGATAGTTGCGGGGTGGGGCCGCTCGAGAACTCGGGCGAGGGATATGAGCTGAGGGGTGAAAAGGCCCCGTCTAGTGTTGGTGACTGAAGTTGTAATTCAGGTGTCGGACTCCTGGGCGATCGCAGGATGTCCTCTTCGGGGTGAGCGTATGGTGAGGTTAAGCGGATCGCTGCGACTGATTCCGCGACTGTATTTGGCTCATCCGGTATGATCGGTCTGGATATCTTCACGCTCCGTATGTCCTTCTTCGGTCCTGCTGGTTCTCTGCGGGCTTGTAAATGAGACAGCATTAAGCGTTACTCATGGACGTTTCCGCGAAATGACGCAAGCTTTCTGGCGGTCAACGGTCGAGGAAATGTGATG
>TARA_R110002003_G_scaffold54_30_pt1 | contig 12247 bp, 13 predicted proteins | sample TARA_R110002003 | Tara Oceans TARA_R110002003 (sample SAMEA4396441) | marine metagenome | biome: Westerlies Biome; feature: [SRF] surface water layer (ENVO:00010504); material: water (ENVO:00002006), including particulate matter (ENVO:01000060) such as... | depth 5 m | reverse complement strand
CTTCAGCGCCTCGAAGAATGTTGACATCGCCACAAAGGTCGTCCGCAAGCGAAACGCCAAGGAGTCGGTTGGTTTGATTCTACAGAAGAATGGCAAACCCGACGTTGTTGAGTACTCTGAGATCGCCACCGAAGATGCGGAAGCGAAGGACTCAAAGAACCAAGACCTCCTCAAGTTCCGTGCAGCAAACATTGTCAACCATTACTACTCATACAAATTCCTCGAGTCCATTCCAGAATGGGCAAAGAGACTGCCGCACCATGTTGCACGAAAGAAGATTCCTTTTGTCAACACCGAGACGGGAGAGACGGTTAAACCAGAGAAGCCCAATGGCATCAAGCTGGAGCAGTTCGTGTTCGACTGCTTCCCGTTCCTTACACTTGAGAAGTTTGCGTGCATGGAAGTCAAGCGGGAGGACGAGTTCAGTCCTCTCAAGAATGCGCGTGGCACCGGCGAGGATGATCCAGACACCAGCAAGCAGGATATCATGACCCAGGGCAAGAAATGGGTGCAAGCTGCTGGCGCTACAGTTGTCAGTGAGGACCAGAAGGACGGCATTGAGGTGTCACCATTGATTTCATACGTGAGTCCAACCTTCGATTACGCTCTATTTCACGCAACATGCTGACAAGCTTAATAGGGTGGCGAAGGTCTCGACTTCCTCCGCAATCGGACTGTCAAGGCCCCTGCGGTGATTGAGTCGGAGAACTAGAAAGACTTGCCAATCGAACAGGAATCACCATTGAGCCTCTGACCAAGATGTGGTCAGAGCAGACGGTCAAGTACGAGTGCAGCCAGCATAACTTTGACGTCACGGCGGTCCTCTGGCTGATACTGGCCCAAAATTTAGATAGACGAAAAAGGCAATGGGAATGACATGTTCAAGAAGGCATGAAAGCCTGAGCAGCGACTGGCTATCTACCCGATCATCAGGTCATTCATGCAGGTCCCGTGTGATGGTCGCTAGCGCCTGCCTGCCAAGATCGATGTCATCCCGCGAACTGCTTCGTGATTCAGGCGACGTGCTTCCGCCGTCTGATAGATGTCACAGCTGCACCGACCGGAACAGTTTTGAATGGATTGTCATTCCTCCGTAGGCCATCGCAGGCATTCACGCCATTGTGTCATATGTGGGGAGCTAAGAATGGAGGGGGAAGCGAAGCTTGAGCGGCGGCAGAGGCGGCGGGGGTGGAAAAAGACAGTTCAAGCTCCTGCAGCCAGACAGAAGCAAGAGGAGCGCTGACAGGCATGCACGACAGCAGGCGAAATTTTCTCTAGCATCAACGTGGCAAGCCCGCGCTCCTGCGAGCGCTGCGGGCTGTCCGAATCTGGACCCCTAGGGCTGTTGCGTGCATTGCCAGACCTCGGGAAGGTCAAATTGCGGTGCTGTACTAGGTGTAGGCCTGCCGAAGCGCAGGGGCCAGGCGCAATCAGGCGGGCGTCTTTTGCAGCAGCCCAGGCCTCTCTCAGTGTCGTCGTGCAACCTCGCTCACCACGCATATCCCAACGGTCTCGGAGGACGGTCGCAGTCGTGAAGGAAGGTCTGGAAGCAAGATTAGCAGTAGGTCGCGCCCACTCCCGCAACGCGCTCGCGTGCCCCGTCTCGGCCTCGGCGAGAGCTCCTCCGTCGTCCCGCGCGTGCCCCTCGACGCAGGCTTCGAAATTTCTATCTGCAGGGCTGACACCGACTTGCAGGCGAAGGAACCGAAGAAGTGAACGAGAAAGGTACGCGCCACTCTCCAGCTACGTTTGCGCTTTTACTTGCGCGAACCGAACGCCCCAGCCAAACCTCGCCATAACCGCCGGGCTTCAAAACACACACCCCACGTTCGCTTGCGACCGACCCCCTATCGCGACTCGCATCCTCAACCCACTCGCGACCCTATACTTACACACGGTCCAGATATACGCCGAGGAACAGCAACATGTCGTCTCTATCTCGTCGTGCTTGCTTCAAGTGTGGCAATGTGGGCCACTACGCCGAGGTGTGCTCGTCGTCCGAGAGGCTCTGCTATAACTGTGCGCATCACCCTGGGAGACTACCACGAGGCAGGACTAAGCTTTACTAGGCAAGCAGCCCGGCCACGAGTCGAACGGATGTCCTCATCCTCGCACCACGGAGACAAAGCAATGTCCGTAGGCCAGGGTACGAAGTGGGTAATCTGTCTCAGGGTACGAGCGACTGGCATCGTCTGTCACTACAGATTGACGCTGCTGGTCACTTATGTGCTTAGATAGAACATCTACGTTGTACTACTCTCTTCTCAAAGACAATGCTAACAGGATGTAGGGTACGTTCAAGCCTCTACAGTTTGCTAGTTGTGTGGACTGAGCTGTGTATTATTTCCTCCAAATTATTACATCTGTCTTTAACAGCTTTACTGACTTCTCTGGTAGCTATCATTGCCAAGGCCTGGGGCACGTACAGGCGGATTGCCCGACTCTGCGCCTGAGCGGTGCAGGCACCAGCGGACGCTGCTACTCTTGTGGCCTTCCCGGACATCTTGCCAGGAACTGCACAAACGCCCCAGCCATCGGTGGCCGTGGAGCTGGTGCGCCTCGTGGCGGTTTTGGTGGCAGGGGCGGATTTGCTGGTGGTGCCAGGACTGCCACATGCTACAAGTGCGGTGGTCCAAACCACTTTGCTCGTGATTGCCAAGCAGCTGCAATCAAGGTAACTTCGCACAAACGGTGCTCATGTACGTCGTGCTGACAGTCTTGTAGTGTTATGCATGCGGAAAGTTGGGCCACATAAGCCGCGACTGCACAGCTCCCAACGGCGGCCCTTTGAACACGGCCGGCAAGACCTGTTACCGATGTGGAGAGACGGGGCACATCTCCAGGGATTGTAGCCAGCCAGCCGAAACCGATGTCAACGGTGTCAGCGCTGTGCCCGCCGCTGCTCCTCAGCCAGTAGCTCCCACCGCTGCTGTAGCTTAGACAGCCAACACAACACTTATCACCATATCAATGCGAGTCAAATCGCAGCGGCAACATCAACAGCATCTATCACATCTCTTTCACAATATTTTCACAACAATGGCAACCCTCACAATCGCTTTTCCTAGTCTCTCAGCATCCTTTCGGCACACCTGACGCATTCACGAGCAAGAGAAAAGTTCTTCACGATTCCAACGCTGATACCCACGAACGATTTATATCCCAACTTTACCATTCTACCATTATTTCGGAAGGAAACAGACGACAGCTTGGTGATGCGCGAACGGCGGCTCTTATCTTTGCCATATACTTCAGCACCAATCTTTCGTCTAATCGAAGGGAGGTTGGGGCGAGATTTGATTGGATAGAGAAGACTTGCTGGAACCTTGGAGGCGACTGTGGTGGGATCGGAGGGATTGAGTTGGTTACAGAGGAGGAGGAGTGATAAGGGGACGTTACGTGTATTTGTCGGATCTGACGAGGCAGGTTTTTGTCTCACACCCCTTGTTCTATATATGACAGATATGTCTTATAAAATTCTTCACCAAGTGTATGCTGTCAAATGCGAGGCTCACATTTCTAAGATAGGAGAACGAGCTATAGATGGGGTAAAGACCTCGGTGCATGCTGCAACATTTGCAGTCTTCGCGGAATTGCGCCTCCGCAGTCCACTCTACCCCTCATCATCATCTCCTGGTTCAGTCTAGCTGGTGTGGCGACTGTATTCGAGTTGTGATGCTGGCACCATTGTGCCTTCCTTCTTCCACTCACACGTGGTTTCGCGTTTAGCGCGCCACACCAACGCTCCTTCCAGCGTCCCTCGCTCTTACAGATCTTCTATCCCACGCATCCTCTGCTCACTCTCTTGCTTCAACCCTTTATGCAGCATCATCTCGCTCACGTCAAGCGTGTATAGCTTTGCTCATCACCGCAACGTTCATTCATTTCCGGTATTCGATCATGGCACCTTCATCTGTGGCGAGCGATGACTCCATAAACGACGTGAGTGACGTTCCTCACATATTCAGATTCAAGTCCATGTACTCATGACACAGGATGGCTTCATTGTCGACATCGACGCGATCCAGGCGCACGGTATTGGCGCTGTTGACATCTCCAAGCTGAAAGCAAATGGCTACTATACGATTGCCTCGGTGCACTCCGCGACGCGACGGAATTTGCTAAAGATCAAGGGCTTTAGCGAGATCAAGGTCGACAAAGTCAAGGATGCGATCACGAAGTGCCAGGTACGTGCAATCTTTCACGACGCTGCACTGACAGTCCCACTGAAGATGCATGTAGCCTGCTGGAGGGGGCTTTCAGACGGCACATGAGCTGGGTCAACAACGCAAGCGCGTACTCAAGATATCCACTGGAAGCAAGCAGCTCGATACTATTCTCGGCGGGTGAGTGCCCGCGAGACTCGATGTGTACTTCCGAAACAGCTTACATCTAAGTAGTGGCTTTCAGACGATGAGTATCAGCGAGGTCTTCGGCGAGTTTCGTTGTGGAAAGACGCAGTTGTCGCACACCATGTCGGTCATTGCACAGCTTCCGAAGGATATGGGCGGCGCTGAAGGCAAGGTCGCTTACATTGGTAGGTTAACTTCCTACCATCCAGACTCCTCTCTGACCCTGCATTGCAGACACCGAAGGTACCTTCAGACCCGAGAGAATCGCTCAGATTGCCGAGCGCTTCGGCGTCGATCCTGAGACAAGTACGAGAAGCTGCACCGTATCATGCACATTTCGCTGACGGCATACAGCCCAGGACAACATCACCTATGCTCGCGCCGTCAACTCCGAGCATCAGATGGAACTCCTGAATAAGGTGGCCGAGTTTTTTGTGGGCAATGAGTATCGGCTTCTCATCATCGACAGCATCATGGCCCTCTTCCGTGTCGATTATACCGGTCGTGGTGAGCTCAATGAACGCCAACAGAAGCTCAACCAGTTCCTGTCTAAGCTGACACACGTCGCCGAGGGTATGGTACCTTCCAACCTTCCTTCTAATGGCGTACTGACCATAGCCAGAGTTTAATGTCGCCGTGCTCTTGACCAACCAAGTCCAGAGCGATCCAGGCGCGAGCGCGCTCTTTGCCGGTGCTGATGGTCGTAAGCCTATTGGGGGGCACATCCTCGCACATGCTTCTGCCACTCGCATATTGCTACGCAAGGGACGAGGTGAGGAGCGTGTAGCGAAGATCCAAGATTCTCCAGGTATGTGGTTCCGGACATAATCCTGTGCGCGGTGACTGACGTAAAGTGCAGATATGCCCGAGAAAGAAGCGACTTACATCATTACTAACGGTGGCATCAACGATCCAGAGAAGGTTTGAGTGACGAATGGCGATATAGGAGCTCACGAAACGGTGGAAGCCATGTCGAAGGTATCATGTGGCGTATGAATGTATGCTAGGTTCTAATAGGTGTTGTGAGCGATCCGCCGTGTCGCTGCAACGTGAGTGTCGCACAGTATCACCTTCCATAAAGCGATGGATCTGACCCGTAGTGAAGAATGATAGTGAACCTCATTCGAGAAAGCCCTGTATGTAGGGGCATGCATCAGCGTTTTATAGATCGCCTCCTGATTCGATGTAATCAGGTCATGGTGCGTCTAATGCTCCCGCAGTCACCCACCGACACCCTACTGGTAAACGTAGCAGAACGGCCCTGCTGTTGTTGAAAAGAATTCCTGACTCGCAATGCCATTCTTCCCTGGCGGCGCTGTAACATCCAACCACTGAATATCCGTCGGTTTCCCCTTTGCGCTGTTTGGATTCATCCAATTGGTGCCACCTGCAAAGCATTAGCAACCATGACTACTTTCTCACATGTCATGAGCACAGTTGCGCAGCCGGACCTGACTTACCATCATACATACTCGTCCTCGCCTTCAAATTATTCTCATCGTAATTCACCCACATCCACCAATGCCTGTCGACCTGCCCATGATGCAGCCAAAACGCCGGCTCATTCGGGCTCACATACACATCGCCGCCGGGATCGCCCCAGATACTATAATGCCCGCCGACATGCAGCGCCGCAACGCTAGGGTTAGTTTGTTGCAGGGAGTCCTGGAACGTGAGAATGTCGGCGTTGGACGTGATGTGCTTCAACAGATCGGACGGCTTGAGGTAGTCTTTGGTGAAGTAGTTGTTGACGTCGCGGCGGTGGCAGCGGCGGTTGTCGCCGTACCCGTCGCTACGAGGGTTGGGCTTGATGCCGAGGCGCGAGTCCATGGTGGACATCAAGGGGCCGAGGTGGATTGTGAGACTGGGCAGCGTCAACGACATAACGTAGTCATTAAGGGAAGAAGGGAGAGGTACTTTGCCAACGGGCCCTTGGTAACGCAGCCTCCGCCGGGACCAGCGGGGACCTGATTCTGCCCAAGTTGCATACCGCTATGCGTTACGGGGTCGCCATTGCCGCCCATGGACCATTCGTCGCCGTTGAAAATGGGGCTGTTGACGATGTCGGGGTATTTACTCCAGTCCCAGTAGGGCTGGTAGCCTTTGTACTGGCATTCGTCGCGGAGAGCGGTTTCGTAGGCCCAGACGTAGTAGCGATGCCTGATAGGGTGAATAAGGAAGTCAGCTTTTGCTCTGTGAGCATTCGATATGTGGTGTGTCTCACCAGTGCATGAAGTTAGCTGTGGCGTGGACGGACGGCGTCATGTTCATGTGCACAACGGTGAAGTCGTCGTAACGTGACATGGCTCCTGGGTATTTGCCGGCTGGGAGCTTGCTGGGTGCCTTGAGGAGGCATAGAACGGCTCGGGTGTAGTCCTTTCGCTCGTCCTTACTAAGATTACCACTAGGCAACGTCAGATGAAGTTATCGAAAGTGCTTCAGGAGACTGACTATTCCTTTCGTACTGCCACTGTGTCCTCGTTGCAAGTGGAGACGCGGTTCGTAAGGCCATCGGAGAGCGTGCCATCAAGAACCTTGAGAGAATTGTCGTATGCTTGATTCTGCACAGTCTCGAGAGTGAGGGACTGTCGCGTGGAGAAAGGCCATGCGGTTGCAGTACCCGTGAAGTACAGTGCCGCAAGTGCAGCCTTGATGACCTTTACCCCCGCCATGATGGGATGACCTCTGAGCTTGCAGGTCAAAGCATGGGCTGGGTACCTACTCTTATACCGAACCGACTAAGGCCACAAGTATCTTCGCGGTCGATGCGTTGAGGGAGCCGTACGCAGTCCATATGCGTGATCATCGCCCGCTGTCTATTTAGATGGCGCAGAGACAAGCCTCACACTCCTTCCGACGAAGTCTTCAGACAGCCTTCCAGTGTATCATCCATACGATGCTCCATCTGTAAGGTTCTGACACACTTCCTTGCCAACTGACCATCGGCGTAGACGATTCGGAAAGATGGAGATGTTGAGAGCATGGTACTGTCCGTGATTGATTACTTGCAAGATGTGCTGATACACATCCTAGTAGAGAGAAACCTTGCGTGCTGCTGACCGCTCCTTTCTTCGATAGTCTTGGTCATGGTCTTCATTTGCACAGTCGCGTTATAAATATGAATTTGACGCCCGACTTCTGTAAATCAGTTTGGCTTCAGTGAAACCGGCCTTTTGAGGTATCCGTGAAGTAAGCCCACGGCTTCGACCAGTTCAGCAGCTCGCCATCGTCCCATGTGGTGAATATCAAATCTCTAGGCTAGGCATCGGGTCTGCGCAGTCGGCGGGTGTGTTGCTCAAAGCATTGTACGGGCTGCAGCACAAAGCCGGAGAACCTGGAACGCGAAAGCGAACCCGGCACTCGCTTGCAGTCAGCACATTCGTCCACCCGTACTTGGCTATAGTTGCTGATTTAGGAGTTGCTGTAATTCTTGTCATATTCAAATGAAAAGTTCCGATTGGGCGGTAATCGAATGGCGTTGCTAGGGTCAGTATGATACAACCCATGGCTGTTCTGTTCTGCCGGAAGCCGTGCCACAACTCACAGGCACATACAGAAACATCGGTACTCAACATTGATTGCCAACATCATTCGGATGCGAGTAAGCTTCATCACTCTGCCTAGGAAGTCGCATGGAAACGCGCACGACTGATAGTGCGGGGAATTGCCAAGTTTAATCTCGTAATAACGGTAAGGCTAACGGCATTCATTGCGGCTGATCTGATTTCCAGTAGACGCGTGTGCACACCATGGCTGCGACGATGTTCACCGCGGCAGGCTGTAGTCGCTGGAGACTTGGGCCTTTCCTTTTCGCATTTCGTGGCTAGATATCTTTGAGACAGGCATACAATTTCCGTAGCTTCGATTATTGTCGTCTAAGTTGTGTCAAATGTGATTCGGACCTCGGATCGACATGTCCTGGAATGCGCCAATACTATCAATGAGAGCGCAGTGCAATAGTCAACTGACCTAGCGGCAGTTGTAGGTCATATGAAAGAACGTCCATGATCGGCGTTGTCCTCCGGCATCTCTGTTGTACGCGGGTACAATACTATTTGTTCGAAAGAGCGTGGACTGACGGCGACATTCTGGTCGTGGGGAGACGCTCCTCCTCTAAAACGAAGACGTCTTCTCTGCTTTGTTCTCGCAAGTGATTCATCATAGTGAGCCATGAAAGATCTAGTGAACGTCGCTGAACCCTTGATAGCCGATTCCTGAGTTGGCAAAGTGACAATACACTGAAGGCAGGAATCGTGCGATGAAGCTTGTGCTGGCAGATTGTCATGTCGATTGGGCCGCTTTAACTACTGCTCAGGCAGCGAGGTGCAAGGAAAGAGGAGATGAAAGCTGAGAGCACAATCGGCCACGAGAAGCTGAGCCACTGATGCGACTTTGATGCACAATATATTGCTAAGATGAAAGAACTTGGAAAATGGTTGGCGATGGCGAATATAACAATCCAGCGATGCTTCAAGAAGTCAGTGCTTGCTGACGGACGATCAACACGAGGCGCTGGAAGGAAGACATACAAATGGAACAAGGTTGGTGGCCGCCGATTTGGAAAAGCTCATATTGAGCTCGAAAAGCACTCTAGGCGCTAGAGGACACTGTTTGTTCTAGATCTTAAATTTATGCAGCACCAGCGTCCACTGAAAGATTGATGGATCTCAGTAGGGAAGCTGCTTGCTCACACTTCGCTCCCTTCCTGCAGAAGAACTGCCCCGTGTGAACTGATGTTTGTGAGCATCTCAATAAATCATGTCTCATTCAGTCCCGTAGGCAGCGCTCGGACGTTGCGCGCTGTTCTATGGCCAAATGTATAGTCAAGTGTGCAGGACGGCATGTGACGTTGCGCATCTTGCTGCAGAAGAATCGAGCTGGCAGTTTGTCGCACGATTTTCAAAATGACGAAATTATGGAGCTGATGATACACAAGACGCCGTTTTGACGCTGTGAAGTGGTGAAACCTTATGGCCGTCGTGACCCACATTGTTGGCTTGCAGGCGATGCCCGATTGGGCGTAAAGTGGTAACGTGATGGCGCGATGGACGCGGCGCGCGCTACTTCCAGCTTGTGTACCCGAAGCAAAACTGATCAGCACTGGCTGGCGCAGGAACAGCTTCGAGATCCATGTCGCCGACGACGCTCCTTTATCGCTCTTTTATCGCTCTGCGAATCCCATCATCCGCGGCACCGGGTCGCAAAGTTTCGAGGTTCGCTGACCGTGGTTCCTCGAGGTCACCTTTCTTTTGCCCCTCAGGGGCACCCGGAACGGTTCTGGGCGGAGCACAATTACCAGCGGCCGCATATCCTTGATTTGTTGACCCCAGCGATGAGCGGACGATGGCTTGTTGCACGGCTTGCATTGCCCCAAAGTTTGCTGGTTCGCGGGCCAAAGCTCAGGCCGAGGGAAGCATGGACAGCCCAAGTACAAGGGATGATGAGTCTCTTGGCGCATCGTCACGCACCGAGTTCGTCGTTGCGACGAGCTTCTCGAAACTCTGTGGGAGTGGCATGAAAAGCTATGTTCTCTTGTTGAGTTGCAGTTTGCATTGTCTCTACACGAAGTCGTCGCGTGTCTCAACGAACAATTGTCAGCCCTTCGCCTACTCGCGCCTCGTTTCATAACCTTGCACAAGGCTTGGACTGGGCTTGAGCTTTGTCCTCGGGGCTGACTCTTAACTCTCGAATGGGCTTAGGGTAATCAGGTGATATCGCGTTTGCGTGTCAGACACATGCCGCGTCCAATAACGCGTCGACTTCACGGGCACCCCACTCGATGCCTAGATAGGAGCTCCGAGAGCACTCGGGTATATATACGGTGCTGAGGGCGCTCACATGTTGCCTGCTATCGCCCTTTTTTCCACCTCACCAGTGTCTGCCTTAGGATTTCATCGAATCATTTCTTGCGTACCCTCCTGTTGCCTATGCCAGACAGAGTATAAGTATACCTTGGATACCACGTTTCGACCGTCGTGTCATCCGCATTGGACGAACTTTCATCAATTCTCATCATGTTTTCATCATCAAATCGACGATACGAGGGCAGCTTCTCAAAACATCGAGCATCGAAGTCAAAAGCACACAAGAAAAATCCGTCGTTCCGCGACTCACCAAGGAGGGCAGAGAGACTTGCGGAACAAGCGCAAGTACAGTCACCGCAATCCAATCAGACATCTCCGCAGCTTGGAAGGTCAGTCTCTGTCGGCGAGCGATGTTATAAGTGTGCTGATGATTCTCTTCAGTGCCATTATCACTATTTCCGTCGGCCGTGAGCAACGATTGTTTGCCGCTCACGAAGATGTCTTGTCGCACTCGCCATGGTTCCAAGCTGCCTGCAGCGGGCAATTCTTTCAAACGGCGAACAAGCGCATCGACCTGCCTGACGAAGACCCAGAAGTGTTCTCTTCGATACTGGAGTACCTCTACAAGGGCGACTACTTCCCCAGGATGGAATACAACCAGAAGCGTAAGAGCTGGTCACTTGAAGACGGTGGCAACGGTAGCGGCAGTGAAGCTGTCATTCAGTCCGCCGTTGGCCCGATTCTCAAGGACACAATCATATACTGCCAGGCCGAGAAGTATGGACTTCACGAGCTGAAGAAGCTTGCTTTGAAGAAGCAAGGCTTGCAGTCTGGGATACAGTGCTCCACGATCCTGACTTCCGCGCGCTTCGCATACGAGTCGACACCAGACAACGACTCAAAGCTTCGTGCGCACTACCTCGCTCTCATCATTCGGGCAAGACACACCTTCAAGCGCAGCGGCACGATGCAAGTTGAGATGGAGAAGGGCGGCAAGCTTTTTTTTGACTTGTTCGTTGCGATGTCAAATCACATGGACGATATATCGATGAAGTCGCCACACTAGACTGCCCATCGACACAATTCGTCGGATCGCGCAAAAGTGTATCATCCATCTCGCCTTAACTCTTTGTCGCCTTACCTTTCCTCGTACTACCATATACTCTCGACAATGACGCATCCTCGCTGCGTATCTACGCGCTCTTCACATCCTGGCCCACGTCGCTGCGATTCGGAATGCATCCGCCTCATTACTACACGCTTGCCGCCATATCGCTTGCGAATCGTTCCTCGTTTCTCATTATCAGCTTATCATTCTTGTACATACACTTCACGCGAAAAGCCCCGAGGCAACAATCAGCCGCCACCGAGGCATCACAACTTTTGTCCGTTTGGGAAGGCGTTCTGGGTTAGGTATACCATTCTGGCGCTCTTTCAGCCTCACGTTGTACTATACATAACTCTCTGCCCGCGATCACGGGGCATCATCCTTTCTGCGTCGTTGCTGCATCCTGTGTTGGCCACAAAATTGCGCAGCGCTTTCAGGCCTGTTTTGTTATTTTCATGCAGTTTACCGTACTCATAAAGCCGAAACAAGCACATGTGCTGATGGCACGGCGGGTTGAAGGCTGTCTCTTCCACTTTTTGTATCCTCTTAGTCGCTTTGCCAGAGGATCGTTTTGGTTCTTCACTAGAATGGACAATTGCTGCAGGTCGGTTGGTTCAAATTGTATACTCTCGAAGGACTGTGTGCTTGTTACTTTGTCGCGTTGGGTGCTTTGTCCCATTTTGATAGCATCGTTACCTTGATGAATTAAATTGTTGACAGATCATGACCATAACATATCCACATCTTAGTCTCAAGACCGGATCATGCGCCCTGGTGTTTAGTGAAGCATGTTTTACGGTACCCAACATCGAAGTTACCATACCCCACAGCCTCATTCTTCCAAATATTGTGGAATATGGCTGATCTCATTCGCCTGCAACTCGACACCAAGCACTTGTATACAGCTAACATGCTGCAACATATATCTGGCAATGTCCACAAGCTGCAGAATGTGCCTTCAGAGTCCATTTCATACATTCAAA
>TARA_R110002003_G_scaffold32_13_pt1 | contig 12292 bp, 13 predicted proteins | sample TARA_R110002003 | Tara Oceans TARA_R110002003 (sample SAMEA4396441) | marine metagenome | biome: Westerlies Biome; feature: [SRF] surface water layer (ENVO:00010504); material: water (ENVO:00002006), including particulate matter (ENVO:01000060) such as... | depth 5 m | reverse complement strand
CTCCAAGACCGAGCAGCGGCTTGGACAAGGTCCATATGCTGCCTGTAGCCTGCATGTTCTCAAATGGGCTACCGTTCCCACGAGGCGGACTCTCAGTTCGTTCCGCCGCTGCAGGCGAAGTGGATGTTGGGGGTCGGGTTGATGCGAGCGACGATGCCGCCGCAGAAGGACTGGGCGAGGTCGCGGAAAGTGGTCTTGTTGAGGCTGCCTGTCCGCTCAGTGTTGATGTCGCGATTGAGCCAGTCACGATGCCCGACGGACCAACGGCAATGGGTACAACGACCTGCACAGTGCGACCGCTACTGTCAGTCGTGGTCCGGGTGAAGGTCGAGCGTATGGTGCTGGTCAGCTCCTGAGCATCACCACTCGGCGTCGATGTCTTGCGCGCGCTCTTCCTGGTGCTGGTCACTGCGACGGGCGTGCGCGTTGACTGGGGGCTTTCGTCGTCGCTGTTGCTGCCTGAAGCTATGGCGTAGGCTTCATCCATGACGTCGTCGGGTATGGCGCAGCTCAGGCCGATGCATAGTAGCTGGAGCTGTCCGAGGACCAGCTGGAGCGCCCCATCTGCGTCGCATTTGGAGACTGCGCACGACACGGCGCTGGGCAGGTACGCGGCGCTGTCTTGGGACGTCTCACAGATGCCTGCACCAGTCAGCGGAAGGCAGAAGAGACGTCGATATTGCGACTCACACGCACTCGACCCGCAGCCGTCGTCGGCGCTGGCGAAGCAGCTCTGCCAGCACTTGGGCAACGTCTGCAGCCACCAGTCGCGATGCGCGGCCGCGCCCACGGCGAAGAGCTGCGCGAGCAATGCCAGCAGAAACGAGCGCATCGTCAGACTCACTGTACCACGAGCGCGTCGAGGGTGAGAGGAGGAAGCTGGGAACAAGGCAGGCTGGCAGGCTGCGCAGTGGCAGCCTTGCCATGAGCTGAGCGTGCAGGGCCGTCGGTCGGTCGTGGTGCACTGGCGACCAACCAGCGCCTGCCCGCACCGTCAGCCATTTCGCTTGCGTTTCATGTTTCGATCCATGCCTATGCGATGCGTACGTGTTGATCGAATCATATCTTGCGGCCTTCTTCGCCAATCCAAAATGCTGGAGCGCGTGCCCGGCGACTTTTCCAATCGCTGGCGTCATGTGCTTTCGCGTTGCCTTACCTTGCACGTGCCTTCGTAGGTGCAAGGCCGCGCTAGCCCAGTTTAGCAGAAGACGCATCATGGCATGACAATACCATTCATTCAACTCTATAAGGATATCGGGTATGCATTCAAATAAATGCCAGCAGTAGTGACCTGCACGGCCAACGTGTGAAGTCTTCCCTTGCCCAGTAAAAGCCCATGTCCAAAGGGGGGGCGATTGCGTGAAGCTCCCACACCGGGCCCCACAGCAAGTCCTGTTTCCCCCATACCGGGCACCCTTACGCAGCAGCCAATGCGGTTGGACCTGGATCTGTTAGCGTAGTATCCACTCGGAGGATAGTTTAAACTTATAAAAAGAACGAACGCTATCCCGAAGGATAGCTACATAAACCACCCGCGAACAGTCTGACTTCGCGACTCCCGTCTTGTCACAAACCGCTCCACGACGTCGCAAGACTCGTGACTACATCAAGCCATACCCCCAAGCACGGCAAAGAAACAGCGCTGAGAAGGGCAGTGTGTTGAGCAAGCAACAGCCTCAATTCAGTGACGTGGAGAGAAACATTGAGAGTCGTTCAAGGCATGATCAATGGACAGGTCTAGACCTTGAGCCTCACTCTTGAGAGGTCCCATCAACACAGCCTTCAGCAACGGAAGCTCGCAGTGACCCAATCACTTACTCCGAGACTGCTCGACTTGACCACCGCATCTCCTCGCCATGTTTCTGATCAATACCGATTCCTGGAGTTGCTGATTGACGACGTCTGGAGTGGAGATTCGTGAAGCAGCAGTGATTTGGCGGAAGGCAGGCGTCACAACTCCAGCACTGGCATTGCACACCGCCGCAATGCAAATAGCGTGTCCGAACCTAGGCTAGCCATGGTCAAGGCCCTAGTCGTTGCAGTAGAACGCACGCAGAACACTCTACCAACAACGCCGTCAACTGGGGTTGCTAGGCCAAGAAGCGTATCTCTGTATGTTTTGGCATGACTTTCTGAGACTGGTTTTTGTTTTCTCTCCAGCGCCATGGGGCTACCGGAGGACATTGTGATGCGGACAAAGAACATCCTCAAAAACCGCATTGTCGATTGCAACAGCAAGTGAACTGCTCAACCGGAGGGGTAGACGCTCGTCGTGCAGATGTATGCTGAACATACATGCTAACGATTAATGCGACTGGTCGGATATCATCAATGGTGACCAGTGTCGAGCGTTGAGCACCATACACAGGCTTGCGGCGATCAGCGTGGTGTGTGAGGCTGGAGATCTGGTCAGAACTCTCGTTCTTGTAGACGAGACGCACGAGGTCCGCTTCATCGAAGGGGACGAGCAAGCTTGCATCAATTGCCGCAGGTGCAGACGCCTCCTTCCTGGTCCGGCACGCGTTGATCCGCCATAAGCCGAGGGCCGCCTTGAGACTTCAGATCCGGAGCGTGACGGTCCGCCTTTGTATGACAAAACTATCCCGAGACGCGGAGACCTCGCTGGGCTCTCGCCTTTCCGACGAGTGGATCTCGCGCCAGCCGAAGCCAATCAGGATAGTAGGTCTGTGGTGAGGCTCGACCAAGATCGAGACCGTGCTCATCCTCTGTCTCTCAGCTGTACCCTGGGTATAGAACGGGACACGTTCGACGCCGGTACCTGGCGTGGTAGCTTCCATGTGGCAATGAAGAGAACATGCTTCTTCCAACGACGGTATGTAGAACCCCCTAGGCCTTCCTCTGACGAGGCGCCTGACGTCTCGTTCCAGATCTTTGCTCAACAGCACCAGCATATCCACCGCAGAGCTATCCATTTCAACCAGAGTCTGTTGCACGGATGAAGGTGTCGACGTGGTCCGCGTGTGAGGACTTTAACACCCCGACAGGCACATGACACCTCAATTTGAGCTCTCGCTCCCGTACCTCGAGCCTCCCTTTTGCACACCATCCGCACTGATGTTCACAAGGTATGAACAGACAGGCCTCCGGAGCTAATCGGAAGGTCGGCGACATGACCGCAAGACTCCTCAACGCGCACAGGGTGCATTGAATACCAGAAGAGGATTAGGGTTAAGATCCGAGCCTGCCCTCCTCATGTACAACCCCAATGTTGCCATCAGGGCGCACAAGCCAACATGCAGACGACCCATTGAGACCATGCTAAGAGGCTCGGGTGTGTGCCGACTGTGCAAGTACACGAGGCGCGGGCCAAACCGCATTCCAAATGGAAGACAGACATCGGTAACTGTAGGGAAAGTGACATGCAGTGATGCCTGCGAGCAAGCGAGAGAATGATCGGCGTTGAGGGAGAGTGTTGCGCGAGCGCCCGACTGTTGTGGACGTGGTCAGGCCTTGAAAAGGTGCGCAGGATCTGAGTAGAGTCGGTGTGCGGCGATGAGCATGCGAGACTGTGATGCGAAGGACGCCGTGTGCACAGAAGGTGGTGTCAGGGTGGTTGTGTGAGATGAGGCAGGTGCGACGCGTCGAATGACACCGTGACGCGCTCTGTTTTGCCAAGCAAATTAGTGCTGTCGCCTGGTCACGCCTTTTTCCGAGCTTCCCAAGCCTGCGCCATGGTCCGTTCTCATCCTTCACAGCTGCATTAGCCTGCGCCAGCCCGACCACACGAACCGCCATGGGTGCTGTAGAGGATGCCGTTGATGCCGCCGCAACTTTTGTTGGGCCCTTTGTAGATAAGGGTAAGAGCCAGGATCGCACGCTCGAGGACGACCAGGATGCCGTCGAAGTCGTACATAAAGCGCTCTCGCATCTGCACGCCATAAACACCGCTGATCTTGCTGCGGATCCTGACGCACCATACGATGCATCACTTGCTGGTGTTGTATATGGCCTACTTGATCTCATCACGTCGCTTGGCGTCTTGCCTTATCTATCTCCTGGTGTATCTTTCAGCCAACGTCCGCGTTCCGTGCTTAGGACACTCACTGTGTCGGCTTCAAGCCAAGACAAAGCCGTGCTGTCGAAAGTCGTAGAAGCCTTCCTATGTATTTTGGAGCAAAAAGCTACTGGCCTCCAGCCCCTCGTCAGTCAGCGGAACCTCCCAGACATCATATCCGCCCTGGCAGAGCTATCGTTCTCGCCAGCGTCGCAAGGAACCCACATCAAATTCCAGCCCGACTACGAAAAGACCATTGCAGCAACGCCAACCTCACGTCTTCTCCCATTGCTCACAACATTCCTCCAACAACCCCTTCCGGAATGGCTTAGACCACTCTTGTCAAAAGAGCTGGTAATGATACCCCTTAGGCAGCACGGAGTGCGTCATACAATCGAATTTTTGTCGCTGTCATATCTCTCCAAGAGCTCTCAGGTGCCCCAGGATGCGTCAGGATCTCAGTCGCAGATTCCCATTCCTTTAGAGGCCGTGACGCAAGCTGCACGATTGCTCGTCTTACCACCAACAGGAATGGATCAGGGAAAGTGGCTGCGTCAACTAGCCCCTCAGCTTTTGGCACTCTTAGATGGGTATGAGGGCAAAGAGTTGAGCAGAGCGGCCGGTCAAATTATTGCAGGCGGTATACTTAGCAAGAAAGCGATCGGCGCGCCGGGTACCATTGGCTGGGAGCTCTTTGCTCAGCCATTGCTTCGGGCGATTTCCCCAGGATATGACAAAGAACAAACCAGACATCAGATCACATCAGAACGAATCGTGGTCCCACAGTCAGAACTCGGAACTGCCCTGAGACGATTGTCTGCCATTGCGCTAGCATACTCGCATGCTGGTGTTCTGATGCGTCTTTTGGGCCCCTTGGTGCTTCCTCTATGGGCATTACTCAACTATGCTCAAGCGAGACCCACCCTACACAAAGAGTGGGAATCGTTGCCAAAGACCCTGCTATCTCGGTACTTTACTATCGCCTGCGACCCGAGACAGGTTGACAAAATCGCCAAGAACCTTTTTTGGGACGGCAATGCGAGCTGGGTTTTCGGACCGGGCTCTGAGGGTGGCGTCGAAATCCGCCGGAGAAGTGCAGAGGTCGACCAAGGACCAGAAAACTTGACCATACTCACACGTTTCCAGAGCCTGGACTCGAGGATTGAGCTGCTTGTTTACCTTCTCTCTGACGCAAAGATATCCGACGCGACAGCCGGCTCAATTTTTTTGCAATCAACTAAGCGATGGCTGTCTGGACCTCCAGAGCCCAGGTCGTCACTGACCAACGAAGTACAGATCGACCCCTTGGCTGCATACACCGATGCACGTCTGGTTCAAGCACTTGCCTCCTCATTCGAAGATGAGATTGCTCGTAGCCCGGAGCACATCATTGAGCTGATGGGGCAGCTACTTTCGAACTTTGTCAACGAACACCAGGGCAAAATCCAGAAGCTTGCAAATATAAGCCAATCGACTCGCGCAAAGTTAGAACATATCGTGCAGCCCAATCAAGAAGCTGGCCCAGACACAATGGAGAGCAGTGATTCAACGAGCGAGGAAATTGCTTCCTTTGCAATCAGCATACTGAGAACGGTCATTTCGTCGTCTGGATTCAAGCAAACGCCAAACACGAGATCGAGTCTAGCTTCCGTCATCCCATCGCTCGTCTATCTGTCACAAGTACAATCTCAATATGCGGTTGCATCGTTGATCAAGAACTCGGCTGACGACCTCTTGCGTCTTCTACAGCCTGCCGCCACACCCACACCGATCCAACCAAACGACTCTCTCGATGAACATCGCGCAATGGTAAAAGTTGTTCTCTCCGATCTTATGTCGCCAGAGCCACCAAATCGCACATGGGGTCTCAACACCTTGCATAAGCTCATACAAGACCCTGCAGCCTTTCCCGCTATCGATGTTCCATCGCTGACACACCTGCTTCTCTCCACATCTCTTGCAGATTCCGAATCCTACGTACATACAGCAGCAGTGCCGGTTCTTGTCGACCTCGCCGTGCGCGCACCAAACTTGGTTGTCCGCATCCTCGTCGATGCTTTCATTGACGTTGACGAAAAGACTCTGAAACTTGGTCGAGGAAGACGAACCGAAGAGAAAGACCAGGACTTGCAACAAGCTCTGGACTTTCGGCTGAGAGTGGGTGAAGTGCTGAATAACTTTGCTCTGGAAGACTCCTTTTGGAAGATACGAAGTAATGTTAGAGCTCGGCATGTGAGCCTGAAGCTCATAACAGAAGCTTGTCTCTCACTCGCAAGCCGTCGAGGCCAGCGCACAGAAACGTTGTCAAAACGCGCACAACTCGCACACGAAGAGCAACGATTGCAAGACGAGGCTGAAGCAGCGTGGGGCGGGCCGATTCCAAATCTGATGGATGCAAATCGCGACGATGTCAAAGAGCAGACAGAACGTGATGCACTCGTCAAGATTGTTCAAGGATGGGAACAGACGGGACTTGAGGAAGACGTGCGCATCCGCGCATCTGCTCTGAGTGTCTTGTCAAGGGTCCTTGAGCATAGACTTGCTCTGCTTAAACAAGTCACGGTTGATACTGTGCTTCAGATGGCGCTGTTGATACTTAGCATGGAGACTTCCGAGGTGCAAGGCATACTGCGGCGCGCTGCTGTGCTTATTTTCATGGGGCTACTGCGCGGTCTGGGTAGTGCACTTGAAGCTGGCGAAGAGACGATGGCCGGGTTGGGCCTAAAACAAGGAGAGGAAGTGGAAAGGGTGCTTCGGTGGATAAGAGACGAGGACGTGGACGCACTGGTACGAGACCATGCAGCAGGCGTGCTGGAGGGGTTGGAGACGCTGCGCATGAAGAGGCTGTACCGAGCCAGAGACGACGGCTTGCGAATGAGCGCTGATCTTGGGTTGGAGGGTAGTCTTCGAGGGCTCGATGTGCGGCCGGACTTGGGCGGGGGACGAAATGAAGGCCGGAAGTTGATTGTGGAAGAGTTGGATTAGCTTTCAAGCGGGTTTTTTTTGTAAGCTAAGCTGCCTCAGTCTGATACCAACACAGTGTGCTCTCTTCTGCTCTCCGTGGTATCTGATCTACATATTGTTGCATGTACGACTTCGGTCATGGCGTGCGCCTCCACCCCCATACTCGTCGATGGTTATAATTCCTCGGCGCGCACAATCGACGCCCAAGGTTTGGCTCGCAACACGTGTAGCTTTTCATGCTCAAGTAGCTCCTGCATCTCCAGGCTTGCGCGTCTCATCCACTCATGGCCGTATCCTTGGTGGCTTTTGGCTCCACCTCGTCTGCCTTCCCAATCCAGAGGACGTTGTTACACCGGATCAGAACCTGGCCCAGTGTGCCAGAGCTGACGCCGGCGATGAATTCCTCGGTGTTTGAGAGCTGAATGTTCATGTACAGGTCAACTGAGACGAGTCTGCCCTTGTACTCGGTCTCGCCCCACTTCAATCGCACGACGATGTCTTTGTCGACGCTGGGAGGCACGGTCAGGTGATGTCACAAAGCGGAGAAGGGCAGCTGTGGTGCAGCATGTGGGCGCGACGTACAGGCTCTGGAGCAGCGGCCGGGGATTGAAGGGTGCGACTGCCTGCGGGTCGTTAGCCACGTGACGTGTGCGGGTGCAAGTGTGGGAAAGCGCGTACCGCCATGTTTGCGACTGTGTAGGAGGGTTCGGTGGACCGTCGTGTGCGCTGGCTGCTGCTGTCTAGGTGGCCGCGGTAGTGGGTAGTCGGTCGCTGGCTGCAGCGTGGAGAAAGGCGTCGGCGAAAAGTTTCCCAAAGCGCCGGCAGGTCGGCAGCCCTGTCTGCGGTCGCGCCTCACCTTCACCGCGGGGGGTGGGGCGCGCAACAGTCCACCTCAGCTGCACCGCACACTCGCCATGGTGCTCGCACTCGCTCTCACGGCAGAGCTCAACGGGTACCCGCACCGCTGCTGTCGGCGCCCACACGGACCAGCGCTGACACCAGCAGAGTGACGGGCCTGCGCCCGCAAGACACCGAGGACGCGCCCTTCTTCTACACCTTCAGGGTGCAGTGCACGTCGTGTCGCGAGACGCACCCCAACTTTGTCTCCGTCAGCCGCTTCGAGCAGAACGACGTCAGCGGCAGCCGGGGTGAAGCCAACTTTGTGTGGAAGTGCAAGAACTGCAAGGTCGCGCTGCCCGCTCCCGCGCCCCCCCTCCCCCCACGTCCGTTGACACCATGGCAGAGGGAGCACTCGGCCAACATCAAGGCACCGCCCGCCACGTATGAGCGCACCGACCCGCCCAAGACAGTCAACATACTCGAGTTCGACTGCAGGGGGCTCGAGTTCACCGAGTTCAAGCCTGAGGCACGCCCACCTGCGCATGCTCCTACTGTGTAGAGCGCCTTCACTGACGCCGTTGCAGGGCGAATTCCTCGCTACTGGCCTCGACACAGGCACCAAGTTTGCGGGCATCGACCTGGCCGAAGACGAGTGGTTCGACTACGATGAGAAGGCGGGCGAGGAGGTCAGCATCACGGGCGTCAAGTGGGAGATTCGACGAGCCTGACTACTGTTGACCCACAGCGACCCGGGGCGCGGAGCAGCGCTCCCCGGAGGAATGCTTATGCACTACGAGGTAACATACGGTGCATGGACGGCCTGGAACAGAGTACAGTGTGCTGCCAGCTGCCCCCATAGTGCATCACAACAAAATATCCACAAACAACGCTCCGTGGATGGCTGGACAATCTGAAACTATCTTCTACAATTACTATAAGAGGCGAGAAACCAGCCTAGCCCTGCGGATATCGCATTTTCTGCTACCTCTACGCGGTGTAGCGACTGTGGTTCTAACAACCCTCATCCAAGAAATACCCTACACATACCAAGAACGTAAGATGCTGCCGACCTGAACTAGAAGCTCTGTCAGCCGACGTTTCATCGAGAGCTGTCTTTACAACGCTTACCATAAGATACCCCCGAGAAGATCTGCCTCTAAGACCAAGTAACCTCCGTCGACGGCTTACCCAGCTCAATAGTGTCCTTGGGCACATCACGCTTTCCCCATGTGACCTCAGTCGTGGGCTTACCGAGCTCGATCGTGTCCTCGGGTGCGCCATAGGTGATTTCGGCTTCCGCGTCACGCTTGCCCCAAGTCACCACTGTAGTCGGTTTGCCTAGCTTGAAGCTATCTTTTGGTTTGCCAGCCTCTGCTTCTGCGTCACGCTTGCCCCAGGTCACAACAGTCGTTGGCTTGCCGAGGGTGAAGGTGTCCTTTGGCTTGCCCGCCTCAGCCTCTCGCTTGCCCCACGTTACAACGGTTGAGGGTTTTCCAAGCTGGATGGTATCCGCGGGTTGGTCATCGCGCTTTCCCCATGTCACTACTGTGGAGGGCTTCCCGAGCTGAATGGTGTCCGCGGGCTCGTCATCGCGCTTCTCCTTGCCCCAGGTCACCTCAGTCGTTGGCTTGCCGAGCTGGATATCGTCCTTGGGTGTGCCGAACTCGATACCTCGCTTCTTGCTCCAGATGATCTCGGTTGAAGGCGGCGCAATCTCGACAGTGTCCGCAGGCGCGGGCTCATCCTGACGTTTGCCCCATGTAACTACAGTTGTTGGCTTTCCTATGGTGAAGGTATCCTTGGGCTTCTCCACGTCGCGCTTGCTCCAGGTAACTTCCGTCGATGGCTTTCCAATCACAACGGTGCTGTCGGGAGTTTCCCAGACGATGTCGCGCTTGCCCCAGGTGACTTCGCTTGAAGGCTTTCCAAGTTCGATGGTGTCTTTGGGTGTATCCCAGGCAATGTCACGTTTGGTCTAGGATGTCTGTGATCAGTAGAGTGTCATTGCAGTGCCTGGAAATTCGGACGTACTATAGGGGCGCCGCTGCCAACAGACACCAGGGCACCTGCGGCGAGGGCAGACACAAATCTATACTGCATTGTCGGTGCTAGCTGTTGATGGTAATGGATAGTATTATTCTTTGAAGGAGTCGGTTCAAGTATTCGCTTGAGGCAAAATCAGGGTCAAGCTAGGCGTAGGTTGATAGAACAAGCCAAAGAAACGAGATTCTCATTGCAAGCAAGAAAGGGTCTGCTTCATATACACGTTGACATCCTAGTTATTGGACCTTTGCCACCTTCCATCTGGTCAAGCACGGTAGGTCGCAGTCTGTCGTTCGAGGCCAGAGATACGGGGACCGCAATCTGGATAAAGCATCACTGTTCCGTATTTGGCATAGTGTACACGATGATGGGCCAGCGCTGAACGAAGACACATATTGGGTAGCAGGTGGTTTGACGAGCCGTTGAGGTGGGGTGATTAGAGAATACGATGCGACTGCCCAGTGCAAGCGCCGCCGGCGTGCTTCCTCACGTCACTTGCCCAGATCATATACCTAGCCACCACGAGGTACCATCGATTCGCCATGTCTTTGTCTGCCAGCTTTACGATTTACTGCACGAAACGTTCTCATATGCATCCAGACCTCCGATGAAGGCCCTTGTCCCTTACCCCCGAGTATTGTCACCATGCTATCGAGCTGAAATAATCTTGAGATAGCAATGCGCGCGACCACAAGTGCATGGCCCAGCTTCTCAGAAACGAAGGTGGAAAATGAGTGCTAATGTCACCCGCTGCATGCTATCCGTCAATTAGTCTGCCACACAATGCGCTTTGGATGGGGTCGTATGTTCCGGCACTGCACGGTTGGCGTTCGCTCCCAACTCTCGTTCTGGCCCGACCACTCCACACTGCAATATGCGTATCCGGCATCGAACAGCTCCTATGCAGAGCAATCATTGTACCAGCCATCACGACTGAGCATGGGGACAATGATTTATGTGGCATGTTGAGTGTGCCACTGTATGGCTGGATCTTGTCCTTATCGTTTGTGAAGATTGCATCCACGCGCATCATCCGCCGTAATGCGATCTTTTGGAGCGTATCCATGGACGCTCGTCGACATGTAGCTACAAGCCGAGAGCTAGAAAACCGCAGGTCCGTCCACGTTCCAGACTCCAGGTCTCCAGTCTACCCTCACTGGGATCACCGGGTGCGCATAGACGTGCTCGCGAGGAAGCAGGCTTGAGCCAACTGCGCTGCCACGGTGTGTGGATCCGACGGCACGAAAAGCTGGGGAAGAAAACGATTCAATCCAAAGAGGCTAGGTGTCTCGGACGGCTGTTGGGTACATCCATGTCTGAACACCGTTGCTGATATGATCTCCATAGTACCACAAGCATCTATTTTCGGATGCATCAGCACTCGCCGGATCAGCACTTCCAGTTTGGGTAGCTGCAAAAGTTAAGCAGCTGCAGGGACGGACCGCCGTTATTGAAGCCTCTATGCAGCGCATGGCCCAGTCGAGGATAGACACATGAAAACGAGCCTGGGAAGATCCGAAGACATGTTGTGCGACGGGAGGAGGACGATGTACTGGCGATCAAATTTAGCAATGCACTGCAGCCACCCGTCGCATCAACAGGACTGCAAGAAGATCAACCCATACCCTGTCAGTGCAATGAGCTCTCAATCATCCAAACGAGAACGTCATGTCCAGACCATTTTCACCACTACCGGCGCTCCCACGCATCTGAATCACAAAGTACTAAAATAGAACTGTCGATCGGTCTCGCCGCTACTAACGCACTCGTGCGCATTTCATCTTTCTGAAAACGAGCAAATGAGCTCGGGAATCGGTAAAGAAGCAAGGAAGTGATGAGAAAGTGGACAACTGTGAAGCGAGGTTGGAAATTATGGCGCGGCGCAGTTAATCTAAATAGATCAGTGAAAAACATTAAAGCCTTGGCATATCTGTGGTCTGGTGACAGGCGAACAGGAGTAAGAACGTCGCTGTTGGTTGCATCTCGTCATATTTCCACCTTTCGAGCTGAGGACTCGGTTGCGTCGTTGATGTAACTGTTTACACATTCGCAATCACATGATTATCAAAGCTCATTGTGGGAAGCGACCTTGGTGATGGAGTGAAGATTCAGTGTGGAAGAGTCAATACGGCGTGTTACTGCTCGTTGTTTGGTATGGCCATAAAACCTGGCAGCCTTTCAATGCACATGACATGCTAACAATTACCCTCTAAGAACGCCACCCAATGCCAGTCTGATGCATTCGTGAGTATACAAGTAGTACAAGCACGACGTACTCTTCATGCTTCTTATCAGTATCATAGCTCCGGATCCTTTGGCTTCTCCCCAAATTCGTGCTCGAGCCAAGACGACCAAGCCTCTTTCTGATCAACGGATTCGTCACTCGTCACAGGCTCGATGTTGCGTGCCAATGGTAAGTGTTGCGTGAAT
>TARA_R110002003_G_scaffold2062_10_pt1 | contig 12295 bp, 3 predicted proteins | sample TARA_R110002003 | Tara Oceans TARA_R110002003 (sample SAMEA4396441) | marine metagenome | biome: Westerlies Biome; feature: [SRF] surface water layer (ENVO:00010504); material: water (ENVO:00002006), including particulate matter (ENVO:01000060) such as... | depth 5 m | reverse complement strand
GGGGGTGGGCAACAGCTATAACCACGAGTCAGACACCTGCTAGACCATACTTCTGTAGTGGAAGTGGAATCAGCAGCGTGACATGACCGAACATGGCTCGGGCAGGCGGGGAAGGGGAAGGGAGGAGGGCGTGGCAGTTGGGCTGCTCAAGCCATGACACCTTGGTTGCCGCCTAGGGGTGGGGTTAGCCGGTGTATAATATATATATTGGGGGGCTACCGTCGACTCAAAAGGATGTGACAGGGTAACGCGGGAGGTGGAGAGGATGGTGAGCCCCGCGTGACGACGTACCAATCTGGCGCTTGATCTGTTCGCGGGCCCAGCGAGCGGTATCGCGTGTACGACTGCTGAAGTCCTGGTTGGCACGTGCTTCCCTTGCCATTGCGGTGAGGAAGTCGTGCCGGAAGTATTCTCTGAATTCACCACTTGGGAAAGCATCGGCAAGATCACCGATTACACCGCATGATGAACGGAGAAGGGCCTCGGTACGGTTGCTGTCCTGCTGAATGTTGCGCAGGAGATCGAAGATAGAGTCCATGTATGGAACGATAAGGTTGGTCTTGTTGCTGGTCTTCATGGCGACAATGCAGCCGTCCCATGCGTCCATGATGCCCTCTCGCAGCGAGGTGATGTAGTCGATCATTTCGTAGTTGCCCTCGGTGGTAAGAGTGACTTGTCCTGCTTGTTGAAGGACCTGGGCTACGACAGGCAGGTAAGGTTCAAAGGCGCCGTGAATTGCGTGGGCAATGTCACCGAAGGACTGAAGGATGGCAGGCTTGAGCTGGTTGCCAAGCGCAGGGCTTCGGAGGTTGTTGAGCAGAGCGTTCATGAATGCATCGCAATACGGCTGAACGCTTTCGCCAAGAGATCGGGTGATGTCAGAGACAAGACCAATAGCCATTGAGCAAAGTGCAGGCTCCTCTTGATTGTTGAGAGCATTGTACAGGAAGGGCGAGAACGCCTCCATGTACTTTTGGAACTCCTCTTCCATGGCAGTAGCGATTGATCCAATGGCAGCAAACACTGTGTCCGGCACGCTAGACTTGGGCGGCAGTGTTGATAGCAGCTGGAGAAGAATCTGCATGATGCGATCTGACTGTGGTCGCACGTCGGCCTCCAGGCGCTGCACAATGGACATGACAACGCTAGCCAAGCTAGTCTGCATCTCCTCAAGGGTGAGCTTGTCTTCGACACTGACGACCTGTCCCTGAAGAGCCATGGACTTCTCGAGACGACCAAGGATGACTTCGGTTAGCTGGCTGACAAGGTGCACACTATCTCCAGCGGCGTTGGTAACGAAGGAGTTGAGCACCTCATAAGCTGCAGTTCGCAGCTGGTTGTCGGCATCAGCACGCTCGGTGACCGTTAGGAGATGCTGAATGCTGTCGGGGAAATGTGGCGAGAGTGGGTTGGTCTGGCATCCTGGCTCACCCGCGAAGCGGTCCGCCAGATTCATCAACGACCAGCAGCATGATGCCGCCATCTTGGGATGGCTGGAAAGACCGTTGAAGAGTGCTCCGATCAATGGCGCCAGATGCTGTTGGGCATCGAGGGCGGCCGGTACAGCCTCACATATGCGGCCCAGGGCGTAGGCAGCTGAGTCCTTGACGTGGACGTTCGGGTCGTCCATCATGCCGATAAGCGTTGGCAGAGCTTGCTTGACAATGGGGTCCAGAACACTCTCTTCGGGGCCTTCCATGATGGCTCCAAAAGCCGACACGGCTGCGTCCCGGTAATGCCAGTCTTCAGAGCGAATGAACTTCTCGATGAAGGCAAGTACTGGAGGCATGACGCCGCTACCCACGCACTGTGCCCAGAGCTGCAAACACTGGTATGCGGCGCGGGAGGTGTTGTACTCATTATCGTCGGCATCCTCATCCTGCTTGGCAAGGAGCTCGAGCAAAACTGGGACAACCTCCTGTGTCGCAACGCGGGCGAAGTTGAAGTACTCTCGTAGCTCAGTGGAGCCCTCGGCTTGTGCCTGCGTGTTGTCGTCTTCGATAGCAATCTCCTCCTCGCAGACTGTGCACCAGAACTCGACAGCGAGCTTGGCAACATCCTCTTCGTCGCTCTTCATGCCCTGGATGGTGAGGCCAAAGAGAGCCTTCTCCATGTAGAAGCGCATTTTATCGTAGTACAGACCCATGATGCGGTTCAAGCACCCGTACGACCCTTGCTGGATGCGGTTGTCGTCGGCTTGGGTGGCTTCGCAGATGACCTGCATGATGTAGTTGCGCTCGCCCTCATTGTCGAAGTTGGACCGGACGAACTCGATCGAGTCGCTGAGTGCGTTGATAGCTGCCACACGGACGTCGTTGTTCGTCTCCTCCTTCCGCGCACCCTGGACGACTGCAGTCAGGATGGCATTCGAGTGGTGTCCCAACGCCTCCCTCAGGTCCGCATCGTCCGTGTCGCAGATGAAGCCGATGGTGGTCAACGAGGCCTGCTTCTGGCTATCTGTGCCTTGTCCGACGCTCTCTACCAGGGCGGGCATGAGCTCTGGCCATTGATTGCGGGGCACCTCAATGGCGGCTACGGAGGCGATAAACTGGGCGGCGGCGGAGCCAACTCGCGGCGCCGGTGTGGACAAAGTGCGCAGAGCCAACTGCTTGACCTCCTGCTTGATTGTGTTGTCCAGGTTGATCCATCGTTCTTGCACCTGTCGTAACCGGGCATACTCGCGTGCGGTGAAAGCGTTCTTCAGGGCGAGTGCGGCGGCGGTTCGGATACTAGCTGACGCCTGCTCGTTTGCGAGCTCGCCGCCGAGGATGGAGAGGTATTGTGGCTACAGTGAGACAAGCTGTTAGTGGTTCTGTTCTGGATTGCGCACATGCAGGCTCCTCGCTGCGGGGGACGTACAAAATCGGAGTCGGCAGCCTGCTGGAGCTGCTGCTCGGCGCTGTTCCGAATGTTGGCATCTACACTCGGTCAGTCGAGCGCGCAGAGGGTAGAAACGCGGTGAAGGCAGCTCACCAGCGGAGAAAGTCCCCTCCAACACCTGGTTGATGTCCATGATTGCAGGAGGGCGGGTCAAAGAGTCAAAGAGGGGTATCTAGCGGAGAACAAGCAAAGGCTGCCGTGGGGGCGTGTGGAGTCGAAGGTGTGGCGGCCAGAAGGAGAGCTCGAGAAGTTGCGGTGGGCGCGGTGTAGGGAGGGAATTTGAAGCGAAGTAGGTCGAGCGTAGACAGGGCTAACAACACGTGAATTATTGTTTTGCAGCCGGGACGTGCCCCACTATGGCCGCGCCGATGAAAGAAAGGGTTCGGCGGCTTTTGCTCAGCAAGCAGATCAACAAACACGCCCGACGGGTAAGAGAATGACGTTTTGCTCGCGGGCACTGGGAACACTTTCTTCAGGCAGGCACGTCGCTAGGCGGCTGTTGACCACATCGCGGAGCTTTGGGAAGGCACCGCCTGCCGCCCGGCAACCGCATTGGTTCGCTTGGACCGTGCCTTCCTCACCCCAGACTGAGCATGAGCTCCCGCTGCAGCCCTGCGCCGAGGCCGTCTTGCTGAAACATGTCGTCTCAGGGCGCCCATACTGACTGCCCGGTGTCTGTTCTCAGGAGCAGACTCGACTTGCGGTGAGACAAGGGCGCCATGTCTCTGTCCGCTCCATCGTTTGGCTGCGCCAAGATGCGACGCACGCGTGGCTGCCGCATCGTCAATCATCTGGACTCCATTGGTCAACAGACGCGCACAGCCAGACTCAATCTCCACTGGACGAGCTAGAGAACAACGTCGTCATCGCTGGAGAGTCGAAGGGGAGCATGCCGTGCATTTGCAGCTCTATCAAATGAAGTCGATAGCATTGGCAACACATATCGAGGTTTTCGGAAGGGCTACGGGCAAGCTGTACGTCACTTGACCAGACTCCGCGAGTCCGAGGTCAAGTGAGGTATTACTGAACTCAGGACCCCTTAGGTAGTGGACGTCTTTAAGTGGAAGCGAGCACATCGTCGTCACTGAGCTCCCATCGTCCACGTAGTGAAGAGACATTCGACATCTGGAAAGCTATTACAAGTTTGGCGGCTATTGTCAGGGAGGCCGTTCACTTCGCCCGAGTGACACAATCAGATCTCTGCAATATCGACGCAATCGCCGCATGCCACCTCTGCACCGTATGGAGATCGGAATCGGTTCCCCACCATGTGTAACTATGCACCATGCGCCCCAATCGTGCTTCAGGAGAAGGATGAATGTGAATACAAGCTGCTGCTCAAAGTCAGTAATGACTTTTGAACGGAAGTCCGTCGTTCCCATAATGTGGATGTTAACCACACAATTTATACAACAGATAGTGAATGGTGAGGTTGCAACACCCTCGTATTGATTGGATGGTAACACTATCGGTGCCGTCCAAGCGCGGAAGCGGGCTCGTTCCGGGCGCGTGGTTGACGATGGATGACTACTTGAAGGACACTCGCATACGAAAGCCGCCCCTCAACAATCAGCCTTCCCTCTCGAACCCCGCGCCAGACATCATACGGGCAACCAGAGCGTCGCAGTGCCATTGTCCGCCATCGCCGACTCCACCACCGCGAGCGACGAGTCCTCGCTTGTGCAACGCGCCCTCTTGTAACCCACTAGGCTATCGCACGCGCTCTCGTCCGAGTTTCGAAAGGATGGCTTCGCGCGCCTCTACACCACGGTCGCGATCGCGCTCTTCGACTGGAAGCAGCGGCTCCTCCGACACCACTATGCTCGATGCACCCCCGCACCCAGTGCGCCTCCGCCATTTGTCAGCCAGCAACCCAACCACTGCGACGCAAGCAGCCTCGTCCGATCCCTCCTTCTCCCTTCTGCTCTCGCTGCCGAGAGAGCTACGCGAACGCGTCTACACCTTCACCCTGACATCTCCATACCCGTTCTGGTGGCCCAACCCCGCGCCGGTCAAACATGATGTCGGCATTAATCTACTACGAGTCAACAAGCAGGTGTACCAAGAGAGCGTGCAAACGCTCTACGGCGCGAACAAGTTCCTCTTCACGCATCCATCAGACTGCAACATCTTCCGTGTCGTCGCATCACCCGCTTCTTACAACATCACATGCGTATACTTTCGGATTCGAGAGAAAGACCTGCGGCTGTGGACAAGTTATCTGGGCAGTAAGACGACGGAGAGGAGTCTTAAATTTGACTTGCCGAAGCTGAAGAGCCTGTGGATTTTTATGCGGTGCGGGAGTATGGGCACGCCAGCAATGCTCGGGCAGCTAGGACAAGGCGGCATGGGTATGCAGGGTGGAGGTGGGCTTGCAGGGCTGCCGCCAGCGATTGCGGTACAGGTCCAAGTCGTGCAGACTGCGCTGGGACAGCAACTTCATGCCCTGCAGCAACAAGTGCAGAACTTAAGCAGTGCGGTTGCAGCTAGGGCAGACACTGCATCAGACGGACAAGACAACCTCGTACCGCCGCCTCCACCACCGCCTGCGATGCCCTTCGTTCAATTTCAGCAGGGAGGATTACCGCATCACTTAGGCCACGCACATGGACACGCACACAACCACCCACTAACAGCACCACCGGCCAACGCCAACGCCAACGCCATACCCATTCCCCCGCCACCACCGACACACCACCCCGCAGCCCCAGCCGCACTAGTCCCCGGCACAAATCTTCCAACGCACCACCATGCGCAGCCTCACACCCTCTACACCTCCTTCCTCCGCTTCGAGCGCGAAATGGGCGTCGAGTCCCTCTGCCTGTCTCTTCAAGAAACGCGGCGCAAAGACACTGAAGTCAAGATCGTGTGTATCATGCGCATTCCTCAACGAGAAGTGGAGAGGCTATATCAACTCTATCCGAATGAGCTTGAGAGAGACCGACATGGCGATGCGAGGACGAGGTTTCGCAAGCTACATGGCGCTGAGGTGAGTTTGGAAATCAATGGTTACGAAATCCCTGGCATGCCGAGCCATGATGCTCAAGTTCAAGGGTAAACACCGATTTCGTTCTTGACGACATGAATAAATGCATGACCTCTGGTCAAGACATTCATGTCGCACATCTGAGGTTTGGAGGGAGTAACGAGTTCAGTGCATCACATCTTCGCATTATTGCATAATTTACTCTGTTCCACATTATAGTATATACAAGCGATACACCATATTTCAATTTGCACAACGTTATCATTTAAACTTTTCTCAATTTCTATTCCAGACCTTGTCGAGTCTAGCTCGACATTCCTACAAATCATCTCAATCAATGAAACACCACAAAAAGCAAAGAGGGTATCATATCAAGCGCCCAACACCCCAACGCCTCCCAAACAAGACGATGCGAGCAGTCTTGTACCGTGATGCAAAACAATAGACGCCAAAGCAGAAGGACCTCAAACGCCAAACAGAAACCCGCCATATGTACAGTTTGAAAAGTGTGCAATCATGACTCGGACACAGACATGCTCGCCAACCGACTACTCCGCCGCGTGCCCGTCGGCGTCGCCACCAACGCATTGGGCGGGTCGTCGGCATTGTACTCCTTGCTAGAAGTAACAGGCTGAGCATTGAAGCTCGCCTGCCGACTTGCTCGTGCCATGACGCGGCGGAACTCCGGACTACGTGGCGAACCAGCCTTCATGACCCCAGCAGACCCGCCCAGCCCATTGGACATGGTGCTCGACTTGCGCCGCTCCAGGACCTTGCGCATGAACTCCTCGAACTCGGACTGCAGCAGCGGCGGCTCGGTGGGTTGGGCCTGCGCAACCTCGTCGAGGTCGTAGGTGAAGTCTTTGGGGAAAAGAGCGGAGAGACTGGATAGGCGGGCGGGGGCGTAGCCATGGTTCTCGTAGTATTGAGGACCTGAGGACCGTGGTGGAGCGATGTGGGGCTGGGGAGGGTCGTCGATGTCGACGCCGTAGTTGACGCGGTGACGCTTGCGTGGGGAGGACCGGGTACCTGGCTGTTGTTGCTGGGGATAGGGAGGATAAGGCTGTGGATACGGGCCTATGTCCTGGATATCAGAGTCCTGGCCGAGATCAGGCTCCGAGTCCGAGTCCTCGTCGCGAACAGCACGCTTGCGCTTCTTGGCCTTGGACTTGGACTTCTTGGGCGCACGGCCCGTCGCGTCCTCGGCTTCGAACTGGTCCTTGAGCGCGCGGTACTGTGCGATGCGCTCGTTGATGATGGGATCGTACTCGTCGTACAGGGCCTCGAAGTTGAAGGTCGCGGCGGTGGCGCGCCGGGACTTGAGTGCCTTTTTGTAGACTTTGGAAGCTTTGATCTTTTTCAGCGTCATGGCCATTTCCATGTCGCCTTTGTTGATCATCAAGACGTTGGGTGTTAGCTTGCGTTCGATGAATTGGCGCATCTGGGAACGCGTGCGGTTGGCGACGTTGACCTCGGAGAGAGCATGGACAAGCGTGCGGTCGAACTGCTTAGGCGCGGACGACGAGGTGTGGATGGGGTATTGCGCGAAGTCGTCCGTCTGGCGGAGCTTGTCCTTCTTGCATGCCTTTAGGAAGTACTGAGCTAGCTCGAGCTCAGGGCGACCAGACATGGTCCACTTGGCTTGACCGGCCTCGCGAGGCAGATCAACACGCGTGTCGGCTTGCACATCGGCGACTTGACAGATAGCCTCGAAGTCGCAGAAGCGCTCAAGACAGTACAAGTGCACGTAGCCTGGGCAGTCGAATGGATCGACCACTTTGTTGCCGTAAGTCTTATACTTCTCGTCGAAGGCGACGCGGTAGTGGCCGACATCGATGGTGCCGCTGTCACCCCAGATGTGCTTGGGACAGTTCTCGAAGAGACACTTGGAGTGAGCGGGTGAGCCGTAGCGACGAGCCATGTCGGCGGGAGAAACTTGAAGCCAAAGACGCAGATCGTCAGACGGGTACTGGGTAATGTACTCGAAAATCTGACGGGCTGGCATCTTCTTCTTCTTGAACTCGTCAAGGCCTCCATGGTTGGAGTACTCGAACTGGTACTTGCGAGAGTTCCAGTCACCGTGCGGTAGAGGCTTGGACTTGTACTTGCGTAGCTCGTTGGCCTCGCCGTTGATGCGCGCTGTGCGCGTGGTCTCGCCCTTGGTATTGTTGTTGATGCGGATCCAGGGCTTGTCCTCACACTTTTGGGGCCGTTCGCCTGCGTGGGCTACGGCATGCTGTTTAGGCTTACCAAGGGAGGAGTTGCTTGAGACGCCTGATTCGCGCGAGATGCGACGAGTACGCTCGGGCTTGCGAGTACGAATAGGTTTGGCGACCTTGTAATCATCCGATTCGTCCTCGGATGTGTACTTGGCCGGTTGGGTGACGCGCTGGCGCTTGACAGGGGCAACATCATCTTCGGAGTCGGAGTCCGGTTGAGTACGTCGCTTAGACTTGCGTGGGCTGGTCATTGACTGCTGAGCTGGCTGCTGTGCTGGCTGCATCAGTTGCTGCTCGATGGGAGTGTAGCCAGTTTGTATGTAGCCCTGTGGATAGCAGTATGGCAGTGGTTGTGGCTGGTACATGATCGATGGATCAGGGTAGATTGGGAACGGCTGGTACTGCATAGGCTGAGTGGGCATGAAGTCATTGGCACCAGGTACTGCTGTAAGTCCAGGGGTGGCCAATATGTTGGGGTCGAAGCTGCCGGTGTCCACGGGTTGTTGAGCAAGTAGAGCCGGGTCGATGACGCCCGTGTTGTCGAAGGTAGGGTTCGATGGTGCTCGATACTGCTGCTGCCGCGAGCTAGACGCCTCGGGAGATTGACCTTGAAGATCATTCTGAACCGGAACCTGTGCATGACCCTGCAGATATTCGTCGTACTGGAAGATGTAGTTAGGAACAAAGTCGGCCGAAAAAACATCCGAGAAACCTACAGCTTGCTCACCAAAGTTGAAGAGATCGTTAATCGAAGCATCAGCAGGATCCGCAAAATCCCACTGGCTAAAATCAAAGTCGCCCAACGGTAGTGCCACACCAGATTGACCATCCTGACCCAGAACAACGCTAGATTGTCGAGACCCTGCTCGGCTAGATCGACGAAGGTTAGCCATGCTGTTTGCTCGTGTACCAGCTATTGAAGCTTGTTTGATGGTTTGGTTTGAGCTACGTCGAGAGACGTTTTGCACAGACAACTCGCGATCTGGACTCGAGGATGGGTCGATGGTGAGCTGTATGTCAGAAGCTGTTGCTGACTGCTTGTGAGGAGATATTGGGGACATCTTCAAAAAAATTCTTATAGGCTAGTAAGACGCATAGTGTAGAGCGCATGGCACATATATGAGAGCGTACAACGCTCTTTGAGTGGGTACAGTGCAGTCACAGGAATAGATCAGACAAAGAAACAGCAGTCGATGTGTATGAGGAGTACCATTGTAGTAGGGTGTCAAAGACGGTATGAAAGAACAGTGCGCTACGAATCAGAATGCTGCCATTGTTATGATCATTGTCCACGAACTTGATAGCACGACTCGAGGGAGAGCCACCAAGTACTCGCCACATCTGATGTCACGCTACTTGTGCCTCCACTATGAGGTATCTGTCTGCAATGCGCACATGAGGAGCGATGGCGAGGCTTCTGTCAAAGTATTAGCCAGAGAATATTTGAGACGCTAGATATAATAGACTAAACTCGAGGGGTCTCGATCAGGAATAAGTACAACGACATCCACATGATTTTTGAATGTTCAGAACAGGTCTGTGAATTTGTTTTTTCTCATCAGGGAAGAGGGAGTTGGAGAAATGGGTGGATGGACTTACAAAGCAAGTCACGATACTCTAACGAGTGTGCATATGTACAAGCAGGGTGTTAGAGACTTAACAAATCAGCGTCTTGGGGCAAGAAGACCAGGTTCTAAACGCAAACAGTATCCAGGTAATGTCGGCTTCAGGGAGGTAGCAGGCGCGCACACAATATAATTTCGTCGCGAACGGGGAGCATTGTGATTTGAGGCGCGTCGACACAAAGGGACCGAAGGTGGCGGCCTCGAGCTTTGGAGTTGATTGCTTGTGTGAGATGTTGACCTTGAAAGACCGAAAAATCGACAGGGACGTTGAAAGAATTTCTTTGCCAAGCCGCTAGGCGACGGAGGCAATATTTCTCCGGCGTGTCTATGCATGCCTCAGTCCCGCACCTCGATCTCGACATGCGCGGGAATCTAAGATCGACTTCGTCCTGCCTTACAGCCTCGGATTCTCTCAGTTATCCACAGTCATGGGTCCTGCCGTTCTTCCAGCACTCCAACACGTGTCTACCGCACCCTCTAGCGCGTTCTGAGATGCGCTTGGCAGTTGATGAAACGCGCCGCTGCAGTGGCTTGCAGGTATGGCGAAACATGATCACCCTCGCATCTGCAGCACCCTCGAGCTTGGCTGTGTCGACTGCTTGATGATCTTCCGATTATTTAACTTGAATTCAACTATCTGCCGGTGGTTGAACCCATCACAATGGCTCGGCATCGTCCTCTTTGCATCATACAATACACGTAGGATGATAACGCCTCCGTCACCAATAATGAAATGTTGATCTGTTTCAATACTGATACTGGCGCAAAGCTTGATCGTTTCGAGGCCGAGCATACGTAGTCAGACGGAAGAACTTCACTCGCAACTGCGGCAATCGCAGAGATGGACACTCCACAACCTCATCTAGACCCGGCCCCCCCAACATATACTGGCTGAACGCCTGCCGCAGATCCATAGGCACAGAGGTTCCGCGGATCGCAGGCTAGACGGTATGCCACGCGGTATGGTCGTCTCCGGCAGGCATATTGCCAGACGTTTCGTTTGAGCCACCGGAATGTCCCATGTTTGACACCTTCTAACACTTTTCACAAACGCGAATCCAGCCCGCAGCCCCAGCTGCCTTGTCAGTAGCCACTAAAGTGTCCGGGCTAGCCTCTGCAGTAAACTTCAAACTATCCAAGTTACCGGTCTAAGAGCAGGCCAATCACCCCAGGACATGGCAGTGCCATTCGCACAATAGGGTTCGAACTCACTCGCTACATGTGTGGTCATCGCCATCGGGTCTGGGGAGGCCGGACTACTGTTGCGAAGATGCAATGCGTTCTTAACTCCCGCGGCGCCACTTCTGACAAGGTAACTGTCTGTACACTTTGGTATTCATTGTACGTGGTTAGTCTTTCGAATGAAGATGGCAAGTGCAAACCTTCGCGAACTGTTTCTGCTTGGTCGTATTCTCTGGGTTCTGGTGTTGACGCTCCTCATACTGGCGTACGTCACTGTCTCCTTGCGGTTATGGGTGCGATATCGAATTACTAAGAGCCCTGGGTACGATGATTTGGCAATGATAGCAACATTGGTACGACTTGCTATACCTCTCCCTTCTGGACGTCATTGACCAGGACAGATACTATTTACATGCTACTGTGCTTTCATCATCGTCATCACGATGCGTGGGGCCGACAGGAAGCTTTTCAACATTGACGACATCCGTGTTACATTGGTTGTATGTCTCATCGATCGTTGTCCAAGTATCCCACTCATTGCGAAATAGTACGTCCAACTAAGCGAAGTCTTCCGCGTCCTCACCAAGCGCTGGCAGACCTTCCTTTTCCAAATTCTCCTAGGCCTATCAGCAACTTATGGTCTCTTCTACGTCATCGGCACTATCTTTGTATGTGGAGATCCAGCCCGGATTGCTGATACCCTCCTTGGCTCAAAGCAGTGCCTGCCCCGAGCTTTTATCTTGAGCACCGGGTATCTGTACGGCGCACTCAATGTTATTGCCGACTGGACATTTGTGCTGATTCCCATCTGCGTCCTAATCGACAGCGACTTGGACCGAAGGGCTAAAATCTCCGTCAGCATCGTTATGGGTCTTGGCGCGGTAGGAAGCATTTCCAGCATTATGCGCATGGTGTATCTTGAAGGAATATTATTTAGCGAAAAGGGTCTGACCAGTAAGCACACCACCTTGCATTATCCAGGATCTGGGCTGACTGAGCAACAGGCGAAGCCATCAAAGCAACCATCTGGGCGACCGCAGAACCAGGCAGCGGCATCATTGCCGCCTCCATTGCCATTCTCCGGCCCCTCATCCGCAACATTACCACCTCGGTGCGTACTCGTGCGTCGGCTTACGGGTCCTATGGCTCACGCACTCGCGCGACCAATGCTTCCTCGGAAGACGACAGCATCGCTCTCACATATCAAGGTGGAAAGAGCAGTACGTATAGCCTTGGCAGCGACGAGCCATGGAGCCCCACAGTGACGTTTGGGAAGGCAAGCGCGCAGAGAGTTGTTAGCGTAAAAGGAATATCTGTGGGGTCGGCAGTGTAGCTTGAGTATTCTCACATATATCATGTGGCGTTTGGCGTTCACAATACCCTCGTTTGGCGGTTACATCGTA
>TARA_R110002003_G_scaffold48_50_pt1 | contig 12324 bp, 10 predicted proteins | sample TARA_R110002003 | Tara Oceans TARA_R110002003 (sample SAMEA4396441) | marine metagenome | biome: Westerlies Biome; feature: [SRF] surface water layer (ENVO:00010504); material: water (ENVO:00002006), including particulate matter (ENVO:01000060) such as... | depth 5 m | reverse complement strand
CCCCCCCTGCACTATCGCCCGTCCCACCGTCAGACCTCTACCCATTCCATTCAACCTCGCTACCTCAATCCAGCCGCCCATGCCGGCCCAAATACGCACCATGCTACTGTACACGCACATTTCGCCCGAGCACCTTCTCCGGCCCTCCTGCGCAATCAGGAAGCTGCGAATGGTCCCCGTGCCGTTGACGGGAAGGCCCAACGGGCCGGACGGCAGGGATTCGCATCCTTGCATAAGGTGGTCGCGAAGCCACCAACGACACTATGAGCCGTGGTGTTGCGAACGCCGGTGGGAGGGCTGGACGGTGTTGTGGTTCTGATCAGAGGGAGGGCTCGGGGCGTGAGTTGTGAGATGGGATTTGGCATGTGGGGAAAGATGGGTACGGTACGGTAGCGGAGAACAACATGTGTGCGCGGTCGTTTACCAGAACAGCATGACGATTGAAAACGGGGGCTAGTGGGAAAATATGTCGTGTGGATGTGGATGTGGATGTAGCTAGCTTTGGAAGGAGCGCTGTGCTATGCTGTGTTTTACTTCTACGTTAAATCCTGCTCCTCCGGCGGCACCTTCCCCATTTCACCAACCCCACCGTCACTTCCATCCTTCGTGTATAGTACATACTTCAGCACCGCTAGTAACCCTCTCGAAGCCTTCTTTGGCAGGCCCTGACGGCGGCCCGTCGCTGCACTGCACTGCACTGCACTCATCCCAGCCGTTGCGCGCGCGGGATGTGCAGCCTGGAATGTCACCAGGCGCGCCGCCGAGATTTGCGCTGGCGTGGGATGCAGCGAGGCTGGGATGGGCATGGCGATGGCGATGGTAAGATATGTGCTGAGAGGGAATTAGATGATATCGGGTTGTCATTGCGAATGTGTCTAGATGCGGATATGGAGCATGCAGCGGATTCGACACGGCTCCAGAACGACGGACGAGGATGGCATGTGCTTCTTGAATGCGTGAAGGTCATTCCGCGTGTTGGGCGTGGAGATCACGCGTGTCATTCATCAGGCCGAGCGATCGAGCGCTGCTCCGCTTGCAATGCATGCAGTATTGTTTTGTATGGTATTAGACAGGACACCGAAAACTCGCTCCATGCTTCGGAACCAGCACTGTCTGTGTGTACTGTCTTTCGAGCGCGGGCTTGCACGCACTCCCAAGTGCCGCGAGCCATGGCCGATAGATAGAAGAACATACCATCCATAGCAACATTCGTATCCCCCCCCCCGTTCTCAGACGTACAAACCCCATACCACGGTGCGGTGCCATTGCCAGGACTCATACGGATCGTCTAGCCACGACTTGGTCCCATTCGCTCATCAGAGGAACAGTGTGTCCATGTTGGCCGCGTGGTATAGACATAAAAGTTACTGAGAACTTCCTCGTCGCGCGATCAGGGCGGCTTTTCATACTCTACATACCGCCGTGTTCTCCTCGCAAAGACTGTCCAGTCAACACGTGCTAGCCGTTTGTAATGCTATGTGGGTGTATCGACACTGGTACACGGCGACACAATAGGAGCGGCGGCTGACATTAGCAAGCTGATCGATCGGGATATACACCCTGCGAGTTGTGGAGATCGCCGGCGATAGACGTAGCAGTGTTGGTCTGGGCGCGGCCGTCGACACTCATTTGAGGTGATGTCGTATACCTGTCTAGGGGGACAAATGGAGTAGGTGCGCGCTGGGTCTAATGGTAGTGACGAGCTGCCGTTGCAAAAACGTCGGCTCCGAGCGCTGGCACACTCCACCTTTCTCAGAGAACTCCAGGGAAGTTAGTGGCTTCGACTTTTGCAGCGGTATACTCACAGCTTGACGCAATAAGCTAATTCTTCTGCTTGTGCTAGGCTTTTCAAAAAGTCAGATGCACAACCCGCTACTTCGTATGCGCGTTTTGCGTCAATGTAGGGCGCACATGGAGTGCAAGATATCGCACATCGGCAGAGGTTGTCTATAGTTCGATGCCAATAACACTGTACCGTAATGTACTGCGTCACGCGTCATCGTCCGAAAGAGTCGTATGTAGTCGTGGGTTTGAGTGGAGTGTCCGTTGCCTTGATCTGCTTGCGTCACAGCTACTGCAAAGTCCTGCCCCTGTGAATATCCCAGAAGACCTGGTGGACAGTATGGGTTGCAGTTGTTTTACTGTGTGATATTCCATATATACATGTCCACAGCTTCAAAGCCGAATCAACCGGTACGCCATAATTTGCATGCTCTTCCACTATCTCTTTCTCTCATGTCTTCAGTGGTGACCTTCATCGTGATGTGCGTGTTCGTCCTTCCAGAGGAACTGCTCGGCCGCGAGGTAGCCGGCAAATGCTACAGTGGCTATGCCGAGGCCGGGGAAGGAGCCCTTGAAGCGGTTGAAGCGGGTGAAGGGACCTGTGTACCGCCACTGCTCGCTGTGAATGCGTAAGTGTGGCGCATCTGTGTGGTCGGAAGAGTCCCAACGTACTATCGTGCCCATGGGTCGCCCTTGGTGCCATTGGCGGAGGCTGCGGCGAACTTCTTGGGGTCAAAGCCGGTGATGGAGGGGCGTGGTGCCATTGTGACGGAGCTGTAACGGTCAGTCGCGGATATTCACGTAATGAAGGACACCAATTGAGTGCACTGAGCGCGTGTGACTTACTGTATGAGCCTCGCGAGGAGATGGGCAGACGCGCGACGACGTTTGGAGCTGTCGCGATGGTGCAGCGCCATGTTCGTCAGTCGCGGCCGGCATGTCTTGGCAAACGAAGCCCGGGCCATCTCCCAGCGACTGCGACCACCGCGCCGACTGTTCGACTCCGCAAACATAGCTGTACCCCTCACGCGCCAACCCCTCGCTACCACGCTCTCACCCGCGCTATTATTCACACTCGATCATACAAAAGGCCACAAAATCCATCTCTGAAGACACCACGCAGCTACGAGCCCGGTCCGCTTTCGCTCGCTCCGTACGGCACCTCTGCACGAAAGGCACTCATATCGCGAAACACGCTGCCCACGATGCCACCTCACGGGGGCCGCTTCCCAGGCCACAATCTCTCCAACCCATTCGCACATCTCGCCGCTCCAATACACTCTCAGCCGCAACTGCAGCAACACCAGCAGCAGAACATGCAACACCAAGGCGGCTTTGGCGGCGGCAATCAGGCGCACAACCTCAACCTGTTCGGTCACAACCAAGGTGGCTTCCAGTCAAGTACAGGCGGCTTAGGCGGCGGCTTGGGTGGTGCTCTGGGCGCCGCAGCAGGTATTGGTGGCACAGGCGGTGGCACGGGACTAGACGGACAGGAAGCGCGCATGCGTTTTGCCCACGGTGCTCAACTGCAGGAGAATGCTGTTCGCGGACAAGATGGCGCAAAAGGCCTCGCCGGTCAGCGGATACGAGACGTCTGGCGGGCGAACCTGCACCAAGAGATGGACCTCCTGCGCTCGCTCATTGATCAGTATCCCTACATCAGCATGGTCAGTCTCTCTTTTGCGCGACGTTCCTTTGCATCATGTGATAGACTGCTCACAATTCACAGGATACCGAGTTTCCTGGCGTAGTCGCCCGCCCCATCGGCGACTTCAACTCGAAAGCCTCGTATCACTACCAAACAGTACGGTGTAACGTCGACCTTCTCAAGATAATACAGCTCGGCGTCACATTGTTCTCCGTCAAGGGCGAGATTCCTCCAACCCACCTCGATACATCACAGCTTAGTTACCAACCAAAGTCGCTACAACGGTACTCCAACAACATCGTCGTGTGCCCATGCACCTGGACCTTCAACTTTCAGTTTTCGCTCGAGGACGACATGTATAATGAGGAGTCCATCCAGATGCTGAAGAAGTCCGGTGCCGACTTTGACAAGCACAGCAGCCAGGGCATCGACCCGCAGGAATTCGGATCGCTACTAATCACTTCCGGTATGACTCTCACCGGAGACGTCAACTGGATATCATTTCACTCGGGTTACGATTTTGCCTACTTGATCAAGATGCTCAGCGCAAAGCCACTTCCTGAGGACGAAGAGTCATACCGCGATCTTGTCAAAGTCTTCTTCCCACGTCTGCTAGACGTCAAGTACCTCTGGCGCCATGCAAATAACCTGGTCAGGCGCGGTGTAATTGGCTCGACAGCAACAAACATTCTCAACAACCTTGGAACCAAGTCCGGCCTTCAGGACCTAGCAGATGAGCTCGGTTGCCAACGCGTTGGCAATTCACACACTGCCGGCTCCGACGCCTGGCTGACCGGCACTGTCTTCTGGGAGATGCAGAAGAAGATCTTCGACGGTTCGATACCAGACGACATGAATGGACAAATGTGGGGCCTCACCGGTGTGGGAGCGCCCGCTAGCGCAGCAGCACAAGCAGCCGTTCTGGCTTCACAGGGTGCACAGAATCTTGGCGCCTTCCAAGGCCTGAACGGTGGCATGATGTTCCACCCAGGAAATGCGCGACACGGTGGAGATGGACCGAGCACGCCGACAAGCCACCCCGCTGGCCTTGCGACGACACCAGGTCCATCGGGTCATGGAGGCATGATGACTCCGGGAAATACTGGTGCGTTTGGAGGCTACGGGGGCAAGTAAATGCTTTTCTATTTGAGTGTCATACTAAATATGTATTGTAAATTAGGACTTGTATCAGATACCCAAGAATGCGATACGAAGTCGACGACAGGAGAGGAAAAGCACCCGGACGATCTCCCATTACCCAGTCATATGCACCCGCTCAACTTGACACTTACTAGTCCTTGGCCTGGCGCAGCAGATGCTTCGTCGCGTCATTTCTCTTCCCAGAGCATGCGCCCACCCGACTTGGCATTTCCTAGTCCTTGGCCTGGCGCAGCAGATGCTTCATTGCGTGCTCCATCAGCAATGTTCAAGGACACTGAGACCACCATAATCCCCAAAGCTCAGACCGACCTGCTCAGCGAGCTATTCCCTGATGAGCACTCGTCTCGAGAAACACTAACGTGGGCAGAAAGGGTTGAAAAAGAGGAAGCCGAGAAAGCACGAAGCACACTTCGATTCGACGAGATACCTAAGGTCAGTCTCCCAAGGGCAGACAGGGTCCAGAAAGAGGCCGCCGGTACCGAGGAATCTTCTCGTGATAGACTATCAAGGGCAGAACTGGTCCGAGACGAGGAGGATACTGTCAAGACTCCATCACAAAGAAGACTTGCGTTGGCTGACGGAGTCCATGAGAAACAGGCCGAGGGAGCACAAGACGCGCTCAATTACGACGGCATACACGAACCAAGCTCCCCGCTAATGCCGACTGCTCCTGCTTTTATGCCAAAAGGTGAGCACTTTGGACCAGAACAGCCTGCGAGGGTGCCGCAACCCGTGCAGAATCGTCACCCATTGCCCGATCGGCCGCGTGCAAACGTACCTGTCCAAATATCTTCTGGCTATTCTGGACCACAACCGTCGTATTTGAACGCACCAGTACAACCAACTTATACCAATGCAACCCAGTCGTCACCATACGCGCATCGGGATTCCGCAGCACTGAACGCTCAGTCCTACATGCAAGCACCAACTCCATACATGCATCAGTCAACGTCATACATACAGCAGCCTTCAGTCCATATGCAACAGCCTCCATGGATCCCCTCGCCAGCATCATATGGCCTGCCCTTCCAACCACAGTTGCACCCCAATCCGCATCGACAGAGCCCTCTATCTATGAGTGCGACATCTGTAGGGCCACTGCACATGACCCCTCCGCCAACACAGCCTACGGTCAATTTACCACGCACGACCTCAACGAAGAGTTCGCGATCTTCCAAACATCGGCGCAGCAAGAAACATTCACGACCACCTACTACAGCCGAACAGGCGCAAGCATTTAGGGGCCGGGATTATCCTCCCCTTCCAGTGCATTCTGTCCGACAGCCAATTCCAGGAGCTTTGCACCCGAATCAGCGAAACCCTCCTCAAGGACCGCGCCCGCATCCTACTGCACCGCACACGGTACTGCCCTCCAGGACTGGAACGACTCCTCCAATTGGACCACGCGGCCTACCATTGCCAAATCAGAGCAACGTGCAATCCTCGGCGTCTGGGCCCCACATGCGTGGTTCAGCCGGCGACGAAGTTGCCGCAATGCGTGGCGGACATGCCATATCTCACGTCGATAAGATCGCTTCCATCCTGATGGAGCTGATGATGGCCTTCGTCCACCACCGTCGCGGAGCATGTCGCGCGCCATTGATCGCTGTGTCCGAGCGCCCCAGTGTCTCGATGCGTGGTGGTGGAGATCGAGGCCAATATGCTCCACTGGCCCAGCAGAGTCCAACAGACGCGCTGCCCCCCGCCACCTCGGCCCATGATGTCAACATCCGGTCCTTGAAAGCCCTCATGTACGACTCGGAACCGAGCCAGCCGACGAGGAGGACCTAGCAGCATCCCTTTGCAAGACCTGCGGCTCCGTCACAAGTGAGATGGCTGATCGGCGAAACCGCGCGGTTCGGGCAGTCCAGGATAAACCCGTCTCGAAATCGAGATACCACACGGCAGGCGAGCAGGTTCAAGAGGAGTTATCGAGCGCCATGCGTGCCTATCCATGCCTATCTGGCTCTGTACGAAGCCGCTCGCGACAGCACACCCCACCGCGCATATCTACATCCACATCCCCCGGGCATACGAAGTACCCCGAGCAAGCTCCTTCCGCTCGCAAAACGTGGATCCCAAGGATCTCGTTCTGGCGCGCCTAAACGCACGCGGTCTGGGTGGCTGCTTGGATTGAACGTAGGCTTGTGAGGCGGGGGTGATGGGATTGAGATTTGGTTTGGGAGAGCGGAAGGGATGTATATAGGGTATCTGAGGAGGAGGGGAGGGGGAGGGAGGGAGTGGGAAGACGTGTGTAGTGATGGGCTGAGGAGATGGGCGGGATGCATAGGTTCGCTGGAATGTGGCTGGGAGTGGGGATGAGTGCGTAGTGCCGTGGGGGATATGTTCACGGCTGGTTTGAGTGAATAGGAACGGCGAGGTCCGTCATGGTATTTCGTAGAGCGAGACCCTCACATTCAAGGGGACTGCATAATCCGAAATCATCGTCCAAAAGATGAGTAGAAAAGGCACAAGCCGATGCATAAACCAGCGATACCACACCACGCCAACGTGTTCCCCCTGCTACATATTGAACCGCGTCCGCTTCTTCTCCATGCGGCCCTTCCACTCCCACTCCTGGCCACTGCGCCACTGCACCTCGCGATCGATCCTGCGCAGCTTGAGCGTCATGCGCGGGCCGATCTCCTGCATGCCGACCTTGACGTCCTCGACGCCCTTGATGGGCTTGCCGTCGTTGCCCAGGATCGGCTTCTCCGTCTCGCGCTTGTCCCGGAAGACGTATCTGTGGCGGCGGACGAAGATGTAATCGCGCTGATTGTGCAGGGTGAGGACCTGTCTGCCCTCGAGCTCTGGGGCGGCGGGGAAGAGGCCTTTGAAGAGATGCGCGGTCAGGATACCGAGGGGTGTTTTGAAGTTGTTGAGGATGAGCTCCGGGTAGTGGCCTGTGTCGTTTGCGTGGCGTGGGAGCTTTTTCCCGTCGATCCAGTTTGTCACGCTGAAGTGGAAGTGCGGACCGGAGGGGAGGTTGATGATGTCTAGGCCGTCGGGCTTCTTCGCGTGCTCGGCTTGCATTAGCACTACGAGCGCCGTGTAGCCCCGATTCGCGGCGAAGGCGGCGATTTCTCGCACAGAGTACTTGTGCGCGTGCACGTGGGCGGTGCGCCGGATGTATTTGCTGTTGGGGAAGAAGGAGGTGAGGACTTCGGCGTGCGCGTGGAGCGACGAGTTTATGGATGTTGTGATGAGGATTTTGGGCTCGGCGACGGGGTTGAAGAGTTGTGGGAATTTTTGCTTGAGGAATTCGGGGGACAGTTCGAGGTTGGTGGCGGTGGTGGTTGCGATGGACCCGGAGGGGCTGGCAGCGCGCTTTTTGGGCCGCGGTGCGGTGGATGAGTCTGAGTTTGAGTCTGAGGCGTCGTCGGAATCGTCGTCTGAGGAGGCGTCGAGCATGCTGTCTGCGTCGTCGTCGGGTTCCGAGTCGCTGTTTGCGCCTTCCTTCTCCAGCTTCTTCAATTTTGCCAAAACGCCTTCCTCTCCTTCCTCTGCTTCTGCCTCAGCTGCTTCTTGCGCCAGCTTTCTCCGCTTAGCAAGTCGCTCTACGTCCACTGCCCACCCCAGCGCATCCTCCTCGTCGCCTACTGGGTCGTCGTCCCATGTTCGCTTGCTATCGATTGTGACAGGGACGTTGGTCGCATGGCGCTCTTCCCGTAACGAAGGGTCCTTGTCTTCTTCGCGCTTCCGGCGGTGTCTTGCGTCGCGCTTTTCGGCTTCCCTGGTCTTCTTGATGTTGAGGTATGCGGCTTGTCGGCGGAGCTTATTCTTCGGCTTGAAGCCTGAGGCAGTATTTGTTACCGCCATGTTGTCGAGCGCCTGTGACTGTAGCTCCGGATATGTGAACGCTATGCGACAGATTCAACGCAGTTGTCGTGCTATCAGAGTTCGAATGTTGGTCGGAGACGGTCTCAAGTTTCCAAAACTTTTTGGTGGAGCCCGGCGATTCCTTCCGCCGACAACTCTTGGCACGTCGCATGCCAGTCACAGCTCCAGGAGTCATGGCGGTGACGCAGCTTCATCTGTATATATTGCATCCAGTCGCTCTTTGAAGTCTCCTCCTGTCCACTACAGGAGACATATCACGTGTATGCGCCAGCTGTCGCGGTTGTTGCGCGTCAATTGCTTCTCTTCTTCACTGCGTCCATGCAGGCCCGTTTTTAGTACCCCGCCTTCCCTTGTTTATCCCACCAAGAGCTTTGCGACAACGCCAGCCCGCCAAAGATTTCAGGTCCCAACACGCAAGAAGGACAACGTCGTCATGGCTGGTGACATGACCACATTCAAGGGCAAGCCCTTTGACCGGGCTTCGCTCGACTCGCTCATGAAGGTACAATCGTCCACTCTGGAATCGCGCGCCTGGCTGTAGAGTCATACTGATGTTGCCAGCGACGACTATTTTACACACCCGCCTTCGATATCTACGGCGGCGTATCTGGTCTCTACGACTATGGCCCGGCCGGCTGCGCACTCACAAACAACATTGTTGATGTATGGCGGAAACACTTTGTGCTGAAGGAGAATATGCTCGAGGGTAGAGCGCACGAGACCACTTTGGCATGCCGTCACTGACGGATCACAGTCGATTGTACTATGCTCACACCCCACGAAGTCCTCAAGACCTCCGGCCATGTCGACAAGTTCGCCGACTGGATGTGCAAAGACCCCAAGACGGGCGAGATCTTCCGCGCAGACCATCTGGTCGAGGAAGTGCTCGAGGCACGGTTAAAGGGCAACAAGGAGGCGCGTGGCCAGAAGGTTGAGGTCGAGGAGGAGGACCCAAAGAAGAAAAAGAAAAAGGTCAAGAACATTGCAGCGATCAAGTTGGACGATGCGCTCGTGCAGGAAATCGAGGAGGTGCTCGCGAAGATTGACAACTACAGCGGTGAAGAGCTCGGCCTCTTGATGAAGAAGTACGATATCAAGAACCCGGCCACTGGCGGCGAGCTGCTGCCTCCGGTCGCGTTCAACCTAATGTTCCAAACCTCGATTGGCCCATCTTCGAACATGCCGGGCTACCTGCGACCAGAAACTGCTCAGGGCCAGTTCCTCAACTTCCAGAAGCTGCTCGAGTTCAATCAGCAACAAATGCCATTCGCGTCTGCCTCTATAGGCAAGTCCTTCCGAAACGAAATCTCCCCACGATCCGGCCTGCTTCGCGTACGAGAATTCTTGATGGCTGAAATTGAGCACTTCGTTGACCCTGAAGGCGGCAAGAAGCACCCTCGATTCGACGAGGTCAAGGATGTCGAGCTTGAGCTTCTCAACCGCGAGGTACAATTATCCGGCAAGACAAACGTGGAGACGACCAAGATTGGCAAGGCTGTCGAGACTGGCCTTGTAGACAACGAGACCCTCGGCTATTTCCTCGCCCGTATCCAGCAGTTCCTTTTGAAAATTGGTATCGACCCAAAGAAGATCCGTTTCCGACAACACATGGCAAACGAGATGGCACATTATGCGGCAGACTGCTGGGACGCCGAGCTCCTCACATCTTTCGGCTGGATAGAATGTGTCGGTTGTGCCGACCGCAGCGCATACGACCTTTCAGTACACATGAAGAAGACTGGTGCACCACTTGTCGTTCGAGAGCCGAGGAAAGAGCCGCTGAGGATTGAGGAGTGGCAATGTGATCTCGATAAGAAGAAGTTCGGTCCCAAGTTCAAGAAAGACGGCAAGACTGTTGAAGCAGCCATCGAGGCGCTCTCGCAAGACTTGCGCGAAAAGTTGTCATTGGATCTGGAAAAGGAGGGCAAGATTGTCATCGATGTACCTGGTGTTGGCGACGGTAAAGTTGAGGTTCCAAAGGAACTCATCACCATCGAGAAGCGCACCCGGGTGGAAAACGTACGAGAGTACACTCCTAACGTCATCGAGCCGTCTTTCGGTATCGGTCGTATATTCTACGTAAGTGTAAGACTCGTTGTGTACTGCGCAGACTAACAGTAGTAGGCTCTTTGTGAACACCTCTACTGGACACGAGAGCAAGACGAGGCTCGCGGTGTTCTCTCGTTCCCTCCGACGGTTGCGCCGACCAAGGTTCTGATCGTTCCACTGAGCTCGCATGCCGACTTCAAGCCGTTTGTGCGGACACTGAGCGACCAACTCCAGGACCTGGGTATCTCCACTCGTGTAGACGATTCTGGCGCCTCCATCGGCAAGCGATACTCGGTAAGTATTCAATCTGGTAAGGCTACTCAATACTGACTTGGTGCAGCGTAACGATGAGCTTGGTACACCGTTGGGCATCACCATTGATTTCCAGTCCGTCAAGGACAACACCTTCACATTGCGGGACCGCGACTCCACGGAACAGGTCCGTGCTAGCTTAGATGAGATCACAAAGGCCATCTCCAGCCTTGTGACTGGCAAGGAGATGTGGTCGGACGTTGCTGCGCGACTGCCCAAGTTCGAGGGTCAGGAATTAGAGACATAGAACAGTTCTCAATATCCCAAATCATTGGTCAAAGACCTGTCAAGCCGAAGAAGGCTCCAAGGCAACATCAGAGAGATGGTCCAAGGGAAGTCGCGATGACGACATGCGCTTCGTGCACCTGCTGTTAGCACCTTTCTCCCAATGAAAATAGTTCACCACCTGTCTCATCCTCTTTTACACGATAATACGTCGCGTCTTACCCCCCAAGACTACAATCACCTTCCCCGACTCCTTCGTGTGCGCTGCATGAGTGTCGAATCCTTGGACGTCTACGCGCTCTCCGCCTAGCCTGTTGTAGTGTTGCTGCTCACACTCGCCTACCCCCGTTCGCGCGCACACGCGTTTTCTAGTACCTCACGCTCAGCTGTTTAGAGTCACTGACGTGTTCCCACAATTTGAACAAGACAGCCTCATGGAAGTGGGCAGCGTGTCCGCGCTGTTGCCCACCCCCTGGGTAAACAAAGCGTCCAATGAGAGTGGGGCCCGCCTCACTCTGCACCGGCGACCTGGTCAGGGTGTAGTCGCCGACGACTAAGGGATGGCCGTGTTTGAAATGACAAACAGCACATGCAGTAGGATGTCCGTACGACCGCCACAGCCATGCATGCCTACCAGCGTTGTGTATCGCTAGGCTTCCAAGTATGTGTCACCAACCATATCAACGACTTCTTGTCAAGATACGGGAGCTCTGACAAGCGTGGCGGCGACAAGATTCATCCTGACGATGGTTACATTGAGCTGATTGCGAGTGTCGTAAGCTACAAAGCTTTGATGTCCCGAAGGTCCGTAGACGTCCTGCAACCCTACAACAAACCCCTGATGCAGGACTACTCGCAGCAGCCACCCCCCAACTCCTGCGCCCGACCGGCATCTCCCGGCTTCAATGATACTGAACTCATCCTGCAGCGATGCGTGCATGTCGGCCAGAATAGCGGGACACTCTCGCAGTATCACTCAAAAAGAGGGCGGCAGGGCAATCCACAATTCCAGCGTGTGGGTTCGGTCGACTGGTTCCTGTTCCGACGGCGCGGTCGAGCGCCGATCGACTGAACCCCACGCCGCCGAATCCCATGCTTAATCGGACAGCAAAGGCACCCCAGCCTGTAGCTCTTGCGCTTGTTATTTGATCTTTCCACGAACCGTGACGTGAAACCTTCACCTAGCAAAGTAATTGGATCCAGCATTGGCTTGCAGGATTATCAGCTACTGTAGGCGATGATCCTATTCAAGTCTACCCGCGGATGTACCCCTCCAACCATGACTAGCTCGCACTTCCGCATCTCAC
>TARA_R110002003_G_scaffold93_2_pt1 | contig 12353 bp, 15 predicted proteins | sample TARA_R110002003 | Tara Oceans TARA_R110002003 (sample SAMEA4396441) | marine metagenome | biome: Westerlies Biome; feature: [SRF] surface water layer (ENVO:00010504); material: water (ENVO:00002006), including particulate matter (ENVO:01000060) such as... | depth 5 m | reverse complement strand
GCGATCCAACTCGAACATATAGCTTTGCGCTTTCACGACAGACTGACCTGGTCCTTATAGAAAACCTACCCGAGAGACGTCGACCGCCTGCTCGATATCAGTACATCTATGGATCCAAGCCCATCATGATGCGCTCAAGTGGAGCAAGGTGTCGATGTTGATGATCGCCCTGGCGGATGTATAACGGTCACAGACGTTGTTCGCGCTGGCCATCCGGACGTGAGGATGCCGTCAGTTGGCCCGCTTGCCTTGCCTTGTTGTATACAATAGTCCATCCAACGCGACATTGCAAAGTTGGAGGAATTTGAGCTTTGACGAATTGCGTGCGGCTGGAGGCCGCTAGCCATCCAGGAAGCACGGACCACCCGCCTTTCCGCGATGGGCGACGAACTTCTGTCCTCTTGGCCGGTGACGGTAGGCACTTCTCAACATCACCTTACGGTCCAGGAAGTGGAGAGTACGTCAGTTCGCAACTGTATATTTTACTTCCATCAAGTGTGCGCCTCACATAAGGCCCTTGGCCCAGTGTCTACGCCAAGAGCCTGCATGCTACCGGACACTCCGTAAGCCTCCATCTTGCACCAGCAGAAAAAAACGTGGTGCTGATGCCGAAGCTCTACTATGATTACTGACAAAAAAACATTTCAAGAAGAAGATTGAATGTGGTTCTTCAAGCATTGACATCATACTCATCTTCGAAGTACGACGCGCACAATTGAGGCAGTTTCAGACCCTAACCCAAACGAGCAACGTGCGGCTGGAGCACCCTGTTGGTAAACGACATCACACATCTGACAATCCGTCGATTGCGTTTTGCGCAATGGGCAAGATGCGGGGTCTTTCTGGATTGTCAATCATCTTCTTGTCCTTCACTACTTCGATCGGCTTTGCATCAGAACAGCAACCCTTTGAATTTGGAGATATGTCGGCACCTCAGTACACGCTTCCTCCCCTTCCGTACGCCTACAATGTCAGTTCGAGCCTGTCATTCTCTTAGTCTATACGCTCGTCATACTCATTGCTGAACAGGCTTTGGAACCGCACATTTCAGCCCAAATCATGGAGCTGCACCACAGCAAGCACCACCAGACCTACATCACGAACTTGAATGCAGCGCTGAAAGCTCAAGCTGAGGCTGTACATGCATCGGACATCACTTCGCAGGTCGCCCTACAACAAGGCATTAAGTTTAGCGCGGGCGGACACATCAATCACTCGCTCTTCTGGCAGAATCTCGCGCCTGCGAGCTCACCCGAAGCGAAGAGCACAGCTGCGCCGGAGCTTGTGAAGCAGATCAAGGCGACGTGGGGTGATGAGGAGAAGTTCAAGGAGGCTTTCAACGCAGCACTCCTTGGTATTCAGGGCAGTGGATGGGGCTGGTTGATCAAAGCTGAGACGGGCAAGGAGCAGAGACTCGCTATCGTCACCACCAAAGATCAGGACCCCGTTGTTGGAAAGGGCGAAGTCCCACTCTTCGGCGTGGATATGTGGGAGCACGCGTACTATCTCCAGTAAGTAATCTTGCTGCCTTGATATGGTTCGAAGCTGACTGTGAAGGTATCTGAATGGCAAGGCTGCGTACGTGCAGAACATTTGGAATGTCATCAATTGGAAGACGGCCGAGGAGCGATACCTTGGCTCGCGAGCCGATGCGTTCAAGATACTGAAGGCGTCGATCTAGAGCCTACGAAGGAGCTCGTCTTCTTTGAGTTTTTGCGTCAGCATCAGGTGTGAAAGGATCTGTGCTTTATTTCGAGCTGGCCGCTCAGCCTACTACGAGTCATTTAGGTTTACTAAAGCCTAGCTATCCTCATTAATTTTGTAGTCTCTGTTTGCTAACTACAAAAGTTGCTCAGGATATACGAGCTTCGCAAACGTGATAAAGCTGCGGATTGATGACTCAAAGATTACGAGCTCCTTCGTAGACTCATCACAAAGTCAATACATCACCAGGACCATGCACTCCACAGTTCGACATGTGGACGTGGAGTACCGTGGTGGTTTTCATGGCGTTGCGCTATTCACTAGTCTGACCAATCGGGTGCTCTCCTGAAACGTGCTCAAAGACACTCATTAACCCTCAACTTGCGCATCGCAATTTTGAAACACCATCATAAACATCAAATACCTTTTGATTTCCAGCTTCTCTTGAGTTCAAATCAAACCCTCTCCCAGCTCCGTCATTTCGCGCATTCTCCTTGTCCACGGTTCTCGGTCGTGGTTTCGTGCTCGCAACGCGCTCAAGCATTCTGCCGCATATTCTTACTCTTGCCCACCACTCTTATAGTCGCAAACAGTGATTCTTGAATCCTCTATCCTTCAAAGCGCAGAAACTGCCTCCTTTTCGTAGTCAATCGCATCGGCGGACACCATGTGCAACGGCCACTCGACCCGCGTCAGCCAAGGCGGGTCCATTGCGGTACTCCGACCTACGCCGCATCTCAAACGCACCCAATCTGAGGAGGAGATGCTTCTATTCTTCAGCAATCGCTGTGCGACCCGCGGGACTAGTATCGAGTTTGAAGGCTGGAACGAAGAGGAGCAGGCAGACCGACGTTGGATCGTGATACAGTACGCCCGTTGTCAATGATTGAAGTGGTCAACGCTGACATGGAAACAGTCGGGATGGCGACCTTTCCGCTTCATCACAACAAATACAATCCAATCCTCTGTACTCGTTCTCGCTGCAGTCGAGTGAACGACAAATGATGCAACTGCCTCAACGACTGGACCTCGGCGTCAGTGATGTCGGTATCATCGGAAGGAGGGTCTCAGTTATGACAAGCTCGACGTCGGGACCGTTGACAGTAGCTGAGGGAATCATTGGTTGGAATTGAGGGTTAAACCCTTTGCATTTTTGGAGTTGAGCATGGCGTCCTACATGATCCTTAGCGCTACGAGCGGTCTTTCGTCTTCATCCTGCGTATACACCATCATCATCCTTCTTCGATCGAGCAGTACTGGATACCACCTCTTGTCTACTTTTTACCGCATCCGGCCAATCAATATGTGGAAGCATTCGTCCAAATTAGGCCTAGTGTCTAAGATTCATGAGCGCTCCTCTCGGACTCGGACTGCAACCACCTCGACTCAAGAACACCATCAAATTTGTCACTCTTTGCTATCCACTACATACGATGCACTGTCACATCCCTCCCTCTAGCGATACCGATAACGCGGTTCACTGTATCCGTGCTGCAGGCTTGGCTGAACGCCTTATCCTCGCTCTTGGCCGTTAGGCATGCAGCTTAAGTTAGCGAGGCTCGACGTCAGTGATGCAGGAACGATAACGGCTCTACCAGTACGCTTCCATATCGTCTTACACTTTTCTTATCGAATTATGCTGCCAAGAGAGTAGCATGCTTGGCATCGCATGTTCAGTGCTCGCATCACGATGCCGTCGGCCGTTGTGATAGGAATGCAGCGGATAACAGCCGATGCGGAGATGAACGCAACCGCAAGAGTGGGAGATGCACAAGGCTATAAACGGGCGAGACAACTCCCACTGGGGCTTTCCTGTGTATCCCGTTGATCCCCTGTGACTATCATCAACATGCGCGTTTCTTGTCTAACCATTGCCGGCCTGGTTGCTGTGAGCCACGCTGCTCCATCAGCCTCTGTTCCTAAACCCCGTCAGGCAACAACAGCCAGCGAGCGTCTTGGCTTAACATGGATGGGAACAAATAGCAGTCTTCCAAAGATTTTGTAAGGTGCATACTCTTGCCGTAACACAGTGGGCTAATATGCATAGGATCTTATTCACTGGAGGCACTATCTCAGGCGGCTCCATTTACGGAGCACTTGATGACACCCAGTATGGCCAGCTTTCCATCACAGGAGAGCAGATTATCGCCCGCAACCCATATCTGCTCAACAACACGCAGCTTGCAGTCTCCAACTGGACTACGAAGTCAGATGGCTCAACTGGCACCAATGATGCGCTGGTCATGAACATGACACGCTTCGCTCACGACGCGCTGTGCTCAGAGGATAGCGACATTGATGGAGCTGTATACACTCACGGCACTAATTCCCTTGAAGAGACTGCATTCCTCATGGACAGTTTGGTGAACTGCGGAAAGCCAATTGTTGGTTCGGGCTCCATGCGCCCCTGGACTCATCTTGGCTTCGAAGGCGATGCCAACTTCTTCGATGCCGTCACGCTTGCCGCAAGCCCGGAATCACGCGACAGAGGCCTCATGGTGGCTTTCAATGCGCGAATCATTCCAGGCTACTGGGTTACCAAGCTACACTCTACCAACCCGAACGCTTTCGGTCCGACCGCGGGAGGTGATCTTGGTATTTTCATTAACAGCCTACCTGTCTTCTTCAACACGCCATCCCAGCCACTGTACAAGTACTACTTTGATATCGACACCGTCTCAAATCATAAGACTTATCCCGCATTACCCAAGGTCGACATCCACTACGCAGCCCGCGAGTTTGACGGCAAAGTCGTCCTCGACTCCCAAGCAAATGGCGCCGAGGGAGTTATCATTGCTGGCACTGGCAACGGTGGTGTACCTACAGGCCAAGCAGAGATCACGGAAGCGATGAAGAAGGGCTTGCAGGTGGTCGTTGGTACACGCAGTCCTTATGGGCCCAGTAGCCCGTCTCGAGTACCTACGTTTGCAAAGTCGGGCTTCGTGCATGTCATTCAAGCGAGGATCATGCTGCAGCTGGCGATCGCGAGCGGCATGAACATGAACCAAACAATTGATGTCTTTGAGGGTGGGTTCAGGAAGGCGATCGGGCAGCCTTGGAGCCCAGGAAGCTAGATACATTCGCAATGGAAAGTCTTGTCCGTCATCAATTTGAACTATCGAAATATGATATCTTCTCTTGCACCCTTGGCATGGGTGGTAGAGCGTCCTGCTATATACCGTCTTCGACTCTGCCAAGCGCCTTCCTAACTAGATTGTGTCCGCTATAAGTGTCACCCGATCTAACTGATGTACTGAACAGCAAAATTCAGCTCCACTCGTCGTTTCTAAAATCGTCCCATGTAGTGCTAGATACTTTATTCCATCACGTATCACTTGAATCGATGTAAGTCGCACTATATCCTCGCAACAACCGAGCACGTATACTAGACCAATCCTGATGAGCTGGCTAGAGGTTCATCGCATAACTCGTCTTCTTCTCGAAGTGTGCAGCGTCGAACGGTCGCCACTCTACGACCATAGCTTCGAGCGCTCTTGAGTGACTCCCACGTCCACCCAACAATGTGACATCGGCGCGGACGGCCCTGATTGCACGATATTCCATGGCCCGCCACCGTGAATGTCTCACTCACATTGTCGTCGACCTTGCCCCTCGGTCACAGCAGCTTTCGTTTGCAAGCCCCTCATGCGGTAAGGAGATATTCTCTCACTTGGGCACGCAAAGCCAATTGACATATTGCGCCATCGTCCGTCTGGGCAGGAGCGTTTGGCGTGCCTTCCTCACGATTCAACGCCTACATAAAGTACTATTTCCCCGTGATGATGTTCTAATCTATCACGCTCCTTACGATCTTCCACTGCTCTCTCAAATCACAGGCTCAACCTTCACATATCGAGTACCAGTTAGCTTGACCCAAGACCTTTTAACGTGGAACCTCCAGCGTCTGGGCAGTACCACACCCTCGAGTCCACCATGATCTTCAACACACTCTTACTAGCCGCATGCTTCAGCGCCCTCACCACCGCCAGCCCTCTTATCGCCCAGCGCAGCGTTCCCCCGGAGAGACCGGATCCCGATAACAACCGCCGCGGCATCGCCTTCAACAACCCCCTCTACGCCAAGTACTTCATGACCAGTGGATCGCACGCAAAGTGGGCGTACAACTGGGACTCGAGCAGCCCAGACACGGGGTTCGAGTTTGTGCCGATGCTATGGTCTGACCGGGATGATCACACCAACGGGTGGTTTGGCGACGTGCGCAAGGCGTGTGGAGTGATCGAGGCGAATCCGACGCATTTGTTGGGGTTTAATGAGCCGGATATGTGTGCGTGAGTTGCACCCCTGGCGCGAAAGACTATTGTTCATATCCTCCGTATATGATGGGAAAGCTAACATGGTGGTGATTTCGAAGTAACGGCGCAGGCGGTTCCTGCATGAGTGTCAACGACGCCGTTCGCGCGTGGCGCGAATGGATCGAACCGACAAAGGACTACAAAAGCCTCATGTACTTTGGCTCGCCCTCCGTGACCAATTCCGGCGACGCGGACAAGGGGCTGAACTGGCTCCGTGACTTTCTGAATCAGTGCTCAGGCTGTAAAATCGACTTTCTTTGCATCCACTGGTCAGTCCCTTACCCCTCCCATCCCACTCCCTTCCCATCCTGCCACTCCCCATTTTCCAGCAACTACTAACCTATTTCGCACAGGTACTCGGAGTCCTCAGCAACGCAATACTTCCGCCAACACATCTCGGCCGCGCGCGCCCTCGCCGGCGGCCGCCCCATCTGGATCACCGAGTTCAGCGCCGCGGGCACAGACGACCAGGTCAAGAAGTTCATGGACGATGTCATCCCCTGGCTCGACGACCAGCCGGATGTGCATCGGTATGCGTACTTCATGGCCGCGCCGGGGCTGCTGGTCAATCCGCAGGGAAACGGGCTGAGTGAGGTCGGCAGGCATTACGCGACGTGGAGGAAGCCGAAAAGTGCGAGGGGTGAGGCTGGCGAGGTTGGGAGTGGTAAGGTGGAGGAAAAAGACGCGGAGGGGCATGCTTCGGCTGCGGGAAAGTGCTGGATGTGCAAGGGCCGTGGGGGGTGTTATCGCATTCCATGCACCCGCGACGAGGGCGAGGTGTTCGAGGGTGAGACTGCGACCATGGAGGAGCTTGGCGCCGCGGACTGGTTTACCGCTGCAGAAGCCGCTGCGCAAGCTAAGAAGTGTCTGAAGTGTGCAGGTCGAGGGTGTTATTGGATTCCGTGCCTTTGAGGACACATGGGACTGGGTCAGGCATATGGCTAGCAGTATCTAGACTGATGGGGACGCGACGCGCAGGGACCAGATGTAACATTGACGTAGAGGGCTGGGCACGCCTTGTGAGTTCAGGATCTACGTCGCTTTTAGTTGGGAGCTTTTCAAGCTAGGGGTCTTAACTCACGAGTTGACGTTGAGAACACTTCCATTGCTGCGATAACATATCTTCGTGAACGCGTCTGCATCACTGCGGATAGGAACTGCACATGGCCGGATATCGCTTACATATGCTACAAGGCTTCCCACGATATATATCTACATCTTCCCGCCCGTCAACGCCTCCGCAACCTTCTTCACCCTCTCCTTTGCCAAGCCCACGCCCTCTCCTCCCTTCAGCTTCTCCAACATATCCCCCACGCCCTCGGGCATGTATCCCTGCCAAGGACTCAGTCCCTCATGGCCCTCACTCCTTAGACCCATGTTGCCCGCATTATTCCAGCCCATGGGCGCTTCCTCGGTGCCAAACGTCTTCTCAATCGCCTCGTCGAGCTGCGCCTCCTCGACGATAAACTGCCTCGCATTGACGTACAAATCGTGCAAGCGGGACTGTCGCACCGCCTGCACTCTAGCCATGCGGCGCTCGTACGCCTTGCGACGGCGCGCAATGTTCTGGGTGCGCGACGAGGCGGGCAGTGTGCCGGCAAGGAAGTCGCGGATGCCCTTGGAGACGGACGTCTGTGTTAGGACGTCGACTTCGCGCGGGGGCGCCATGGCGCGTTCTCGTCGGTCGGCGTAGTTTGCTTGGACTTTGGCGAGGTGCGCGGCTTCGGAGGCGACTTTGCGCGAGTGCAGTTGCTTTACGCCTTCTTGTAGGGCCTCGCGCCGCTTGTCGGCGAGACGCTGCTTGTACAGCCTGTAGTCGGCATCTCTGCTATAGGGGCCGGGCGCTTTGACGGTCTTCGAGGTGCGGGTGGAGCGGTTGAGGAAGACGTCGGATTGCTTGGGGTGTGCGTTGCGGGTCTTGAATATGTCGCGTGGGACGGGGAGATGGCCCTTTAGGCGGGGTTCGAGGGGGAAGGTGGGTTGTAAGGGCTTGGGGACTTCGATGTAATTTGGCGATTGCGGGCCGAGGGCGAGCGAGGGTGGTGTGGATGAGAATGTGCGGGAGGTGCCATTGAGCGACGATATAGCTGTATGTGACATCCAGGGACAGCGGACGGGTATTCGGGGCGGCATTGTGATGGCGTGGGAGCTGTGTACTGCTTGCGGAGTTGGCAGCGGTGGTGTCGGTCGTGCCTGCAGAAAAGTGTTGCCAAGCCGCTAGCGTGCCGCATGTCGAGAAAAAGTTCGGCCAAAATTGCCCGTCGTCTCTCTGCACTTCCACTCCTCGACAATCGACAGGCAGCCGCCAGAATGGGTACGCAGAAGAAAGAAAAGAACCGCAAGGAGCGCGAGGGGAAGACGGGCGATGGCATGGGCAATGTCAAGGTCAAGGGCGAGAACTTTTACCGGTATGCAGTTTGCGCGATTGGTGCTGGCCAGATGCTAATGGCGATGCAGAACTGGAAAGAAGGTCAAGGTCCTCAAGCGCCTGACCGACGGCAAAGCCCAGCGCAACGCCAAGGGAGACATCACCAAAGCCGCCTCGTATCAGTCGCGCGAAGCACCCGTTGCCCGCGTTGAGCCCAACAGGAAGTGGTTCAACAACACCCGTGTCATCTCGCAAGATGCGCTCGAGTCGTTCCGATCCGCGGTGCAGGCGCAAGCCTCAGACCCGACCACGTACCTCATGAAGCGCAACAAGCTGCCCATGAGCTTGATCGAAGAGAAGGGTAACATTAACGGTCTGAAGGAGCACGCGGCGAAGATTGCCGTCGAGTCGCAGCCATTCAAGGATACTTTCGGACCAAAAGCGCAACGGAAGAGGCCAAAGCTGGACTTCAGCACGATTGAGGATCTGGCAGGGCGGACAGACACTATGCACGACACATACCTCGATCGACTGGAACAAGCGAAGCTGCTTTCCGGCACGTCGGGTGATGCAGAGCGCGAGAACGACAACCCCGACGGCGACTTCGCACAAGCGAGGGAGTTCATCTTCATGAAGGGCACCAGCAAGCGCATCTGGAACGAGCTGTACAAGGTTATTGACTCCAGCGATGTCATTCTCCATGTTCTAGACGCCCGCGATCCAGACGGCACTCGATGTCGCAGTGTCGAGAAGTACATCCGGACAGAAGCGCCACACAAGCATCTCGTCTTCGTGCTGAACAAGGTCGACCTCGTTCCCTCCAAAGTTGCTGTAAGTCTACCTCACTCCTCCCATCCTTCCCCTTCCTGCGTGACCCCTCCTTAAGTCAAGGACCATCTCCTCTTTCTATGAATTGGTTCTGTTACAAGTTGGGAAGATTGAAAGCGACTCGCTCGCCCACGGTCGTTTTGGCCAAGGGTAGACTGGCTTCCGTTTTGGTTGCTGGTCGCTAGAGTTGCAAAGTGATTAGTTTGAGTTGAGGGCCGTCCCTGCGAATGTGCAGATAGGTGGCGGTTCTCTTAGTAACGTTTCACACATTCCTTCGTCTACGATATGCGCTTTGCGTTTTGTTGATGAATGAAACTGACATTCGGCAGGCTGCTTGGGTGAGACATTTGAGCAAGGAGTTTCCCACACTTGGTAAGTAATTCATATTGGGTATACACCAAATGGTATACTAATCCATAATACAGCTTTCCACGCCTCTATCAACAACAGCTTCGGCAAAGGTTCGCTCATCGCTCTCCTCCGCCAATTCTCCTCCCTCCACAGCGACCGCAAGCAGATCTCAGTCGGTATGGTCGGCTATCCCAACACAGGCAAGTCTTCCATCATCAACACACTCCGCAAGAAGAAGGTCTGCGTCGTGGCGCCCATCGCTGGCGAGACCAAGGTCTGGCAGTACATCACACTCATGAAGCGCATCTACATGATCGACTGCCCTGGTATTGTACCACCGAACCAGGACGATACAGACGAGGATCTGCTGCTAAGAGGCAGTGTCCGAGTCGAAAACGTGGAGTACCCGGCGCAATATATCGAGGCAGTACTGCGAAGAGTGCAGCCAAGGCATCTGCAACGGACATACGACATCAAAGATTATGACAACGGCGTCATGTTCCTCGAGCAGCTGTGCAGAAAGAGCGGTAGGCTACTGAAAGGTGGCGAGGCCGACATTGACGGTGCCGCGAAGATGGTCTTGAACGACTGGATACGTGGCAAGCTCCCATGGTTCACGCCTCCACCTTTCAAGGAAGGCGAACAGGGCGGTCCAGTCAAGGGTGTCGAAGGTCGCGAGGGTCGGTTAGGGGAGATGAGCAAGAAGAGGAAGAGGGACGGCGAGAGTGTGGCTACTGGCAGTGTTGCTGCTACTACCGACGCGTCCGGTGCGCCTCAAGATGAAACCGAGGCCGACGACGTTGAGTTTGGCGGCTTCAGCGATGACGATGGGTTGGAGCTTGACGTTGATGAGGAGGATGACGACGAGGAAGAGTCGGAAGATGATGACAACGAGGAGGGCGGAGCACAGCTCGATGGAGAAGAGGCGAGCGAGGACGATGAAGAGGTAGAGGAAGAGGTTGCTGCAATATCGGAAGCACTGGCAAAAGCGAAGAAACGGCAACGGACTGGGTAAAGGCCAGTAGGACAGATACACGATGAAATGATACCCCGTTTATGATGCATTGCGGTGTTGGCGTGATTTCATTTCTCTTGCTTACCACTTGCGTCCAGCTTTTCCTTCGCTTCGCATGGAGCAAGACCTCCGCTTCTAGATCTTGTGAATTGTAGAGTATCTCACTGCCAATTTCTCCTACGCCTAAGCACCTCGAGTGTACACTTCCATATCCCCCATCCTACGCATACTCAACCACATTCCTCAACGTGCCCACACTCGGGCTGATATTCACCTCAACCACATCCCCCGGCTCCAAAAACTGCGGCACCTTCATCGCATACCCAACGCCCGCACACGTGCCCGTCATCACCACGGTGCCCTTTCTCAGCGTCGTGCCTTGGCTGCAGTACGAGACCAGCGTCGGGATCTTGAAGCACAGGTCATCGATCGGACTGTCTTGGCGCAAGTCGCCGTTCACGACGGTGCGAAGATGGAGTTTCGACGGGTCCGGAATGATTTTCGTCGACACGATCTGCGGCCCCAGCGGCGCGTACGTGTCGAAGCCCTTGCTGAAGTTCCACTGCGGCACCGTGCCCGCGAGCAGCGGGTCGCGCTGCAGTTTGCGGCTGCTGACGTCGTTGCCGCACAGGTAGCCGCCGATGTAGTCGAAGGCGTCGGCGGCGGACACGTCCTTTGCGTCGCGCGAGATGATGAAGCACAGCTCGCCTTCGTAGTCGGCTTGGTTGTCTTGCGCGATTTTGGGAATCACAATCGCCGCGTTGTGGTCGGTTAGGCACGTGTTTGCTTTGATGAAGGTGGAGGGGTAGGGCGGGAGTGTGCGGCCGCCTTCTTGGACTGTTGGGTTCGATAAGCTGGCGGCGTTCGAGGCGGGCATGGGGGGCACGTACTGTGTTTGATGAAGTTGAGGCCTATGCAGCGGATTATGGGGACTTCGGCTTGGGTCACGGGACCGAGGAGTTTCTTGACGGTGACTTCTTCGCTTGTGACTTTCGTTGCGGGGTCGAAGATGTCGTTGTTAGCAACCGCGATGACTTTGGCTTTGAGCCCAGTTTCTTCTGTTGTGGTACTACCGACATCGAAGTCAGGAGATGGTAGGATTGGTTGACCTCGTAGTTCGCGGCCGTCAGTCGCGATGAAGCGAATTAGTCTGTCCCAGTTTGGCGCCATATTGTGGTATGTTTGAACAAGAGCTATGATGCTTGGAGGTGAATCTGCGCGATGAAATTCAAGTCCTGTAATGCTCGATGTTGTAGTTTTGTAGTGGATATATGTTCAGCCGAAACCGCATTGGCGATGTCGGGATCAGGTGGGGGATTGCGGCGTCGGTAGGCGCCTTTCTTTGTTGGGTATGATTGGCTCATCAACGACTCAAGCTCGTAAACTTGCGACGACTTGCCATCCCGGCGCTTGATGTGAAGCCGTACGTCAGAACGCTCCACCGACCCATCGAATTTACAGTTGAAGCTTTCATGGCAACTTTCTCAGATTCGCTCTTCGACACGCAGCCTTCTGCACGCAGTCGCGCACATGTGCATCAAGACTTTACTATATATAGAGGCAGCTCCACTAGCATCGCGAAATGTGCGAAGTATACCCCGGGAACATTCTGCTCATGCGCACTACGAGCACCTAATAGCAAACTTCCAAGGTTATAGCGCTCAAAGTATCCGAGCTCCAGGCTTGAAATTAGAATAGCCACACAATAGTCGACATGCGACGGCTACGATCTTCAGTTTCTCAACATGACATGCTACCTAGGCTACACTACGGA
>TARA_R110002003_G_scaffold111_16_pt1 | contig 12356 bp, 8 predicted proteins | sample TARA_R110002003 | Tara Oceans TARA_R110002003 (sample SAMEA4396441) | marine metagenome | biome: Westerlies Biome; feature: [SRF] surface water layer (ENVO:00010504); material: water (ENVO:00002006), including particulate matter (ENVO:01000060) such as... | depth 5 m | reverse complement strand
ATTTCGCCACGCACACCTCGCTTGGATCGCCGGTGAGGCGACTTAACCTTCGAATCAGCTTCCATTCAGCACGGCAAGTGAGGAACTACTCATGCCCTCGATCTGATTTGAATGATAGTCTGATCGACTTGAATGTGCAACTACGGGGCGCCACTGATCTTTGGGGCCCCTGCGCTATGGCCTGGAACTAACGCTGCAATCATTCAAGAGCCAAAGTATTGGTAGCTGTCATACCCAGGAGTGTTGGAATTACAATCTCCCTACCTGAGCCCACATCAAGCACACAGGGTGGATACAATGGTCCGTCCGACCTTATCAGTGGCCTCCAAATTTATTACCGATACTACGATACTGGAAGCTACTCACAGCTCATGCCGTTGTGGCTTACGGAAAACAGAGGAGACGATTCCAATGAGACGAAGGAGAAGTGTTATTCCCGACCATCCGCGCATCTCAACGATGATGTGTCAAAACTGTCATGTTGACCCCTTCAGGGCTATACATGGTGCTCAAATCACCTGTCATTAATGGATATGATCCTCCACTCTCTAGTTAGATCCGTACACAGTGAACCAGACGTTCTCGTCGCTCCGAGCAACTTTCACTTGGCTGCCTCCCGGGTTGACACCTGTAGGCCACACGATAGGACCGCCGGTGTTACTAGTGACCTCGACGCGCTGTCCAGCGAACGGTGCGCCGAAAATGGAGCTCAGGTCGTACCAGACCTGCTCTCCATCAAGATTGTATGAGAAGACTTGCTGCGGCTCTCCATTGTACAGACCGTCAGGCCCTTTTGTGAGCTTAATGGCCATGCCTCCAGTCGTCTCGTCACGATGAAAGGGTTCCAAGTAAAGGCCACCTTGTCGTGTCAGCACATCGGGAGATGGAGAGTGATTGGAAGATATACCTGGAATAATCGTTTGCCGAAGACCAACAGCGCTGCCAACGGACCAAGCGTAGATGGTACTTGTCGAGTTGTTCAACACGAGAGCATTACCGACGGCTGAGACCGATGTCGTAAATGCAACCAGACAAGGAAGGAGGAGGCGCATGATGCTTTGGGTTACTGAAGTGAGTGTGGCTTTGACTAAATTGAGCGAGAGCGACCGACGGAATCTTGACGAAGCGGTATTATAGACAAAGTTTCGAAAACGTCTGATACTGAGCTACAACAAGCATAACACTCAGCCTTTATACCAATCAAGTCCCTACCAGCTTCAGCAAGGCCCACGATGTCACACCGCCAACATAGCAGGATCCACGCTTTCCGTCACACATCAGCTCATCACCTGGTCCGCAATGCTACCATAGCATGTTGTTTCTCGCTTGCGCCACGCTTCCTTACGCCGTTATACGACCAACAGTAGTCGGCAGATCGACAGCTTAGCCTTACAATTGAATTCCCCGTTTCGGGGCATTTCCAATACTCCGATAGATTGCCAGCGGGGAAGACTCTGGATCGCCAATACATGTGACATGGGTGGATAAATTGCTCGTGCAGCAAGGGTTTGGCCTCACCAGTTCGAGCCGAACGGAACATGACGAGCTTTTAGTTACAGGACGTCAGGCGAGGAGTGAAGATAAATCTGCCTGAGCAGGGATCCGCATTGCCAGTGCAGACATTATGATGTCAATAGACTTCATCTGGCATGCTCGTATTGGGACAGTATTACCGTCCCCGTTACTATGCACTTTGGGCGCACTGCTCTATGGAGTGCCGCTTGCAAAACACCCGACGATCATGATAGGGAGGCCAGAAATCCAGCTTGTGTGCGTGCCGGGACATCTTATCAGTCACACTGATTTTGTCCTCAAGACATTCAACGGCGACCCGTTGCAGGCAAGCAATCATGATGTAAGCCTTGACAGCTCATCAAAAGTTCTGGAAGGGTGTTACACAAGCCGAAGACAGTACACTCGAGACTTCGCCATGGTTGCAAGATTTACACCTAGGTAGTACATGTGTTGCGCCAAGAATATACTGCTGTACATCACCTTCACCGCTTCAACTCGACACATTGCGATACCGGTCATTGTAGGGACGGTAAAGGGCCAAAGTGTGTACATACATCATGACCAAGTGGATCGGCCATCGCCGCACTGTGCTGTCTGATTGACAGCAGCATCACAAGTGCTTATCCCATACACAAACACCACAACAAGTACACGGACTGATCTTGAACTCAAAATCGCTTCCACAGAGGACCAACTTGGTCAAGAACAATGGTAATGTCGCGCCATACCGGTACCTTGGGTGTCATTTTCATATACGCTCAGCATCCTTAGTTCCTAAAGGTCTGTTGCACCATTGCTTTCCAGATTTACACTTCCAGACACTTTGCGACAATAGCTCTCAAGAAATGGCCATCTGTCATAGAAACTGACACGAATGTCGGCATCGGAGACATTTTCGTCATCCGTTCCGTCACTCAACTCCGTGATCTGACGTCGGCTTCTCACCGATGAATGATCCAACAACAACAATCTCAAATACATGATATTCTGATTGGTATTGCTCAACTCGATGTACAGTGCAAAGTCAGGACATGACAAATGCTCACTCAAGGTGCGGAAAGTCCGCGCATGGAGTTGAGGTATAAGACAGTGTCTGCGTTCACTTGAAGTAAGTATATCAACTACAACAGTAACATTTCCTACCATCAAATCAGCATCACAACATCCATCAGCCATTCCATTCCATTCCAATCCTTCCTCACCAGCTCAAAATGTCCACCCCGCACCCAACCCGCATCCTCGCCACCATCACCGTCCCCGACACGCCCACCATCACCGCCGCAATCGCCTACGCTCGCACCCAAGTCTCGCCCCGCACCTTCAACCACGTCATGCGCTCCTGGCTCGTCGGCGCCGCATCCATCTCGCACCTCGCGGGCCCACTAACCCAATCCCTCGACCACGAAGCCTTCGCCGTCGCCGCCATCCTGCACGATCTGGGCTGGTCGCACAACGCCGCCCTCATCACGCCAGACAAACGCTTCGAAGTCGACGGCGCCAACGCCGCACGCGCCTTCCTCCACGCCCGCGGCTGGGCCCAAGACCGCTGCCAACGCGTCTGGGACGCCATCGCCCTACACACCATCCCGTCCATCGCATGCCACGCCACGCCGCTCACGGCGCTGGTCTCCGCAGGCACCATGACCGAGCTCTTCGGGCCCGGCGCCACGCTCGGGCTCCTCGGGCCGGGCCTCGTGGGCGCCACGGAGCAGGAGTGGGAGGCGATTAGTCGCGAGTTTCCGCGCGAGGGGCTCAAGGGGCATTTGCATGAGACGCTGGTGGGGCTGTGTCGGAGCAAGCCCGAGGGCACGTATGGGACGTGGGTGGGGGATTTTGGAGAGGAGTTTTTGAAGGAGGGGGGGTGGAGTCAGGTTGGGAGGCGGGGGATGGATTTGTTGGAGACTTTGACGCGGGAGTGAGGGTCGGATGGAGGGGTGGGAAGGTAGTAGTTTGAGGTTTTGAGTTTTGATAATCCATCCGCTTTTTCCTTTCTCAGTTCGTCAGATCGTTTCTTCGTACCCCGTTCTTGTCAGAGCACTGTCAGTACGCACAAGTGACGGTGCTGTAACTGCACACTTGTTTGCACTTGATGCATGGCAATATCTCTCTTGCCTGCATTGCAGTGCAGAATTCGGTGTACTACCAACGGGAGTCTACAAAATCAATCAGTACGGTGATTTTGAGAAGGTGGTACTGGCCGTGGGGCGTACATTATGTGGTGTGAGGGGACGGCAGGGGCGTGTAGCTGGCAGGTTGAGCAAGAGGAGGGGAACGTGCGGCTCATGCTGCACCATGTGAGGAGAGCAAGGGGCTGTGGCAGTATTGTGAGATGTGTGTCGAAGGCGGTGAATGTATGTGTGTAGTTTTGGGTTGGGTATGATTGAACTGTGCTTTGCTGGCGTGCAAACGGGAGGCACCAAAGCCATGGATGATCGAACTGTGTGTAGCACACAATGCCGCAACAGGAAATCGGGCATGAAGGGCGAGTGCGAGGAGAGCTCTTCGAGCATTAGTGCTGCGAGTAGGGCTAGATCGGGCGCAGGATAGCAAAGGTCGACGAATGTCGCAACATGGAATCAGTTCTTCGTGAAGCGGACTACTCTTCTTCGCTCTCCTCACTGCTGTCTCCTCCAGCCAGACCCGCCATCATCTCCTGATACAATGGGTCCTCCTCGTCTTCTTCAGCAGCAACACCAGCCATACTAGGCTTCCGGTCGTGGCCGCTCGTGCTTTGTCGGACCGGGGGTCCAATGTCCACAACGTCCACGTCGGCGTCATCTTCAGGTTCTACTTCCACTCCACCGTCCTCCTCCTCTTCATCCTCGGCCTCAGCATCGTCGGCACCACCAAGGTCATCGAAATCAATGACATCTGCGTCTGGGACTGTACGGTTCTTGCGTGGCGTGAACGCGTGTGGGTTTGGTGAGCCTTGAACACTGCTAGTTGCGCTAGCAAGCGAAATGGGCCCGTTGGATGGCGACTTGAAGCCACCACCGACCCCGAGATTCGGGCCCAGGCCAAGCGATGCCAACGCACCGCCGTTGCGCGGTCGTGACGGATGTGCGTCGGGGACCTCAATTTCGAGACCACCGTCGTCGTCTGATTCGCCTTCCGCATCCTCGTCATCAGGCTCCGATACTGCGTGGTATCGAGGTGATGGCGAGCGTTGTGTAGGTCGTGGCGGGGATGTCGCAGCTTCGCCCTCGGCGTCAACGTCAGACTCATCGGACGAGTGCACGAGTTCTTCAGATTTGATCTTGGAGGCTGGCAGTGCGGCTGCTTTGCCTTTGGGCTTTGGCGCAGCATCGGGCATGGGGCGTTCTGAAGCGCGACGTTCAAGGTGGATGGATGGTGGTGGTTGTGCCTTCTTTGTAGCGTCTTTCTTCTTCTTCATGAACAGACCAGCTTCCGCAGGCTTGCGCTTCTTCGGTAGGGGTTCTGTAGGTTTCGGCCTGGATACTGCGGCTGTAACGGGCTTCCGTGCACCGAATTGTGGTGTGTTCACAGCGCTGCCTGTGCCTGTCCGATAATCTGGCGATGACGCAAAGTGATACTCAGATTCATCGCCACGCTTCTCCTTCTCCTTGCTCAAAAAGTGCCGAAAGTCGTAGGGGTTGTTCGGATCTGGCTCGCCAGACTCGTCATCCGCTACTGCCTCGCCAAAGAGGTCGTCCTCTCCCTCGTCATCTTGAGGCCCATCCTTGTTCTTCTTTGGGTATATTATTGGATACTGCGATGCAATATTCTTGTCGTTCTTTGTAGCAAGATTGAACGTATACGAGTCCGATAGCGGCTCCAACGAAGCCGTTTGCGAGGTAGGATCGAACAGCAGGACGTACGACTTCTTTGTCGCAGCACGGTTTCCCGTAAAGGTGAAGATGTCTTTGTCACCCGAGCGAGTCTTGTCTTCCAGCCTCAGGCTGTAGGCATTGTTGGACGAGGATTTGAGTGTCGTGGTGCGAGAATCGGAGGTCTGAGCAGGCTTGTGGTTGTCTTGCAGTAGTCAGCCATCTGGGGAGAGTTGAGACGGAAAAGGCGACCCTACATTTGACACTGCTGTAGCTGCCCAGCGAAGGGTCAGCATTTGCGATCCGGTCGCTGATGTGCAGGGTGAAGTGTGCCTTCTTGTGAGGCTCGATGCGGCTCTCAACCATCGGGGAAGCCATCGCGTCTGCTAGTCGTGCTGTACGGTGCTTTCAACCAAGAAGACGCATACACCGAAAAGAGAATGAAGTGCGAGGTCGAAGGGAGGCAGAGTACAAAGTGTCACCGGGCGCGGTTTGTCATGGTGCCGTTGTCATTGACCGAATGTGAAGGTCAGCGACGCCGGCGATGCGGCACCCGGCCTGGTCTGGATTGAGACGGCCGCGGTCCTTCCCGCTGCCATGCCGCCAGATCCACAACTCCACTTGGCCTCTCCTTTCCGCTGGCTTTCCCACCATCTCCCCCACGAATTTCGGGTGGCTGCTTTATATGCACAAATGCTGTGCTCGATGCTGTAGATTGCGAGTATTAAAGATATGAGGAATGACACGCTTCACTGCAGGGTTCCACAGAGCCCGACCGCCGAGTGCCTTAGGTACCACGCCTCGAGTGGGTAGGCATCTTCTTGAAACCCTCCCTACAACATCAGCGCAAAAGCTTAGCTAAATGCGTAAACATGACTTCACAACAATCTGCACTCAGCATCTCTAGTCACGACTTTATTCAAACTCCTTGACTTCCTTGTCTAGGGTCGAACATCTATCCACAAAATGGCCCGGAACACTCTTTGGGAAAATAGTACTCTCCCTTCTTAATCGCCTTCGCAATATCCCTAATAGGCACAACATACTTCTTCACCTCCGGGACCGCCTCATCAATCAGACCCGCAACCATGTTTCCAAATACCACGCTCCCCTGACTATTCAAATGCGTAAAGTCTGTCGGATTCAAGTTGTATGTCGCCGACTTGTCTGGCCCGATTGCGTTCAGATACGCCGTACTCGCAGCATTCAAATCGATAATCTTCGCACCGCTTTGACTCGCTGCGGCCTTCGCTGCAGCCGTGACATCAGCCAAGTTCTCAGTGATCTTGCCTGTGGAGTTCGAGAAGCGGCGTCTGCTAAGACTCGTGACGAGGATGGGTGTGGCGTGGACTGCGCGGACTTCGTCGACAAACTTGACTAGGTTGGCGGTGAGGAGCGCCATGCTGATGTTCTTCTCGGGCTTCTGGTCGTTGTGCCCAAATTGAATAGTGACGTAGGATGAGTACTTTGAGCTGGCGTTCTTTGCTGCTGAGAGGACAGTGGCCCAGTCGCCGCCGTCGCGGAAGGAGACGGTAGTTGCGCCGTTGTGGCCATAGTTTTTGCCCCATGCGCCTTTCTTGAGGGTTGTGTTGAGGAAGCCATCGCCCCAGCCTGATCCTCTGTTAGTGATGACATTGGGTCAGTGCAGATTATGAAGATGCTCACCACCTCCGCCAGTCGATTGCACAGCAGTCGTCGAGTCGCCAGCGAGGAAGAACGCCGGTGGCTTGTCCTTGCCTCTATTTTCCGATGCCGGTGCAGCAGCTGCAAGTGTGACGAGAGATGCCAGTGTCGCGAAGGACACGAAGCCAGATTGGAATCGCATCTTAAACTCGTGATATCACCCTCAGTACACTACGTCTTGAACCCAAGCGGCACGAACATGCCTGCAGTCATCAAGACGCCTTATATGGCCAAGCTATCCATACACCCGAGGTCATGATCGCCTCCATTGCTGCACGATAGATTTCTTCCACGAGGTACCCGTCGCTGGTGTTGAGTGATCCAAAAGTCCACCAATGGTGACGTGGCGGGTAGGCAGCTAGTGCGAATCGGCGGAGGAAATACCCCGTGGGGTTGGAGCGGACGTCGTCGTTTTCCGGGGAATCATGTCCCGAGAAACTGGAAGAGACCGTTGTTCTATCGATGGCCCTGCGCAGGTTGAAGGTGTGCGATGCTAGGGTTGCTGGTGGTGGTGGAAGGTGCGAGGCGTCGACGTCATAGCTCCTGATTGAAGCCAACCTTACATTCAGTGCTTCGTTCCAGTTCCTCTGCTCCTCACTTTCGATGCACCCTCCAACACAATACGTTCACTGAGCTAGTCTATGGTATCCACAAGTATCACTCTTCCTCTTCAACGCATGGTGACATAACGGTGTTCAACATCCGTCGACATGGCAAACACAGCGGTGCAATTCCGTTTCCTCAAATTTATGTCCCGGGGAAACATCTTCTAGTAAGCCGACTGGGTTGACGTGAAATACTGATCATGACTTGGCCAAGAGCTTGGGAAGAGAGGACACTATCTTCCTCTTTGCCGCGCTCATTCAGTCCCAATGCTGATGCTCCTGCTGATGCTCCTGCTGATGCTCCTGCTCATTTGCCATGTCATTGTGCAGACGGTAAACCCTCGATGGTCATGCGCCACCAAATAAGTCTCCGACCTTGAAACGCATCGCCCGTTTCAACGTTCCGTTGCCGCAACACCATTGATTCGCTCTCGGGATCACGATGAACGCCAGTGCGCCGCAGCCCAGAGCATCCGGCCGTGCAATTCCTTATCAATTGCCAGAGCTGGTCTAGCCACTACCAAGAGTTTGATTTCCTTCTCGGCCTTGTCGCACATCACGAGCGCGACGAGGCTGGAACTACCGATGCACCGGCACTGAAGGCTGTGTTGGGAAGTGATTGTCGAGATCCATTTCCCCGCATGTTTCGATGGACGCCGAATGCTTGGGTGCTGATGAGCTTTGCGATTTAGACTCGATGAGGCTTGCAGCAAAGTACTTGAAGCTGGTGGCCTCATGTAAGAACCTCTACCATCGAAGAAACCTCTCACTCTTACACTCTCTTCATCTTTTTGTCGTTCTTTCAGTCGTTCCCCCATTGCCTTGAAGGCGTCCATTCATTCTTGTCTTACATTCGAAGCAGCTCTAGTCTGCCCTTCATATCTCAGACATTATTGCATTCGTTCCACTCCATCGACTTCTCGCATCATGCTTTACACTTCAGTTCTAACGCTGGCCATCGCCACGCTGGCCTCGGCTCATACAGCAGTGTGGGCGCCGGGAATGTACTGCCGCGGCGGCGCGGATGCCACCAAGGACGATCAAAACACCAACCTGGCTGTGAACCCACTCTACAACCTCGCCAAGGAAGACTGGTGGTTCCAGCACCATCGCGGATGCGACAAGGTTCCTCCCAAAGCTGGCGAGTTCCTCGAATTGCCAGCGAATGGCAACGTAACCGTCGAGCTCGCACACAACCGCGCCTTTACCACGCTCTCATATGACGGTAAACTCGTGACCGACTGGCCTGATGGCAAGCAACATCCGGAAGACTGGAATGGTTTCAGTACAGATGGAACACCAGCTGTGTGTTTGAAGGAGGACGGTGCTCTGCATACCTACAACGAAAGTTCGGCCGGAGGTACTGCGTTTGCGATCAGCTACACTTCCAACCTACAGGAGGTCACAATGGAAAATCTAGTAGTTTTCACTACTCGTTACCACACTCCTTGGAAGCGCCTGGCCACCTATGATGTCCCAGATCTACCAGCTTGTCCCGAGGGCGGGTGCACATGTGCGTGGCTTTGGATCCCCAACGGATGTGGAGAAGCCAACATGTACATGCAAGGCTTCAAGTGTAACGTCACGGGCGCTTCTCCTACAGCCAAGCCTCTGGCGAAAGCCCAGGTCCCAGTGTATTGCGAGAACGAGCCGGAGAAATGTGTCAAAGGCGCAAAACAGATGCTAGCGTGGCATCAAGCGACGGGCAACAACATCGAGACGGCGCAATGGGTCACGCCAAATTACAATCAGAAGTGCGGATGGGCCGAGGGCGCTCAGACGGATATCTTTGAAGGCGGAGCGATTGAGTCCCCAGCTCCAGCGGTGTCGTCCTCGAAGGCTGCGGTTCCTTTGCCCAGCTCGACATCGGTGGCTCCGTCATCAGTAGTCGTCCGCTCTGTGGTTGTGTCTTCCTCGACTGCTGCGACATCTGGAGCTGTGACCTCGACTGCCACGGCGACTCCCTCGCCGGTGAAGGACGCTGTGTTGAGTTCCGCGGTGCAAGGTGCCACCAGTGTTGCATCTCCTACGGTCATTCCGACCAAAGCTGCGGGTGGGAGGCCATCAAAAGCGTGTTCGGTAAGGCGACCCCGGTATACGCCGTCGCACAGCTGAGTGTGAATATCCTCTTCAATTCTTGAACGCTAGAAGCGACATTACCTTTCTTATCTTCTCTTCATACATGTATTTATCAACCAATTCCACGCCCAAAAGCCACCACTTGCTTTAGCATAGTCAACACTCCAGGTGGCGTCCAACATCGTGAAGTCCCAAAGCGTCGTGAAGCCTTGCAGCCGCCACTCAAACGGGAAATTATCGCAATCCCAACATTCCCATGTAAGGCCCGCGCCAACCACATGCGCACGTTTCAAGCAAACAAGTGCCTTGCTTGCCCACGCTTGTCATGCAGCCGAGGCGAGGCTTGACGCCTGCTAGCCAATGACAAGCTCAGGAAGTGCGCGGCACGGTGCAGAGTGCGCGTCGCGCGTCTTCTTATCGCACAAACTTGGAAGTGCATGATGATGTGCCGTGCTTTCCAGACGCTTTGCATGCGGAAGGGGGAGCCGGGTGAATGAAGGGAAAGAGCGACTAGGCGGGTCGCTTCTGTTTGTTTAGGGCATTTTTTTGTTTCTTGCCCGGCTCGAGTCCTTGTTCTTTCAACTTTCTTTGGAGCAATCGAGTCAATTGACAAATTGATTCACAGGCGCAGTCCGGCGCAGTCGTTCGTTAGTCCATTGTTGAATCGATTTCCTGCTGTGCTCCAAGCCGATTCGCGAAATCTGCACGACAACTGCTCGCGCAGACTCACACAGCATACTCAACCATGGTTCGCTTCCTCGCGGCTCTGGCAGCCGTTGCGGGCTTGACTGCTGTCAATGCTATTCCCACAATCTCCGTCAAGGGCTCTAAGTTCTTCACTAGCGAAGGAAACCAATTCTACGTCAAGGGTGCGCAGTCTTGAACCCATTGCAATCAATTGCTAACCAACACTCGCAGGCGTCGCATACCAGCTTGTCCCCGACGACCCGCTCATCACATCCTCGCAATGCTCCCTCGACGCCACCCTCATGAAATCATTGGGCACGAACAGCATTCGTGTGTACCACGTTGATCCCGCAGGCAACCACGACGCGTGCATGAAGGCGTTTGCGGACGCGGGCATCTACATCTGGCTCGACCTCGACACCTTCGATACGCAGGTTTACGAAGCAGCACCAAAATGGAACGCGACACAGCGCGACGCCTTCGCCAAGGTCATGGACGCATTCCACCAGTACGACAATCTTGCCGGCTTCTTTGTTGGCAACGAAGCCATCACAACCGCGAATGGCAGCGTAACAGCACCATACATCAAAGCCGCCGCCCGCGACCTCAAAGCCTACCGCAACTCCAAGAAGTACCGCAACATTCCCATTGGCTATAGCGCTGCCGACATTGCGACCCTCCGCCCCATGCTGCAAAACTACCTCGCCTGCGGCTCCAACCAATCCGAGGCCATTGACTTCTTCAGCTTAAACAGCTACTCGTGGTGCGGCGCATCCAGCTACATGCAATCCGGATACAACATGCTCGAGCAAAACAGCACCCAACTCAACATCCCCATCTTCATGTCCGAAACCGGCTGCAACGTGGTGCGCCCCCGCGACTTCAGCGACCAAAACGCCATCTTCGGCGACATGGCCGACACCTGGTCCGGCAGCATCATCTACGAGTGGATCGAGGAGGCCAACAACTATGGCCTCGTCAGCTACGGCGCCAAAGTCGATCCAGCGAGCCCCTCGGCCCCGCCAGATGGCTTTCCCAGATCGGGATCACCGATCCCGGTGCAGCCGGATTTCAGCAACCTCGCCAATGTGTGGAAGACGCTGAGCCCAAGCGGCGTCAAGGCGAGCGCGTATAACCCGTCACTGACACCCGTGCCGTGTCCGGATTATACGGCCGGTGCGTGGGAAGTTCATCCCACGGACCCCATTCCCTCGCTCGGCCAGGTGCATAGTTTCGAGCAAGGCTCGGGGAGCCAGACGCGATCGGGTGGTTCTTCGCCGACGGGATCGCAGGCTGCTGCGAGTCCGAGTTCGAGCCAGGGCGCTGCGAGCGATAACCTGGGCCGAGAGTTGAAGGGTTTTGGGGCGGCGTTGACGGCTGTTATGGCGGTGCTTGCGTGGTTGTAGGGCATTTGACTGCTAGAGTGGTGGAGTGTCATGGACGCTGAGCGTTCTGTGCATAATGGAATGGGGACGACAGGAGGGGAGAAGAGCATCTTAGGTCGGGTCTGATTGGTACATATACCCCTTATGCATCTCTGGGAGAATAGAATGAACGATTTGAATGATGATTTGTGAGTTCAAATGGGGCTGTGCTGTGATGTTAGGAGGACGGGACGGTGGCAAGCAGCACCCTTTAGCTGTGTAAGTAGAGGTCAAACAAGAGCTCCACAGTATTGATCGTCACAGCGGTCAATGTCACTAGATCAGGTCAGGCTTTGAGTGTCATGGTGAAGACTGCATTGAAGGACTGGGTGCCAACTAAGAACACCCGATCGCCGACACAGGGCTTTCCCCCATGTCTCACATGGAGACATGGATATCTTTCCCTCATAAGCGCCGGAATTGATCATATCCCTCAGCCGCCTCCCCATGCACAATAGATTGTATTTTTGAACTTGTTGGTATTTCCTTTTCCGATTCGTGCTCCTACGCCGACATGCCAATGTAGATGGTTGTCAATGACAGGGTATGGAAGGTAGAATGTAGCAAAGATACTC
>TARA_R110002003_G_scaffold59_23_pt1 | contig 12357 bp, 12 predicted proteins | sample TARA_R110002003 | Tara Oceans TARA_R110002003 (sample SAMEA4396441) | marine metagenome | biome: Westerlies Biome; feature: [SRF] surface water layer (ENVO:00010504); material: water (ENVO:00002006), including particulate matter (ENVO:01000060) such as... | depth 5 m | reverse complement strand
TCAGGTGGGTGACCACTGGCGAATACCCGCTGTTGTATGTTTTTGGTTTGTTTTTGCTGCTTTCTCTCATACATTTCTTTTGCATCCGCGGTTGATAATCATCGTAGAGTGTCTTTTTGATTGGTTGGTGTTGCGATGGACTTGTCATGTCCCCTGCATGTGAGGATCCTTCCTCAGCTGATGCCATTTCTACCATCACCTGCCTCTGCTCCGCAAATCAACGATACTCGTGCACTAGGAGCTCAGGAGGCGCCGGAGGACTGCAACGATGATGGCAATGAGGACGGTGAGGAGGCGAGTATCGAAACAACACAACGACATATTCAAGACCTGTCCTCCTTACCGTTCAGTCTCGCCGCTAGCATGATTATACGTCCAGCAATATCAACGCTGTTCCAACTGTACATCCATTGGGTATCTTTTGAGATGTCCCGTAGCCTGGACTGTCGAGTGATGTTGTTGTAGCACTGCCACTCCACGAAGATGCCCCATTCCAAAGTGCGGGATTCACACATCATGTGTTTTCAAATACCAACCTCACTGCAACGAGTTAATCACGAATACCTACGGCCATGACATATAGAACCAATTCCTATCACCGTCGTGGGGTGATGCAAGCCTCATGGCCCGCAGAACCGAGCTCAAGGATATCAACCGGCTACGGTACCCTTCCAACAACTTCGAGTCTGTTGGCGAATGCATAACCCCGATCATCCTTAGTTTGCTCCCCCATCTGAAAGTTGCCTTCGGCAGCCTCAGGTTGCATCCCGTGTTTCGGCTTCAACGTGATTTTGGCACATTTTCACGTTGACATCTAGCCCGGATGGCCGCTTCCTTTCCCTAGTCAGGCACCACCTACAACTAGCGACAGGAATGAAGATTGCGAATGTCACAAGATTGGCGAAGCAGGATAGCAAGATAACGTTGCGTTGATTAGCCTAAGCATGCGAGCATGTTCAGTCCATTAGGGGTATGGACGAGAAAAGTGTCAATCAGGGAACGGACATGAAATCTTTTAGTGACGACGTTTGGTATCTCTTACATTCATTTGACGCCGCTCCTGCCCTCCTCCGATACACTACTTGCTCTTCCCACCCTTCTTCCAGGCCGAACTCCTGCTCTTGCGTCCATTCGGGCCCTTCTTCTTGCCACCACTGCCTTTGAACTTCAGCCCGCTCTTGCCCTGACCTTCCTTTGCACGATGACCTTCAAACACAAAGCCCTCTTTTGTCTGTGCCTTGGCTACCTTGCCTAGCATCGATCGGGCACGACCTTGCATCGACTTCTGCTCATCGCTCATCTTGGCCACGTAGCCCGCTTTACCGCCCCCACCAGCCCTTCTGTCCTTGGTTGGTAGCGCGACTCGTGGCTTGTCTTTCTTGTTCTTCTTTTCCGCTCTGCAGCGAGTAACGCGGAGCTTGCGCGGCAACATGGGCGGGAACTTCTGCTCGTTGTACTGCAGTGCTGCTTCGACGCCGTTTTCGTCGTAGTATTGAACGTACGCAAAGCCCTTGCCAACACGGGTGGCAGCGTCGCGGACCACGCGGACACTTTCAATCTTGCCTGCTTTTGCAAAGTGCGTCCAAAGCCCCTCCTCTACGTCGGAGGCTGGTTTGCCCTTCTTCTTCGGCTCGCCTTCAGCGGTTGGTGTTTGTGACTCGTCATCGACAAAGGGTAGGTTGCCGACGAACACGCAGCGGCGGTGATCGACCTTGGCGGGATGCGCGACCGAATCCACATGTAAGTGCCGCTTGAGCAACACGCTGCCATTGAGCTTTTTCACAGCCTCACGCGCCGCAACCTTTGTGGTATAGACGGCGTATGCATTGGTGCTCCGTGTTGTAGACTCCATAATCTCTTTCTTCGCGTATGCCGCGCGCTTCGGCAGGCTGTTGTCGAACGCCGTGGAGCGGTACCGTATGGATTCGACTCTATGCGGGGGGTCGTTATCTGCCAAGTCGGCGATGAAGGACTCGAGATGCTTCTTGAGGGCCTTCTCGGCGGATTTCGAGTTGATGCACTCGGTCGAGACGTTGCCCAAGAAGACTGTGCGGCCGGCCTTTTCGACTTCTTGTGCGTCCTTGTCAGTCGCTCCTGCCAGAGACTCGTGCTTGGGTATCGAGAAGTTTTCTTGTGCCGGTTGCGACTCGTCTGATGAGTCCTCGTCGTCGCTGTCAGCCTCCTGGGCCTTCTCCATTTTTCGCTTCTTCTGCCTCTGCTCTTCCTCCTTGACCTCCTCGCGCGCCAGCTTCCGCATGTATGTGTCCTCGACTTCCTCTTCTTCCCCGCGCTTGCGCTTCTTCTTGGCAGGCTTCTCTTGCGCACCATTCGACAAAGGCTCTCTTAGCTTTTCGAGCACTGCCTCATTCGCAGATGCGGATTCCTCAGCATCAGAGCCATCATCCTCGGAAGCAGACTCGTCTGAGGCTCCGTCCATTGCCTCGTCTTCGCTAGTCTCTTCATCTTCGCTTTCTGCTTCGCTCTCGATGTCTTCACCTTCGCTCAAGTCCTCGTCGTTCTCGGTTTGTGTGCGAGCCTGGTAACGTGACTTTGGAGGAGCTTGCACTGGACCAGCCTGCAATTCATTAGCACTCCATGTCAAGCCGGATGCGCGCTGCATGTCACATACACTGCTCGCAAACAGAGACGCTATAGTAGGGTCAAACGCCTTCTTGTCGACCGTGATGAGTGGCTTGTCGCCATGCTGCCGCGACTCCGTCTTCGCGGACTGTTTGTCCTTTGATTTGGCCATTGCGACAACTGAGCGTCGTGACCACGGCCTTGCCAGAAAGTTTTGGGTGGGAGCAAGGAAGGCTAACCCGATTGGGGCGACGTCGCGGCAAAATGATGGGCCGCAGGCGGTCAGTGACGTTCCGAACTCTGCCCTGAGTGCAATCGGTTCGGCGGTCATTCGCAGGCGTGGCAGGGTTCACGGTATCCAGCTATTCTCCGCTCTCCCACATCACACCCATGCTTCACAGCGCTCCGTGTTTGCACGCACGCTCTCACGTCTTTTCCAGAGCTATCGCCGAACCGCTCCTGCTCCATTTGTCCCCAGATCCACCCGCGGCGCACACGTCCTCTCCCGCAGCAGAAGCGTTTTTGGCCGGCTGCCGCGCGCGACGCCCTCCACACTGTCCAGCGGCCGCGCAGCATCGCAGGCCTCGGACACACATCCTAGAGGACATTTCTACAGAATTGGAAAAGAGGTGACAATCTGTACCGCCTGGGCGCACGATGAGCGCGCACAGCCAGGCGAGGAGGAGCACATCACGAACAGCCCCCGACGCTGGCGACGATACTGCGCAGGCGAACGGTACGTCATACAAACTCCCGATAGTTCCGATTCTGTCGCTATCGTATCCTCTTACAAGCTTCTCAAACCCCGGACGACAGTCCTGGCGCTGCTGTGGAGCTCCTGCGTCGACCGAAAACAGGACGCAGATGGCACCCGATCAACCACCTGCCCCACCCGATCATTCACCTCAAACTTCCTGAAGCTGACGGTCACTTTGTACAGGTGCACATCCGACACAGAGCAGTGCGCCGCTTGACCCCTCTTCCACAATCACCCCCTCCAACGAATCCGTGCCCGCGCGATTATCGGCACCGACCATCGAAGAGGCCGCCATGCTTTCTGCGCTGTCCGCACCAGCTATGGTGGAGGTGAGAGCGCCACAGATTGTAACCGCCTCTGGCGACTACGACGACATAGCGGACAACGGGTCGAGTAGCTTGAGCGAGCTGGGAGACGCGTCTGACGATCAGTCTATGCCGACGCCGCGCCCTGCTGCAGCTGACGATCTAGACGAGGACGACTCGGAAGCTGAGACGGAGCGGCTCGAGAAGACGCCGCGGAAGCTGGCGCGCACAGCGACCGAGACGTCATTAGCCTCGGAGGCTCTGTACACGAGAACACCGAGCAAACTGGCGCACTCAAAGACGGTTGAGCAGGAAGAGTCTGCCCCACCCACGCCCTCCGTCATCACAGATGATGCGACGCTCGACGATGCGAACGACGCGGACAACCCACTACACTCCTTGTCGCTCGTCGCAGCTTCAGAAGCAGCGAGCCTAGAGTATGCCGGCAAGAAGCGAAAACGGACGAGCGAGGCGGACAGTCCTGCGGAAGAGCAGGATGAGGATGAACCTGCACGAAAACGAAGCGGAACCATGCCAATCTCCGCAACCAATGGTTTGCTGGCCGATGTGGTGGACAGCTCTGAGCAAGTAGATGTTGACGAGGAGCTTGAGGCTGCCGAGGAACGTCTATCGCAGCTTGCGCACGAGGAAATGGATCTCGAGGAACGGCAAGCGAACATCGCGGCGGAAACCGTGGGCGAGCTTGCAACTGTCGCAAAACACACAAAACCGCGGAAAGGCGGCAGGCGCGGCAAACGGAAAGCCGAAGACCCGAGCTATGCTTTCAACGAGCACTTTGCGAATCCAGAAGCACAAGACGTAGATGGAGAGGATGACCACGATGAGGAGCATGGTGTAGCTCTCGATGAAGAGGTTGCGAAGAAGAAGCACGCCATCGATGAGCTGGCGAAGATCGAAAAGAAGTTCAAGGTCTTCCGCGAGAAGTAAGTGGAGTGTCTGCCGGGCTCTAACGCCAATACTGACTGGGGCCAGGCTATGCGACGAGCAGATAGCACAACACGAACGGGAGCTCGAGATGCTTAAGCAGCCAAATTGCGTCCATCCGGAATACCTTGCAATGATCAAGTGCGTAGATGAGCGACGAGCAGACAAAATTGCATACGAAACAAAGCTCCTAGAGTATAAGCAGAGGAACCTAGAGGTCGTCACGACAGCAGAGCGGCACCAGATGCACAGCCAGTACTTCCAAACTGTCCGACATGTGCGGGAGGAAATGCTCGAGGAATGCAATCAGCGGGTGTTCGAGCTCCAGAGAGGAAGACGATCGCTTGGCTGCGATGAGACACAGTACATGATAAGGCTGCCAGAGAAGCGGTCCGATCAGATACGGCATCAGACGGCATACAATCTTGAGGTTTCCATCCTGTCCGGCGTGGCAAAATATGTCGGCTTTCCCGCAGCTCCAGACATCAGCGCGGCGCGCCCCCTGGATATTGATGAGGATCTTCGGGCCATGAAGGTGAGTTGCTGAATAAATCTGCTACAGAGTTGGCAGCTGATTCGTCGCTCCAGATTGCGACGCGCCCTGCGCCTCCATCTTTCCGCACATACAATCGGACGACAACGGCAGACGAGGCTGCTGCAGAAGAGCAGTTCCTCGAGAGTACTCCGTGGGCCAATCCGCGACACCCCTCTCACCAAGAGGCTCGTTTCGGGCCAGGTCCTTCTCGAATGCCGAGCTATCAGACGCCGGCAGGACAACGACGCGTGGTGGACCTCACGGCACCTAACGGTTCTGCTTCTACCATCGAGGCGAACTCAAATCCTCCATCGTCGAATGCTCACACAACCAACGGTCGGCTAGGCGAACCAGAGTCACCCGTTCTGCAGATGAAGAGGCATCCAGCGGATCAGATGGCATACGCGGGGACCCCTGGTTCCAACCCTCGGAACCTTGGAGTTCTGGGAAGAGAGTCGTACGCGATGCTATCAAGTCCTGCCGCACAGCACATGGACACACCACTCGATGATCAACGTTGGGGTAGTAGCATGCGGCCTGTTCATTCTGGTCCTTCCGCGACTCCTTCTGGTCCTGGCGGGCCAAGTCGTGCAGACGCGGCTCGTGTTCCCATGACGCAGCGCAGCGGCCTAGGCACAGTAAGCGTGGGAACTGTCGTCTATCTGCCGTGACCTGCGGTGCTGCGCCTTCAGTATTCTTGTTGTACGAAAATGCCAGCATGGTTTGCATATGCTCGGATCACCGGCGTCACTTGGTCTTACTCTGTTTTGCATTTACACTGGCTGGCTTGTAGGGGCACAGCTTATGCAATAGTGGACTGTATTCGCTGTTCGTGGCGTTTTTTGCAGATGGGCAACTCCGCTTCGATACCTCCGTCAGCGTTCTTTTTAAAGTCGGAGTTGATTGACTTCAGTTCTTTGTATATATTTTGCTCGCCGCTGAGCGAGCTTCGGGGATATGACAAGAGCGAATGGCGGTGTGGATGTAACGATATGATGCCTCTTGACACATGAATGATATTCGAGATACACACCTCCAATTGGCGCGGTCCCTGTAAAGGCCGAGAGATCAAAGGCAGAAGGCAGAAGACGTGGTGGTGGGAGGCTGAGCGATCGAGAATCAGCCATCCAACCTAAGGAATCATCATGCCAAGCCGCTAACGCAACGCCGACGTCCTGAATCCACATTCAGGTCCCGGATCTTTCCTCTTTCCTCACAAAGTCCCAAACAGTGAAAGAGTGACGAAAATGGAAGACTTCGCGGTAGCTATGGCAATGTTTTGTGAATGTTGCGCCTTGCATGCTCCAGTTGCGGGCCGAAACAGCACTGGACTTCAGGCCCCTTCCGCGGTTCGCACGCGCCACAAGGTGACCAAACGTAAGGAAAGTAAGAGCGTCTTACCGGATATTTACAATATGCCCAGGTACTCAAACATATGTACGGCTCGTCTCGTCCAATGCTTGCACTACTGCTGCAACCCGCCGGCCCTGTCGATCGCGTTGCTTGTTCACTCACGGTTAACTAAGTCCCATTTACGGTCTGCATCCAACTAAAACTAAGCACCGGACTGCTGTGTACCCAGGAAGGGATGATAGAAGGAACACTATATGATGTTGTAAGCTCACTGACATGTCGGACCATGACACTGTACGATCAAATACTTGTACGGGTGTTGAGCTCTTTGTCCTTTGGTTCAGGGTCTCGGTCGTCGAAGCTTTCACAGCCAACTATCTAAGGGCTGAAAGCTTACCCTCCGCCACAACTCATCGGCGGAGGTACATCAAGGTGCAATGCCGCGACCAGATATCCAACGAGCAAGACTTTCAATCGATGGCGCTCTTCCTCGGACACAACTCGTCGACAAGCAGATGCTCTCATGAAATAACAAATGAGGCTTCGAACAATAGCTTACGGTGCAGCCTGCGTATAAAACCGACACACGCTCGCTTAGGTTGGACCCCGCAAGGATTCCGTTTCGTTCGTTCCAGAATCTTACCTTCCTGGCGAAATTTGTGCTCCATTAACCCCGTATGGGGATGCGGCAAGGCTTAGCCGTTCGTGGCCTGTGTCCTTTCATCTTCAGCTGTGTCCTTTGCTGGATCGAGATGTTCGTCCTGTGAGGCATCGGTGAAAAACTGTTGGGCCGATCATTGCTCCACTTTCGAGAAAGCTCGATCAATACGCTGATTTGTGGTCGGACTCTAATATTGATAGTCTTCGAGTCTTCGAGCCGATCAGCCGAAATTGTGAAAATACCTCGAGGGCCGATGACTTAGCCAGTTCTACGGCTCATTGCCTTCTCCTATTCCCGCAGCTTTCTCGTTCGTTGTCGAGCGGACGGCCTCTATCGCTATCCTTATGGCTTTGAAGTGGAAAATGACTCAGTCTAGGTTGCGCTTAGACGGCACCAACACCCTCGACTCTGACTTCGTCTGATCGAGTTTGCTCCACTGGTACATCTGCAGTCCTAGACGTTACCTGACGAGCAACGACCGCTTGATTGGCAGTACGTCCTGTTTCATTTGGTCTCGTCCCAGTCAGATATACCATACCACACGCCTTGAGGCGGACCGAGCTCACTTTTGAGGCTTTCCGCGCTTTTCATGTTCCCAACATTGTACTTCGCCGTTTTCGGTCGTTTCATTGCATCAAAGCATCCCAATACATGCGCTCCACGTAAGTAAATACGAGCCATATTGTGGTCTGGGCTTGACCTGAGTGCGTGCCTTACATGGCTCCTTCACGGCGGCACTCGTTCAGTCTGGCGCGCAAGTGGCCGCCAATCCAGCTTTCCAAACTCAAAAGAGACATATCTGCGATACTATGATGCGTGCTGCCACATTTATCGGGACCTCGATTAAGGCTTTACGCATACTGGCGATGCGTTTATACTGATAAAGGTCACGCAATTGAAACAGATTTTACCATCGCGCTGCGCTCGCCTGGCAAGTAAAGTATATCCCAATGCTCAGACGACGGATGCTTGGGCCATTGTCAAGCATCCTTCTGTCGCAGAATTTACGCCCGTCATCAGGGGCACAGTCTAGTCAGTTCAAAGATCCTCGCAACCAGTCAGCCAGAGTCTGAGCTCTTGTAAGAACGGTCGTAGCAAAGTTCACTGCCACTACCAGCGTAGTGTTGACCTTACTTCATGCTTTCCTTCAAAGTCTGACAGCATCCATGAATACGGCCTGGATGCGTTGGTCACCCTTCAGGCCGCAGTCAGAGTGGAGAGTAATCGGCTCATGGGCTCGCCAGTTGGCTCTATACCATGTCAATACTGATGATAATCCAACAGCGCGACAGGTTAGTCTACCCGCCGTGACAGAGCGCTGCTGGATACTGGCAAGTCTACAAAAGGTCATTACCTTCATTGAACAAGTATAAAGCCACTGCTCCGGCACGCAATACTTGTCCATCATCACACAGCACATCAGCAACTTCACAATCACTCCAGTCACTCCACTCCATTTTATAACTCCAAGTATAAAGCACCAACCCACCAACTTCAATATGCAGTTCACCATCGCCACCATCGCTACCCTCTTCGCCGCTGCTCTCAGCGCACCCACCGAGGCCGCTTCCTGCAGCGACATCTCCGCTCGCCAAACCACCTTCACCGAGTTCGCCACCTGGGCCCAGTCCGGCTGCAAGGATGGGTCGCGCACCGGCACCATCAATCTGACCACGCAGACTACATGCCAGGACTTCCCCGCTGGCGTTGTGGCCGGTAAGGTCGACATCGACATCCCGGCTGGATGCCAGAGTAAGTCACGCCTAGTGGAAGAAACTGTAAGACCTTTCGCTGATGGCTGTGATAGTCGTGTTCTACGTTGGCCAGGGCTGCAGCTCCGGTCAGATCATCACTGTGCCTAAGGACCAGCAGCCGCATAACTGCTTTGAGATGGGGCAGGGTAAGCAGATTGGCTCGGCGCTTGTTTCGGGGACTTGCTCGCCCTTCTAGATTCAACATCGAACTGTCGACAACGAGTTGAAGGAGTGTGATGGTGGATGGGGGAATCGAAGCATGCTCAAGGATAGGACGCTGTTCTGGAGTATGCTGGAAAGTGGAGGAGGTGCTTGTATGGACTTCTTACTACAGGGGATGAACTTGGGACGGCTTGTTGCAGATAGACGATGGTAGCTCTCGCTAGAAATTCTTACTACTTCCCGGGATGACATTCGGTGCTGTTGAGTGCTGCGGCACCTGGTGATGTGATCTGTGAGCGCACGATCACTGCGTGATGGTCGAAGCCCCCGAAAAGTTCGAGGCCGGAAATTATAGCCAAAAGTGGATAGAAACTCCAGGTTCCAAATGAGAGACGTATTTGTCCCGAGTCTGGATAGTGGATTAAGCTTCTCCAAAGTCCGCGATCGCCCCGTCCCAGGCAGTAGAGAACGGCCCCCTCAAAACGCCATGGTTCCAACGTCGAAACTCCCGGATCAGGCCGAAATTTCTCTCCTAACTATTGCTGTATCTTCATTGGCCGCCCCTAAACTATCGTATTGCCCCTTGAGTGGTACCATGGTACTACCTAGGTAGGGTACCAATCACATCGTAGAGGCGTCGATCGCGGCCATGGTTCGCATTCGCTAGTTGCCGCTGTGCATCTGCATCTAGGGCTTAGTGCCATGCCTCGTGTCAGGGCTCACATACGCAACCACTGGGTGTGGCTGATGTGATGCAGTTGGTGCAACGATATTCCCTTTCCAAAAGTGACGTCATTGGCGCTAGTCTAAGTGATAGTTACACAAATTGTAACAGAACCTAACTTCGATCGGCACCATGATAATTTGTTTCACTCGCTAAATCGCTAATTGAAGCCATCGGAAAGATCCCAAACGAGGCAGAGGGTCGTTGTCAACAACCAGAGAGTCGACATGCGATCTCCTCTTGCGAACAAGCTAGTCTCTGCACCGACCATAGAACCGCGATGTCGGCAACGTACACGAATTTGCGCAGCATTGCAACTTCTCAAACTCCACCAAACCAAAATAAGATGTAACTAACACTCGCACATGGCTCAGCAGCACCAAGCTCGACCATTCATCTTTGCCAGTAACGCAACACATAGCTTCCCATTGTGTCTTTGCGGTTTTGGCATGGGCGATGCACATCAGCAGCTTAGCGATTCTGTCCTCTTCCCGGCGTCACCTCCTGCTCTTCTCTCATATCTCATGGACTGCATCCATCATGTACTCGTCGATCTTCCTTCGCCCGCACTCCTTTCGTTGCGATTCCGAGTAGTGTCCATGATACTCGCAAGGGTTGATCGGTCTGAAAAACCACGCGGGATCATCCTTCACTTTGTCCGCGGTACCGGCTAGTAGCTCCCTGAGGAGCCTTTGTGGGAGCTGCTCCAGCCGAACTCGTTTGTCCTGTTCGTCGTCCTCATCCTCAAGCCAGTCTTCCATCCATATGTTCCCACCCGTCGACGAGCTCTTGCAATGAACATCGCCCAGAAACGTAAAGAGTGCGTCCCCTCGCGGTAGCTTCCTGTACGCAAGCCTCAATGCGTAAAACCAAGGCGGGATATGTGTGTAGAGCACGAGGTGCATGATATGATTCCGGACCTCGTTCTGGAATATCGGTATCGAGTAGCGATATGCGAAGATGTAGGCTCTTGTCAAGGCCGTCACTAATGGCTCATCGTCCATAGGATCGTCCTCATCCCCACTGCTGATTCGTATGCGGTCCCAGTCAATGTTATCAGCAGGCAGGCTTCCGCTCCTCAACCATTCATCGAATATCTTATATGTGGAGGGCCGGACGTTGGCCAACTGAATGATCGGCTCAAGGTCCTCTGCTTCGGCATGCAGGATCGATAGTCTGAACAGGTCTGAGGCGGTGGATAGTGCCTCTTTGGAGATCGAGTATATGGAACCATCCCGTGTGACTAGGACCCTCACTCTCACAGGTCGAAGTTGTAGCCTGAAAGAATGTTAGCAATGGTGCTTTCAAGTTCTCGAAACCGAACAAATGGACTCGGATCTGTAGTCGACAATAACAGCTGAGGTGACCAGTCGTAACGAAGCGCGTCCGCCTTCAAGTCTCTCACGGAGTTCTTGGAACTGACGAAAATCAGGCGCCAGATGAACATGCAACTCCTTGCTCGAGCAGAGGTATCCACAATGTTACTGGTGTGTTGAGCTGCTTCCGACTCTTAGGCGTCGGCGGCGATGACTGTATTGAAAGCACTGAGCGACAATAATGATGTACCACTTACACAGGAAGATGCTCATCAGAGGACCTCATATCCATGTTGGAGACAGCCATGCTAGTGTGTTAGAGATGTTGTACGGATAGGAAGAGGTATGACAATGGAAGAACATCTTATATACCTACTCATGCTTCAAGTTGTTCCTCCGCTAGCAGCTGTGTGAACCATGGTATCATATCAGTACTATTCACTGAGCCTTGATTTTGGGGGCGCCTCGACCCTGAACCAACTAGCTCGGGATTCAGGGTCACTTCGCTACCATCTCCTTGGAGATCAACATTCGTGGCAATATTCTGGAGATTGTCCGTGTGGAATTCAAATATCTTATAAAAACATGGCATTTAGTAGAAATTCCAGGGGCTTAGAACTACAAGACGATGATATATCGAAGCAAAACATATTTGTCGATGGTTAGACTGGTGATCAAATGTGGTGGTCACTTCCGTTGGTCGCGCAAGCCCCTCGCGCACAACGACCTCGGGTGGTGTACCCCAGCCTCGAAGATTTCGTGACTTATACAGATGTACCACAAAATCATTACGCATTACGAAAGCACTCATGCAGATCCGCCCAAGTTGAGTCTCACTGTCGGAGGTAGCGCGGGGAAGAGCGCAGAGCTTTTCAAGGTTTTTTTGTGCTCTGGTCCCAACAGCCTCAGTTTATCAGCACTAAATGCGTCCTCGTCACACTTGGAGATTTTGAAGGTCGAACGAGCTCGAATATTTGATGATGAGGGGCTGATAGAGACTGGGCCCCGTTGGATGGTTGCGGCACTCAACGCATGACTCACTACTTGCGAAATCTGGTAGCGATTACTGCTCAAGATTTCCGGGGTAAATTTGTCAACAAGTTTCCTCCAACCTTCCTACACCATCTTTGCCAACAATTAACGAGTTCGCGATGCTTTCCACAAGCCCACATCTCACGTTCTCAGCGAAGTTAGCTACTTTACATTGAGCGCAGAATCACAATCACTGTCATATTTCGCCTCGAAGAAAGCTTACGAATAAATAG
>TARA_R110002003_G_scaffold290_7_pt1 | contig 12359 bp, 14 predicted proteins | sample TARA_R110002003 | Tara Oceans TARA_R110002003 (sample SAMEA4396441) | marine metagenome | biome: Westerlies Biome; feature: [SRF] surface water layer (ENVO:00010504); material: water (ENVO:00002006), including particulate matter (ENVO:01000060) such as... | depth 5 m | reverse complement strand
CATGGTGTAGTAGAGAGTCATGCAATGAGATAGCTTGACAGAGAGATATGGGAGAGATCACCGAGACCTACTGGCCATATAGTACTTGATATATACTTTACCCACTTCCTCAATTACGGGTTGAGCTTGTAATTCCCCACATGAATACATGGTCATAAGCCACATTTGATAACCTTACTAGAGAATACTTAGGTATCGACTGGGTGTAGAGGGCATAAGGAAGAGATAGAGCTCTTAGAGAACCATGTATATACTGAGCCTAATTTGATTACCTAGAGTAAATGTTCTAGGCTCTTAGCTACGGCCTTAATCGAAGGCAAAGCCCCCAGCACGCGAGGTAGAGGCTCGTTAGCCCTTGATTGTCCTTATTACTTATGCGAGTAACAGAATAGCTAAACGCGCGATGCCGTATTATCTAACAGATACGTGTACAGCTACTCAGTAACCAGACCTCAGCGCATCTTAGTATATATACATGAAAGACGCCAAGTATATACCAGAGTATATACCGTACCTATATACTGTGTCTATAGACTGTGCCTATATACTGTGCCTATATACTGTGCCTATATACTGTACCAATATACTGTGCCTATATACTGTACACATATACTGTACCAATATACTGTGCACATATACTGTATCACTGTATATACCGATGCAGCATAGATTACCGCCTATTACTGGGTAGAGTAGTTTGAGCTTGCTGCACGGGAAGCTTTTTGAATGCTGAAAGAAGGCGATAAAGAACCGCAGGGCTTGTAGGAGAGCTCGAAGCTTGGGTTTGTAGCTAGGAAGAGATAACAATGACGGAGCTGACAGGGCGCTGGAGAGAATGCAAGGAGCAGGAAAGCAATTTCAGCCGTGAGCTTTGTAAGTGGTCCATTTTCAGCACATAGTCAGTCGAGCATATAGGATTCGTTTGTCACATTTCGAAACACGCTAGCATATATTCAGTCATGGAATTGAAATTTTAACTTGTTTGTATTAGCAGACTATGCTACACTGAGCTTTCTGCGAGAGGAGAGATATCAAAATCACTGTACATGAGGGACCGAACTGACGTCGCAGCCGCAACATCAAGCCAAGTACCGTACAAATTCTGTCGCCTATTTCGTCCGTATGTCACACTCATGTCGATACCCGATAGTAACGAATGTCTCGTGTCACAGAGATACCGAACCATACCCAATCATTCACCAATCTTGGATGGCACGAGCTTAGTGCTCTAGGCCTTGGGCTCAGCGGTGACGTCCTCGACATGGCCGCGGCCAGTGGTTACCTTGACGTCACCCTTCTCGATGTCGCGCTGCAGCTGGTCGAGACGCGAGCCAGACTTTCCAGTCTTCCAGGCCGGAATGCCACGGTCGAAAACCTCATCCATCTCCTCTAAAGTCTTTCCTTTCGTCTCAGGGGCAGTCAGGAACATGTGGATGAAGGCAAGGCCATTGAAAGTGCCGAAGATCATGTACATCTTCCAGTTGATGCTCCACAGAAGAGGAGGGACGGCGAAGGCCAGAATGCAGTTCCAGGTCCTGTTGTGGATTAGCGTGGTAGAGGTAAAATCAGCTTGCAGGACTCACCAATTGGAAGCAGTGGCCAGAGACACAGCCTTCGCGCGAACCTTGGCGGGGAAGATCTCGGACGGGTAGGTCCACGAGGTCGGGCCCCAGGTGGTGGCGAAGGTCGCGACGAACAGATATGAGCAAGCGACGATGGCCTTCGAGACTGCCGAATGCTCCTTGGGAACGACCCAAGAGATGTCCTTGTCGTTCTGGTCAGGATTCGGGTTACCGTAGGAAGCCTGCAGAGCACCGGTGGTGAACAACCAGGTAGCCATCAAGAAGGAGCCGATGAGAAGGGCGGGGCGACGACCGAACTTGTCGAGATAAAGAATGGCTGGGAGAGTCATAGCCACATTAATGATGTACTGAATTGAGGCAGTCAGTAGTTCGTCCGCGATACCTGCACCGCGCATGATGACTAGTTCTGAGTTAGCACTTGCTGAGATCGGATATGATCGGATAACGTGCAGACGATATAATACATCATAATATTCATGCCACAGAGTTGCGACCACATCTGGATGGACATGCCGAGAATGACACGCTTGACAATGCGGGGCTTGATGAGAGCACCGAAGCTGGTATCGGCTTGTTCGCGCTCAAAGCGAAGTGCGTCCTCGATTTCCTTGTACTCGGCAAGGACTTTGGGGTTGTTCAGGTCGCCATTGCCGTGGAGATTGGCAAGAACTGAGAGCGCCTCTTCCCATCGATCCTTGCTTGCGAGCCAACGCGGAGAGCGAGGGAAGAAGAACATTCCAGCGAAGAGGATGGCACCCGGAACTGCCTGAATACCCCAGGGGATACGGAAGGCAGCGGAGCTCTGGGCTTGATTCTTGATACCGCCATCGTAGAAGGATGAACCATACTGGATGAACTGCACAAGCTGTTAGAGCATGGCTCACTTGATCTGACATTGACATACGTATTGAATGAGAATACCCCAAGTGATAGCCCACTGTTGAAGTGAGACGACACGACCACGGATCTCCTTTGGAGCAATCTCGGCTTGGTACACAGGAACGATCGCTGAACAGACACCGATGGCCCAACCGCCGACGACACGACCAATACAGAGGAGAGCGACACCGTTAGACGCAGCCTGGAATATGGCGCCTAGTAGTGATGTTAGCCTGTCTCTTACTTGCGAGCTGTATTAGAATTTTACTCACCAACGATCCAGACGAGAGCGGCAATTTGGATTGCGGTCCGGCGAGAGAGGCGATCGGCAAGGAAGGAGCTGCAAAGAGCACCGAAGAGACTGCCCGCAGGCATGGCAGCGGTAATACCTCCCTGACGGTAACCACTCGGGTAGTTGAAGTACTTCTTGTAGGCGGGTGTACCTAGGACACCGGACATCGACGAGATATCGAAACCGAAAAGTCCACCGCCAATGGCGGCGAAAGCGCAAATCGCTAGACATTGAGTTAGCTGGTGCAAGTGATTGATTCCCACACAGATAGACTTACCATAGACGTTGTAGAAAGTCTTCATCTTGCCAAGTGGTTGAACCAGGATGGGTAGAAGAGACCTTGAAGTGGGGTGAGAGCGTAGTAGAGGGGAGTCCGAGTGGTCTTTATGGACTGGAGAGAGTTGCTCCGCCGCGCGCGTGATTCTTCGGGACCTAGTCCGTGCTCAAGCTGCCACTAGCATTCACTGTTGCGATTCTACCCGCGTCTAGGACCCCTGGCACCTTCACCTTGCGACACATGAAAGCGATCAGGCCAAGCTGTAACCCCGCAAACAAGCTCTTTGGCTGACACACGAAACCAACAGCAACCAGCAGCGAATGCCGGGGTAGTGCAAGGGTGTGGCCCGGCATTGCTGGTGCGGGAACGACCTCCAATAAGACCAGACTCGATACATGTCGTGGTCCACCAACTGGATCCTGCTCGCTGGCACGCGGGATCCCCAGCTCGTGGGTTACACCACCAGGACTCCCAGGTGTGAGGCATGGTTCAACGTAGGGTAACAAGGACATGCTGACAAGTGGTGCACCACCGCGCAAAGATGCCGCCTTGGCTATGTCGCTTCGATGCCCTACTTGGGGCAAAACATTAGGAAGAGTGCTCCGCCAATTCTGGGTATAGCGTCATGCTAGGCCGCCGCAGTACAATTTGACAAGCAGGTTTTGGCGCATCGAAAGAAATCAGTCGAGGTGCGTGCCGGTCGCGAGATTGCCAAGCTCCCCAACAGTGAAGATGCACCGATGTTGCCATGAGTCGCAGCATTTTCCGTCTCGGCGCTGGGCAAGGCCAGCGTACCGGTATGTTCTTGGCTGGGTGCAAAAAGCGTTTTACAACTTCACGGATCGAAGAAAAGAATCAGGGCCTTACACCCACCCGCATCGAGATTGGTGTGACCATCGCAAGACCAGGTGCATCAAGAGTGACATGCCAGGCATCTCGAATGCGGACATGCGGAGCAGTGGTTCCCCCGTGCAACGCTCTGCGATGGAGAAGCAGGACGTCAAAAAAGTGTACGATCGGCGGACGCCTCAATGCAACCGCGGGCCTTGGCACTGCGGAATGGTCGTTTGCCAACCGCGGGCCTTACCATCCTTCGGTTCTCACTGCTCCGCATACTGCCCTTCAATTCGCCGGCACGTTTGGAGGATCGCTGTGGCTTGCATTGGTGGAGGTCTTCCCTTACGGCGGGAGCGCATCGCCTACCCCTTCAGGCATCACAAGCGGAACAATTCTGGTTCTACAACCGCTTGGCTATTTTGTTGCATGAACAAGCCTTCGGTGCGCATTCAAGAAAATGGAATACGTCGTGGGAAAGCCACAGAACCCACAGGAATTCGAAAAGGACATCCTGCCGAGCGCGCCGGAGCGGAGAGCACAAGCAAGCGCGGCCCACGCTTCGATCCCAGACGACTTTGACGACAACGTCTTCTTCGATGCACGTATTGATCTGCGGACCGAACTGGGGTGTGCGAACGCAGCAGTCGAGCCATGGGCAAGTCTCACCTTCTGGAATGACAGATCAGAGCGCACGACATTTCGCTGTGCATAAATGGACAAACATCTTGCGTACCCGCTCCGGTCTAAGCCTGCGGTGAACATTACGCCGTTGAGTACCTGTGCCGCCTTGGGCCACAAGCCAGAAACTGCATGTTTCACTGTTCAGGTACCTTTGTTTTGCATTCCCCCCACCTACTCCAGTACCGTAGACCTAATGCAGGGTTGTAAGTGGTTCTCGAGAGAAGGCACGCGTCGGAAGCATTAAGGCGACATCGTCTCCTCAACTGTGTTCGTATGGTTGCCGGATAAGTACGTTGTGAGGTCGATCGGCCTTATACACCACTTCTGTCCAAGTATCGTTACTCAAAGGCGAGCTGACCGGTCGCCCTGCGCAAAGGCTCGCATTGTGCGACGCACTTCCCAACATACACACACGGAGATTTGATACAGAAAGAGTAAAGGGAAGGCTTCGTCCTCAATCCACCGCGTCTTGGAGCCCTCGAACCGTTTGAGCGTGCTGTCACTTAGACCATGAATCTCTCGCGGTAGGACATTGCGATCTTCGACCCATTTCAAGATAATGATTGTGCCACTAGGCGACGAGATAAGACCTAAGAGCTCACTTGTACATCACCACGGCACGCTCAATGCTATTCCCTTGATGCGAAGGACTAACCATTCTTAACACGTTCGTCTAGAATTACCTACAGTAGCTACAAACAGACACATCTAAGGCTACAAAGGAGTGTGTGATGATGCTATAACCAGCCACGAGGAGCGCACTTTGGGTGCATCCGCAAAGGTATTGTAGAGGTTTGTTGCACGATGTCAGAGGGGCCTGCTTTTATTGTATGCTCCAAGGTAAAAACGAATGAGCCGAGGGCTGGCGAAACTCAGGCCTTCACAGCGCAAGAAGCGCTTAACGAAAGAGACACGGTTATGATGGTTTTCTGGAAGGCGACGGAGAAGAAAGAACAAGAGCTATACCGTCCATGATAGGTCACGAACAGATCCGTCTCGACTGCGATGCGTAGCTCGACAATGGCATTAAAACACTTTTCCTACAGCCATAAATGAGATCAGAGTGAGTCAAGAACGGCGTCAATACTGCGATCTCCAGCAATGAGAGTAATACGGTATGATGGATGTCAATGACCCATATATCCCATTGCACTTCGATAACGGCTTCACTGCCGGGAGAGCACAGTACATAAGTATCTCAGAACGATCTCGGTGGCGAGGAGGCGAGTATACTAATCCGAGCTAAACACGATGCTGTCGCTAACATCGCAAAAGGTATATTTCCACCCGAGCTGCGAGTATTCCATCTTCTTCTGAATCCTGAGGATAAGGTCCGAGGAGTGACGCACTCTTTCTTCAAGTCTTTCCGCAATTCGGTCATCTCAAGGTTCAGATTCGTGCCCAACGAGGACAACAAGAAAGGAAGGCCCTTCGCAGGAAACACTGCTGAGTTCAGGTGCGATGAAGCGATTCCCGTCCACGGGGCTACACCATTATTTCACAGAAATTCATCACACTAAGACTATACCCTGATTATTCTCGCCATTATTACAATTCACGACTCATTGTATTTGCTCAATACATACTGAATCATGCATAGCCTTTGAGAGACGAAGCAAGCAGCCTGCCTAAAGTCCAAGCTTGATAAGAATACACATTTGGCGCCCAACAAGCGAAAGATTGCCAAGTGACAGCTCTGGCAGCCTTTGAATCGATAGAGTATGACCCACAGCGGCTCGTCCCATCAGCTTGAAGAGTCAGTCACGACCATCGATTCGGGATGCGAATGGTCGCTCCCACTCATCCGCCCACGCCGCCGATCTACCGCCCCTCGGCTCCCAGTACTCCCAATGCCACATCCCTTTTCTCTGCATATCGCGGCTCCACCATCACTACCGTTCACAATAGCCCGTCACGTCACCTCACAGCAATCCCAGTCTCGCAACGTTCATTCGCTGCACGTCATCCGCAAGCGAACCACTAGCAACGCACTACACCTCACCCTTTCCAATTGCAGCGATGATCACAAGATAGCAACATTGCTAGCTTTGACACAACCACACAACGTTGAGATGGGCAGTGACTCCTGTTACACTGCGTCAATCTTCGTTTGCCTTCTCGAATTGGGCATGCGACTATTGGCGCGGCGCGGTGATGCGAGTGCATACCACAGTAAGCTCGCTGGGGCGAAATTGCTGATGGAGCGAGCTGAGGGTACGTACACGACGGCGAAAACCGACAAGTTCTGCTAGTAAAATGGTCCGTATGTCAAGTACTGCTACTTACCAGGATCTGTACAAATAGTGCGGACTATCCATGTGACAGATCCAGATCACTACCTAGCCAGGGTTTCCATCTTCTTTGCTGAACGACTGATCGCATCGCACAGTCAGCTCTCACCCATCCTTACGTTGCCGGCTTAAGCTTACTGTAACCATCCGTGCAAGCACGCGCTCGCCCGTCCCCATTTTTTGTGGCACCGCTGCCGCAACGGCCACGACGCTGAGTGCCACGCGAAAGATAAGGTGCCGTCGGTAGCTATCCGCAGAACCCAGGGAGTGCGCAACCATCGAGTTTGCATCGCAGATTGCTGAAAGAGGAAGAGAATCAGTATTGAAGAAGCTGAGAGACATCCTGGTCGGACTGTGCCGCAAAGAGTGTGAGGCGGTGAAGTACACCGTAAGTTTGGTGTGAGAGAGGGAGAAGAGGAGGCAAACAGGTCATCATTGCGCAGACAAACAGGCCGTATATTTGCTGTCACCGATGACGAGGAAACGAAGTCGCAAACAATCCGGACTACTTTGTCCGCTTCACATTCGCTACTACGAACATCGCAGCTAGTCCCTCCGCAGCACGACACCACATTACCTGCGACACATCTGAACAAGTACAATACTACATCTGCACTGCCGTAGACATCTACCCCAAGGCAACAAAGACTCAGACTGCCACTCGAACCCACCTTTTCCCAGCCGTTTCCATGCCTCACGGCATCGCCAACGCTGTGTTCGCCCGCACCAGCTTCACAACCTGCGATGTCTTCATCATGGCACTGCCCTATCTGAAGCCACATCAGATGATATCGCCCGAGGAACTGATCGAGGCTGCGAAGCCTTGGTTCTTGGATGCGGAGACGGTGTGGTGGCGCAAGGTCTGGATGGATTGTCGATGAGACGGAGAGACGGGATGGAGCTGAAGAAGTGGAGTGGACTGGGTTCTTGAGGATGCGACGGCAGAGGCGTTTAGAGGCGGGGAGATCCATTTTGCCTGCAAATGCGGAAGAAGGGCGATGGGAGAAGTTACGGAAGGCGATGCAGGAGGTGAGGGAGGTGAAAAGCGTACCTCCAGGTCCTTCGCCTTCCAGTTTGAACAGTCCATGGCAAGTCCACTTCCAAGCGGCTATGTCGGTTTCGAATGATGAGTCGTGGATATGACTGAAGAAATTGACGCCGTAGGGGATGAGACAGGCAATTGAAGAAGTGCGATACCTTGTATAGTATATGAGCAAAGACAGCTGCACGCTAGATCTAATCTTCAAAGTAACGAAACTTTCAAGCGCCGAACACCGTGATTGATGCTCTTATGGTATCACTGACCTCCTGTGCACATAATGAGATTCCCAAACGCCGTGATGCACTTGCTCGACCTTCACCTTCTTGACGACTCAAGCTGACGAAGTGACTGCGCCGTCGCCCAGTATCCGCGCAGCCAATATGTAGAGCAGTATCGTGCCGAACACCATCTTCCACTTGTTGCGACTTATCCAGCCCTGGCCTGCATCCCTAGCTATTTGCGCATCCTGCACCACGGTTGCGCTCGCACCAGGTCTCCTCCTCAAGCCTGCAACCTCAGGGGAGCAGTGGGGTTGTGACGACTGCGCTGCTTTCGGCACGCCGAGCTTCAGATCGATGTTCTCTTCCTTCATCCACTTCCAGTTCTCCTCGTCGACCTCGGGCCACTCCAGGCGAAACTTTGCGCCACCATCTCCAGACTTGATGCCGCCAATGCCTCTTGAATTCGACGACGGTTGTGCGGACGTGCCTGTAGGTGAGGTGATGGGTTTCGTTCCGCCGCCGGTGCTGTTCCACCACCTCGTCTGCCTAGCAAGCGACTTCCGCTCTCGCTCGGTCGCCCTCACACTGCCCGTTGTCATCTCCTCGCCAGTCATGAAGCTCAGCAAGCCCGTCAGGATCGTGCTAACCTCCCAAGCCGGGTTGAAGCTCTTGGGATGGAAGTCGCTTATCGACAAGCACAGGCGTGTGGAAGACTGGAAGCGGCCGCTCGGGGTGTGCATGCGGATCGCGGGTGGCGCAAATGGGTAGTCCGGTGGGAACATGAGTGTGCCCCAATATTGGCCGCCTTCATAGGGGGTTTCGGGCGGGCCAGTGAGGATGTAGTGCCATTCGAGGATGTTGGAGTCGCTGGGGTGCGCGATGATGAATGGGGGTGGTGATTTTGAGATGGCCACGTATTCTTTAGTCAAGCGCTTCGTGGCTGCCGGAGTTGCCATTGTGTATGAGTGTGTGGGGGGGGATGGATGGATGGGGAGAGGGTCCTAGGAAGCTTTGTATGCGTGCGGAGTTTGTGCAGGTGAGACAGCTGGTGGCGGAAGGATAAGGAAGCCAATGGGCGATAGTAGGGTTATCCGCTGCTGCCTGCCTGAGTGAAGTGGACAGAGTTCAAACTCGGTGTGGGAAGGTGAATTAGATTATGAGGGGAAATGGGAGACGGAGAGAGTCAGCACTGGCTCACTACCGTGGTTCCGGGGTGTTAGCGGCACGCACGTCACGTGACGATGTGACGATGTTCCGCCGGGGCGGGCCAGGGCTCCGAAGTCGATCAAGTTCTGGCGCCAAGGACTGAGCTGCAAGACATCAACAGCTTCAATGGCCGCGCCTAACGAAGACGATGTGAGCTATCAGTGGTTACGGCAGATACAGTCTGTAGCTAATTGAATATCAGGTCTTCGAACGGCTGAAGAACAAGACGGACGCGGCTACGCAGAAGCGACAACAAGATGAGCTCAACGCGCGGTTAGACGCCCAACATCACAAGTCGCAGGAGCGGCTGGTAGAGCTGGTGAGGCGTCAATTGCAGCTCACGAAGCTCTCTCTAATACACGTGACAGATTGGGGACAATACTTCTCTTCCGGTGACGATATCGTCGGTCCGCATCCTGCACGCCAATCGAACACGAAGAAGTTTCCTTGAGCGAGTGGTTGAGCCTATCTTGAGCGCAAACCGCACCGAGCCATACACGCTTGAAGAGGCATTGAAGGAGGTTGGCGACGCCACAGACAAGCTGAATCGCTTTGGTATGGCAGCACGCGACAAGAATGTGCTTCACCTGACAATAATTAGGCATTTTCAAGTCGCCCATTTCAGTCTACCTCGACCGACCGAACCAGTCGATTGCCTCCTCGTCACCGACCGACGTCGATGTATACATCTCCGCATACGAGCGCGGCAACTACACCATCAAGACAGGAACCGAGGCCGGCGCATCGGAAGCGGATGCCTACGTACATGCTGAGCTGCGGAATCTGTTCGGTGGAGCAGAAACACTGAACGCACATGGATCGCTGGGAACACGGACACGATCGGCTTACTCTCTCGCCTTCGATTCGCCGATATTGAGCAACCCGGACCTCAAGTTCCAGGTCAATGGCTTCGCAAGTTCGACATTGAAGAGCTGGGCAAGCCACGAGGAGGTCTTGAGGGGCGGGACGTCGAAGCTGCTGTGGAGATCGAGAACTGGACACGAACACACTTTGGGCTATTCTGGCATCTGGCGACAGATCACTAGCCTCGCCGAGAATGCATCGCCGACTGTACGAGCAGACGCAGGCGACTCCTTTAAGTCGAGTCTCACGCACACCTGGACCAACGACAAGCGCGATTATCCTCTCCTGCCCAACAGCGGCTACCTCATGAAGACCGTGTCCGAGCTTGCAGGTTATGGTGGCCTGCAAGGCGATGTCGCATTCTTCAAGTCAGAAGCTGAGTCGCAGGTAGCGCTTCCCTTCGGCGATACTGGCATTACCTTGACAGCCGGGCTACGCGGAGGTCTCATCTACCCACTTGCTCTCCCAGGCCAGAACCAGCCGCAAGCATCTCGCATTAACGACCGCTTTACGCTGGGTGGACCCAACAACGTCCGTGGTTTCCGCCTCGCTGGCCTCGGACCTCATGACGGCCCTGACGCCGTAGGCGGTGATATCTACGCAGCAGGTGGCGCATCTCTCCTCCTCCCCGTCCCACGTGTTGGCAAAGACACCCCTCTGCGCCTCCAAGCCTTCATCAACGGCGGTCGACTCCTCGCACTGAAAGGTCAAGGCAAGGAAGGCAACGTACAAAACAGCCTCAAGAAGACTCTTTCAAGCCTGACAGACGAACTGCCGAGTGCAGCTGCCGGTGTAGGCTTGGTGTACGCGCACCCGATTGCAAGATTTGAGATCAACTTCAGCCTGCCGCTTGTCATGAGGGCGAAAGAAGAGGGAAGAAAGGGCTTGAGCTTTGGAGTGGGGATTGAGTTCTTGTAGACTAGCACACTGGTGATTTGCAGAGATGGACTGTAGATATGTACGACTAGTAGCATTCTCTGATGTGCATTTAGTTTCTTCGATGATTGCCATCTTTCCATTGGTCAGGTTGAGAAAGGTGTGGTGACTGCAGTTGTGCGTGGAGGCTAGTGGGTTGTTAACTGCTTTAGTAGAGTGAAGCGAGCGTTGAGGTGAGATTCGCATGGCCTCTGAGACCGATACTCATGACCCTGCGATGAGATTGAAATTGCCTATTCAGGCAAGTCTCCGTTATCTATGAGTTACAGTGACGCTTCGGGCGCAATTGAGATTCTCAACTTTCTCTTACTCGCGATTATGGCTCGAGCGGCGTACACTTCCTTCCCCACGTTTAATTTTCATTTTCAAAATACGAAAAACTGCCTATTCAGGCAAGTATCTGTCAAGTGTAGGTTGATGTACCCTTTTCGAGCGCAGTTGAGCTCTCAAATTTCTCCTAGTCGCTAGTTTAGACCGCGTTGGACGCAGCGAGTTTCAGAACACCTATCACGTTCGCGATATGTTCAAACTGCCTCATTAGGTAAGTATTCGATGAGTGTGGGTTGATGTGACGATTCGGGCACAGTGGACGTTCTTGACTTTCCCTATTCAGTCAGCCTCACTAGCAGTGAAACCAGGCGTGTTTGGCTTTCACTGCTGCATAACTGGAACCTGCCTATTTAAGTAAGTACTTAAAGGCTGTCGGTTACTGTGACCTTTTGGTGCAGTTCGGGATCTCAACTGGCGTATGTGTGCGGAAGAGGTGAGAGCTAGGAGCACCAAAGGCTTTTTAAGTTGGCTTTCACCTTACACTCTGAACCTTCCTAATACAGTAATCTTGTAGAATGCTGTGGATTACTGTGACTGTTTCGACCGCTGGATCTGCCTCAACTACTTTTCTTGAAGAGAGTCTGAGTTGAGTAAAGTGCACTGAGTTCTGTTAGGCTTGACATTCTCTCGAAATCATAGATCTGCCTTTCTCGGGAAATTTCTCTTGTAGCTGTAAATAACTTGGCTTTATTCGCTCATATCAAGAGTCTCAACAGGTGTCATTGAGAGCAGAAGGGTTTTCCTCGCAAGGGCCGCTGAATTTTCCTCGCTATGCTTTTCACCTCTGTTGTGTGTTTGGGTCGAACCTGCCTAATAAGGCAAGTTACGTATGCACTGTAGATTGCTGTAGATTTTAGAGGCTGTCAGCTCTGTCTTGACTTGTCAATTTAGGTTGTTTCGAGTTACTGAGGTTCTCCAGG
>TARA_R110002003_G_scaffold145_1_pt1 | contig 12370 bp, 10 predicted proteins | sample TARA_R110002003 | Tara Oceans TARA_R110002003 (sample SAMEA4396441) | marine metagenome | biome: Westerlies Biome; feature: [SRF] surface water layer (ENVO:00010504); material: water (ENVO:00002006), including particulate matter (ENVO:01000060) such as... | depth 5 m | reverse complement strand
GCACCGGTGCATGGATGGGATATCAGATCTTGTACGGGATTGGTGTCGGTGCCGGAGCACAATCCGCGAACCTTGCGGCGCAAACCGTTTTACCACGCGAGGACGTTCCGCTGGGTACCGCGATGATGTTCTTTGTGCAGCAATTGGGTGGGGCTATCTTCCTTCCCGTCGGGCAGAATTTGTTCTCCAGTTCGCTGGTCAAAAGCTTGGCGGGCATCGCAGGACTACAACCCGATATCATCATCAATACGGGGGCTACAGATTTGAGGAAAGTTGTGCCAGCAAGTGAGCTGGGCAGTGTGTTACATGCTTACAGTTCCGCGTGCACAAGAGTGTTCGTCTTAGGGGCTGCGCTCAGTGCATGCATGATACTTGGTGCAGCAGCAGTGGAATGGAAGAGCATCAAGAAAGTGAAGCCCGAAGCATCCAGAGATGCTATGGTGGATGAGGAGAGAGGCCAGAAGGAGACGGACAAGTAGACACAGAACAGGTAAATGTGACTTGTGTAATTTTAGCATAGGACGCAATTTAACACCACTCACAATCATTGCCCACCCTTCAATAGGAGCATTGACCGATGGCGTCTAATGCGTTATTTTGGTGCCAAAGATGTTGAAACGTACATCTGACACGGATCAACCCTCAGATCAGTAACTTCACAGCAACATCAAAGAAGCAAAGAAGCAAAGAATGCGTTGATAGATTTCAAATTCTAAGGTTCTTGGCCAGGCAAGAGATTGTGTGCTCGCAAGCCCATGTGGACATGTCACGGTGGTCTTAGCGCCAGAGTGCGTGTTGCATTGTGTGCACAGTCGGCCCCACCACTAAGCTCTCGGGTAGGCTTGGTAGACGTGGTAGACTAATAAAGGACTAAGACGAAGCATAGTCCCCGTACAACGTCCTCCACCGAATAGCTTGTCAGCAATGTGAAAAGTTTGCATATGCTCTGCTGGCTTGAGGGCATGCCTTGCATCAAGAATCCTGTTTCAGAACCCATACAACCATCTTTGAGACAATACCTCAGCTTTGCAGGCATAAGTCTGGCAATACCATATTGTGTTCTCTTAGCCATGAACTTAGCAAGCTCGTAGCGACCGGTTTCACTGGAGGGTTGCCCAGAATGTCAATAAGTTCTTGCCCGACATTCAGAAGCAGTGGCAGTGGATGCACAGCGATGCTCCACACGAGTGCAATAACCTTTCCAGGGCATTTCTAATCACGGAATGTATCGTATGGCGAAGGACTAAGTGCCCGTCCGCTACGAACATAGGAGTTGCCATCGCGGGCAAAGAAGCCGAGTGCTCGATTCAAAATCCCCGCTGCCTTACTGTATTGTCACCACCATCTTTGGGCTGCGCTAAGGTCCCCATCTGGCGCGACATGATATTGGGCATCGCCCGCATGGTCGAGCATCGATTACTGCAGTATTTGGAGGTGGAGACGAAGGCAAAGCTAACCTAACTCATGAGCGATTTCTTCACCACCGCTACGTGCTTTGCAAGGACGAGCGGACTTCCACGGATCGTCTCAATGTTGCGTAATCGACATGACGCGAAAACATTGATTCGAATTCGACCCGAGCTAAACGACATCATGACTGCGAGAACTTAGGACGAGCTTTGGCACGTAGTCGATACCTTACGTCACAGTTGTGATAGCGGAAGCCGGAATAACGGCAGCGGAGCGGAAGTGTCGCAGACGTTTGACGAGGACAACGCTCACAACACACGATGGATGACATCCACCGATGCATCACACGTGGAAGAATTGTCAGTTCCGATTGGTTCTCACGTTTCTTCGCCTTGGATCGGGCCGTGCACTCTCCAAGGCGGACCAAGCGCAGCGGAAGGTACTTAGCGAAGGGAATTTCTACTTAGCATGCCGAGACACTTAGCGGGTCTGCTGTGTGGGTGGAACCGCCAGGGTACAGCGGACCAACCAAGGTTGCCGTGAGGGGTGTCGTCACCAACGACCGCAGAATCTAACACACTTGGCTAGAAAGTGCTAGAGACCGTCGCAATGCGGTACCTATGCGTACGTTGTCCTTATAGCAAGTTCTTGTGTGCCTGTATAAGTAGTGCGACGCAATCAGGCGATGTGACGAGCGAATCCTCTCATCTTTTCGACCTTCGACTCTTGACGCCACCGAATCGAGATAGCACCTCCAATTACTGCAAGATACGATTGGATTTTAGCGATCACTACCATCGCCTTCGTATTCAGTGCGTTCGGTAACAGCGCGAATGATGTCGCAAACTCGTATGCCAGTAAGTCAATTCATCCTCTTTGAGTAGACTGAGGGCTAATAATTCGAAGCGTCGGTGGCTGCCCAGACTTTAACCATGCCACAAGTTGGTTTCTTGTCCATAATCACAGAGTTCACGGGAGCTGTAGCATTGGGAGCTCGCGTTACCGACACCATCAAGAATAGCATAATCAACATCGATCGGTTCCAGGCGGCCGCGAATCCGGGGACTCTGATGCTTGCCATGGGGTGCGCCGAAGTCGGCAGTGCGACTTGGTTGATGTTCGCAACTGTAAGTTCTTAGTAGCATGCCGAAATTGCGTTTAACATTTAGTGCCAGCGTTTTGGAATGCCTGTTTCGACTACACAGACCATAGTCGGTGCTCTGGTAGGAGTTGGCTTCGCTACCCAGGCTAGTGTGACTTGGGGCTGGGAATCTGGGTCAGTCTCCCAAGTTGCTGCGAGTTGGGTCATTGCACCCCTGATTGCATGCGCCTTCAGTGCCATCATCTTTGGCACTGTCAAGTATGCAGTACTCGAGCGCGAAGACTCATTCAAGTGGGGAATGAGGCTGATCCCATGGTATTTCGCGGTTACGGCCGCAATCCTGGCTCTATTCATTGTCGTTGAGGCCCCGACCGCCCCGTCGTTGGAGGAATTCGGAGCAGGCAAAGCGGCGGGAATCATTCTCGGTGTCCTGTTCGGCGTTCTTCTCTTTTCCTATGTGTTCTTTGTTCCCTTCCTGAAGCGCAAATTGGTGCAAAAAGACGCCCGTCTTCGCATCTGGCACGTCCCGCTCGGGCCACTACTTCTGAGGGAGAATCCGCCATTGTACTTTCCCGGCAAAGGAGATGAATATGTCAAGAACTACTACGCGGATGCATATGGTGAGGTTCGCGCAATGGGCCAGGAACTGCGACACCGCAAGGGCGGAGCTGCGGGGGATGAAGAAGCCGCGGTGGGCGACGATGCTGATGCCATCAAGAAACAAGGGCCCGGCGACGATACTGCGCTGAACCCCGAGAAGGCCAGAGAGCAGCAGGAGAAAATGCGCAAAAGCGGTGACCCTGCCGCTGTGCCTCAGCTGTCACGCAAACGCAAGCTTGAGCCCTACGAGCGCTTCATCGTCCCGGTGAAAGAGCTGTCCTGGGTCAATCCGCAGAGGTATTGGGGGTACTTGAAGTTCATCATGCTGCAGGGTGAGTCCAATGCGGAGACACGCTCGACGAAGCAAGGTAACTGACCATGCCAGGTGTCACTCGTGACGTGATAACGCACGATTCGGACAAGCTGCGGGCCATCCATGCCCGTGCCAACCGTTACGACGTGCGCGTTGAACACATGTGGACGTACTGTCAGGTTATCAGCGCCATGATGATGTCGATCGCCCATGGATCCAATGACGTTGCAAACGCTGTCGGGCCGTGGTCTGCAGTGTACCAGACGTGGCGGGAGGGTGCTGTTGCAACCGAGTCGGGCACGCCGGTGTGGATGCTGGTCGTGGCTGGTCTGTTGCTGGGTCTCGGATTCTGGTTCTACGGCTACCACATCATGCGGGCGCTGGGCAACAAGATCACGCAGATGTCACCGACAAGAGGCTTCGCAACAGAGCTTGGAGCCGCAGTCACCGTCTTGCTGGCCAGTCGGCTCGGCCTCCCAGTCAGCACGACGCAGTGCCTGACTGGCGCGCTCATCGGCACGGCGCTGATGAACTACGACCTGAAGGCAGTCAACTGGAAGCAGCTGGCGTGGATCTTCTTTGGGTGGGTGGCCACGCTCCCTGCGTCAGGGCTGATTGCCGGGCTGCTCTGCGTGATGGCGCTGAACACGCCGCATTTCTAGCGGTTGGGTAGGTGCTGTGTAGGTGAGTGCATTTGCCAGGACGGCGTGTGGGACAGCAAGCCGTATGGTGCCGTATGGAATGCCGCGCGGTGCTGCGTGCCTCTCGGCGGGACTCGGTGGAATAAGGATGCACGAGGTTAGGCGTCAACGAGGTATTGCTCGTGGGTAGATACGCGTCCATAGAAACGAGTGAATGAAATACGAGAAATCGGAGGTGTAGAGAGAGCGAGAGCGTTGGGCATGCAGGGGCGGTGCAGGTGAGGTGCAGCGGCACGAGCGGATCCCCCGCGCTAGTGACGCGCCCAATGGCTGGCCGGGCTGCCCCTCAGCCCCACTGAAATTTTTGGGATGAGGAAAGAGCACCCCGCCACGCTTCAGAAGGCACCTCCAACGCTCCTCCCGTCTCAGGACTCTCGCAATCCGCCACCGTCCAGCTCGAGCTCCCCCGACCGTCCTACTTTGTACAGTGGCATTGGCGGCCAGCTGCAGCATGGCGTCCCGCGAGGACCCGTACCTGATCCTGCCGGGCTCGTGCGCCCACTCCGACTTCCGCCTGCAGCGCCTGGCACAGGAGATTGGCGCAAAAGAAGTGCGCTCGCTCTGGGTGCACTTTGTCAACCCGCTCAGGGCGCTGAGTGCCGCCGAGCTGAAGACGCTGCAGCAGATCCTGCACTATGGCGAGCAGCCCGCCGCGCAGGACCGCCTCGCGCAGACGCTGCTCGACGCCCTCCACCGCGCCGACACGCCCCGCGACGACGCCACGGCCCTCTTCTACGTGAGCCCCCGCGCGGGCACCATCTCGCCGTGGAGCTCGCTGGCGTCCATGATTGCGCGCACCTGCACCCTCGAGCACGCCGTCAAGCGCATCGAGCGCGGCATGGTCATCGCCGCCACCTTCGACACCCCCCTCGGCCCCGACGACATCCCCAGCCGCGACAAGCTGCACGACCGCATGACGCAGACCATCAGCCGCCATGTCCCCAACCTCGACGACATCTTCGGCGAGGGCGAGCCTGCGCAGGCGACGACGATCCAGTTCGACGAATACAGCAGCGCCCACGCCGCGCTGGAGCACGCGAACCGGCAGCTGGGCCTGGCCATGGACAAGTCGGAGATCGAGTACCTGGTCGACGCATACCAGCACGAGCTGAAGCGGGGCCCCGTCGACGTCGAGCTGTTCATGTTCGCCCAGGTCAATTCGGAGCACTGCCGCCACAAGCAGTTCAACGCCGACTTCACCATCGACGGCATGCACAAGTCGTACTCGCTGTTCGGCATGATCCGCAACACCCACCAGAAGCACCCGCAGCACGTCGTGAGCGCCTACAGCGACAACGCCGCCGTGCTGCACGGCGAGGAGGCAAGCTTCTGGGCACCCAGCCATCTGACGGGCGAGTGGCACGGCACCAAGGAGACGGTGCACATCCTCTGCAAGGTCGAGACACACAACCACCCCACCGCCGTCTCGCCCTTCCCCGGCGCAGCCACCGGCTCTGGCGGTGAGATCAGAGACGAGGGCGCCGTCGGCCGTGGCTCCAAGCCCAAAGCCGGCCTCGCAGGCTTCACCGTGTCCGACCTGCTGATCGAGGGCTTCGAGCGCCCCTGGGAGATGCGCGACGTGGGCAAGCCAGCGCACATTGCCAGCGCCCTTGACATCATGCTCGAAGCCCCCATCGGCAGCGCCCAGTTCAACAACGAGTTTGGCCGCCCCTGCACCATTGGCTACTTTCGCACCATGCTGATGCGCGTCTTCACCAACGACCACGAGACCGAAGTTCGCGGCTACCACAAGCCCATCATGCTGGCGGGCGGGGTGGGGACCGTCAGACCCCAACATGCGCTCAAGGACCCCGATATTGTGCCTGCCGGCTCCCACCTGCTGGTCATTGGCGGGCCTGCCATGCTTATAGGCCTTGGTGGCGGTGCCGCCTCTAGCGTCCAGTCTGGCGAAGGCAGTGTTGATCTCGATTTTGCAAGTGTCCAGAGAGGCAACCCAGAAGTCCAGCGGCGAGCACAAGAAGTCATTGACACGTGTCGCTCCATGGGCGACAAGAATCCTATTCTGTTTATCCACGACGTGGGAGCAGGTGGCTTGTCCAATGCTCTCCCGGAGCTTGTGCACGATTCTGGACTCGGCGCCATATTTGAGTTGAGAGAAGTCGACAATGCCGACAAAGGCATGAGCCCACTGCAGATTTGGTGCTGCGAAGCGCAAGAGCGATACGTTCTGGCCGTCGGGAAAGACGAGCTCGATCTGTTCAAGCGCATCTGTCATCGTGAACGTTGTGGGTACTCGGTCGTTGGCATAGCTACCGATGAGCAGCGGCTAGTCCTAAAGGACAGGAACTCGAAAGAAAACCCCGAGCCCATCAATCTTCCCATGTCAACCTTATTTGGCAAGCCGCCCAAGATGTCGCGTATCGTTGAATCCCGCAAGCTCAGACTTCCAGCTTTTGACAGCAGCCTGTCCATGTATATCCCAGACACACCAAAAGATGGCTTGGTAGGGGAGGCCGTAGACCGTGTGCTCACACTACCATCAGTAGGCTCCAAGTCGTTCCTGATCACTATTGGGGATCGCACAGTTGGCGGGCTTACTGTACGCGATCAGATGGTCGGAAAATGGCAAGTGCCCGTAGCAGATGTATCAGTAACAGCTACTTCGCTACTAGCTGGAGTGAAGACAGGAGAGGCCATGGCCATGGGCGAGAAACCCACCCTTGCCCTGATCTCACCTGCGGCATCAGCAAGGATGGCGGTCGCAGAGTCGCTCATGAACATGGCTGCAGCAAGTCTATTTGACCGCTTGTCTAGAGTACGTCTGTCAGCAAACTGGATGTCTGCCAGCAGCCACCCCGGTGAAGCCGCGGCGCTCTATGAAGCAGTCGAGGCAATTGGCATGGACTTGTGTCCTCGTCTTGGCATATCGATACCTGTTGGTAAGGACTCCATGAGCATGAAAATGAAGTGGTCCGACAATGGCGAAGCCAAAGAAGTGACTGCGCCCATGTCGCTCATCATAACTGCTTTCGCGCCCGTTGACCGCATCGACTGGACTTGGACGCCTGCTCTCGAGCGGTTGGAGGATGTTGGCGAGACCATTCTGATGTTCGTCGACCTTGCAGGCGGCAAGAAACATCTCGGTGGTTCTGCACTCGCACAAACTTTTGGTCAGGTCGGCGACGAAGCGCCTGATGTCTACGATGCAGATGTCATTAAAGACTACTTCGATGCGGTTGAGCAGCTCCATGAGGCAGGAATTGTGCTGGCCTATCACGACAGGTCGGACGGTGGCTTGTTCACCACGCTCGTCGAGATGATGTTTGCTGGGCGCTGCGGTTTGGAAATCATGCTCGATGGCGTGTCCCAATCCGGCGAGCCCAAGGACGTACTTGAGGCACTCTTCAACGAAGAACTCGGTGCTGTGTTTCAGGTCAGAAAGAAGGACGAAGTGGCCTTCAATCGCTGCTTCGCAACTTGCGGTCCGCCACCAGGCATGATACGCAAGATTGGGCGCGTACCCGAGGTCTCGAAACAAGAGATTTCTTTTGCATTCGGATCCAAGGTCGTCTACCGCCAGAGTCGTCAAACCCTACAACAACGCTGGGCAGAGACGTCGTATCGTATGCAGAAGCTTCGCGATAATCCTGCCTGTGCAGACACCGAATTCAAGAGCATACTAGACGATAAAGACCCGGGTCTTTCGTATGATCTCACATTCAAGCCCACGGAGAACATCCTACCTTTTAAAATGACACTAACCTCGCCCTTCACATCCAAACCCCGTGTTGCGATCCTTCGAGAAGAAGGTGTGAATGGCCAGGCCGAGATGGCGTTTGCGTTCCATCAAGCCGGCTTCTCCGCGATCGACGTTCACATGACGGATATCATCTCCAATCGCGTATCGCTCGCGGGCTTCGTAGGTGTGGCAGCTTGTGGCGGCTTTTCGTACGGCGACGTTCTAGGCGCTGGACAAGGCTGGGCTAAATCTGTGCTCCTGCACCCTAACACTCGCAAGGAGTTCCAAACGTTCTTCGAGCGCTCCGACACATTCACCCTTGGTGTCTGCAACGGCTGCCAATTCTTGAGTAAGCTGAAAGAGCTTATTCCCGGTGCATCTCTCTGGCCGAGCTTCGAGCGCAATGTGAGCGAGCAGTATGAAGCGCGTGTTTGCATGGTGGAAGTTCTAGATCCCAAGGGTCCCGGCATCTCGCCGTCAGTGTTCCTTCACGGCATGCACGGTTCCAAGCTGCCCATCGTTACAGCCCACGGTGAGGGGCAAGCGCATTTTCCCACTTCCGCCGCGACTTCATCTACCCCGCAAGCACTGTACAATGAGAATCTAGTCAGTCTCCGGTACGTCGACAATTATGGCAAGCCAACCGAGGCGTATCCGTACAACCCCAATGGATCGCCGATGGGTATAACTGGTGTGCGAAGCATAGACGGACGCGTGCTGGCATTGATGCCGCACCCTGAACGCACAATCCTACGAGACGTTGGAAGTTACATTCCAAAGGGTAAATCGGAAGATTGGGGTGAACTTGGTCCGTGGTCGAGGATGTTCAAGAGCGCGCGAAGGTGGGTCGGGTGAAGTCGAGGACAGACTTGCATTGCAGCAGACGGAGTTCGAGGATCGTTACATTCACCATATACCAAAACTTTAGAATAATATGCAAGGTCCACGGTGCGTCATGTATAAACTGGCTTGTTCCTCTTCCTACACGTGTGTAACTGCTTGCATGGCAGCATGGCACGCCTTCATGTATTGATGGGTTCCTACTGCGCGAAGCCAAACAATTTGTACGCGGGAGCAGAGTCCGACGAAGGCAGAGAGACCTCTTCGATGTTATAGTCGTGAGCACTGGAACGAAGAAATTCAAATGCGAGCCCCGTTGCGCTGATGGACGTCATCCGGCCCAATCAAACAGCAAGAACGCTCTGACCGCCATCACTTGTCACCCTCTTCCTAACACGGATCTTCAGCAACTGTCCCGTACCCTTCACCAGTCTGCCCCGTTCGTCCCTACTAAGCACAGCAGCAGGCGAATACACAAGTGCTGTTCCGGTCTTGAGGTTCTCGATGGCCCTCATGACTATCTGGTGCTCGTCGCTGCTCAACGGAATGTGCCGCTTGATTGCCGCGAACCACTCGGGACTGCTGAATCGATGGATGACAGTAACCGAGCACAAAGCGATAAGATCCGTAAGCAAAGTTGGTTCTTGTGTCGAGATTACGAGGCGCGCACCATAGTGGCGTTGAAGGCGGATTGTGGTCAAAAGTGCTTCGTTCAGTGCCTTAGCGCCGGGACACGGGAGCATATACTGGTATTGTGTCAGCGTCAATGTTGTGACCGGCCATGGATGCACCTCACCCTGTGAGCCTCGTCGAGAACGATCAATTTCCCTGCACTCTTGGATTGGAGATAGCGCTGTAGTCCGATGCGAAACAGAATGCAAGCAGTGTTTGCGTCCACAAATGGGCACGACATGTCCATAATGGTGACTTCACCCTCTGTGAATTGTGGCTCTGGACAGGTGTTGTTGAGATCAAGGAATGACTCGAGTAGTCCTAGACGCATCTGCAGCATATTGATCTGCGCTGGGTTGAAGCGACACTTGCGAAGCCTTGCTTTGAACGTCAGGTAATTGAATGAACCACCTTCAGTTGCCATTTGGCGCAATATCTGCGTGACCGCAGCCATATACAGGGGTGTATCATCCGACTCGCTCACATTCATCAGAGTGAGCATGATGTCAATGTCAAGATTCTTGGCTTTCAACTTGAACTTGGAGACCGTAACGTTCGGGATCCGGAGATAAAGCTTCGCAATCTTGATGTAATTCGATGGCGACACCAGAACATTAATATGTTTGACATGAGTAGGACCAGAGCTCTTTTGAATCGAGGCGCCGAGGAATGCTGCTTCGGAAATGCTGAAACCAGAGCCATCCCCACTGAATTGACCATAACTGAATACCAGTGCTGAAAGCGGCTTCTCCAGGCGACCGAGCTGTTTCGATGGTACAAGTGCATTTTCGAGGATACAAGCCGTGGTATGGCTCTTCCCACTGCCTTGCACACCGCATATGAAAGCGGAGAATGGTATGTTTGTGTTCAGAAAGAGCATTTCCTTTTCGTAGGAGCCCAGCAAACCGTACTGAGGCACTAGGTCGCGATCGTTCGCCGCAAGCAAGTTCGCCGAGATCAGAGGCGCGTGCTGTATCTCTATATCAATCCCGGCTTCGACCTCGTAACCTTCTTCGTCGCTCGAATCTTCAGCGAGTAACAGACTGGTGTCTTCAATTAACAACTCGCTGGCATCGAGAGGATTGGCGCGTGTAACTTGGCCATGGCTTTGAACGAGCTGGTCGGGATTGATGTTATGGTCAAGTGACAACTGGGTCAATTTCTTCGCAAGGAGGTCGTTGCCGTCAAGTTGATGCTGGAGAACTGCGGAATCGCTGCTAGAAACCTGCTTATGACTTATAGTTGACTCCATTGGCTGCGCTAGCGGATTCGAGTTCCAAATAGCGTCAAGCTTTTGCACTGCGTTGCGCTGAACTAAAGCTTTTGCATCTCCTGTAGGATCAAAGCTGAATCTATGACCAGGCTTTCGGAGCATGTTCACAGTTTGTTTGATGCGGGAGCTGTCAATGCGAGGCCCACTGCGTGCCAAATGATCCTTCAGCCAAGTGTATCCCTTGAAGGCGCCATTTGCGTCAAACCCTTCTGCTAAATATCGCTGATGTATCCATTCTTCCAAGCTGGATGCGGGACTACCCTGCTGGTCATGTTTGGAGGAATTCGGAGCCGAAGGAGCTGCAGAAGTTGACGGTGCATCTGTGTTCGCTGAAGCCGCTACCAGTGGTGCTGCAAGCTTCGCAGCCCTTGTTTCTCGATGGGCTTGGGCTCTACGCATACTGGTCAGTTGGCATCAAACGGGAGTTGCTCAGTGAACCCACCTCTCGACGGCCTCTCTTATATGTCTCGCATGGATGTCTGGGCGTTTGTTAGCTAGCAAGAGGAAAACAAGCTCCTGCGTTTGCTCTCGATCTTCTATCGTCCAGGTGTGCTTGCTACACTCGAGCTGCGCAAGAGCATATATATGCGAGGCGTCTTTTTCGGAGAGTGGCTTTCGAGCCAACTCATCATTAAGTCTGTTCAGAATCAGTGAATTCCTACCAGAACTCAGAGCCGTCGCACGGTACCGGTCGATCGCCGTCGATACCAAGCTGCGGGTATCCGGGGTGAGCGTGTCGAGTTTCGGTTGCAGGTAGTCGAGAGTAACCAGCTTCACAATTTTGCCAGTGTCATCACAGTGCTGATTGTGATGCTCGCTACGAATCCACTCGTCAACTTTCTCTGTCGCTATGTTATTAAGCGCCGTCATATTTGATAGCAGAGCCCTCTGTCTTGGAACAGGTGTGGGCACGGATGTAGGCTCGCGCGACAACGGTGGCACATTTGGCGTGCTAGAATGCGGCTGATTTGCAGTGATCTGTCGCTTCTCGATGAGCTCGTTGGCCTTGAATTGCTGGATTCTAAATTCAGTTAGATTCGAGGTCGTACAAAGCTTATACCCTAGACCTGCCTGTCGATGACCTCGGAGACCTTGGAGTCCGCCGCCAAGTCCGGTCGAAGCTCGTGTAGCGCGACTATTACTTCTGCTTGGTTAACGAAGCGACCTTGGTCATCGTGTTCGAACTGTTTGCATACAGCCTTGAGACAGTTAGCGCCGGTTCATAGCGTGTTGCGGTACGCCTACCAACGAGATCTTGAAGTGTATGCTGATGTACGTCAGTTTCTGGTATTCACTGTAATGCCTGGTACTCACTCATCACGCAGCGCTTCTAGAGCTTCGTGCTCGGCAGGACGCTCATCGTGCAGCGCGATCATGAACTCGTCCATCCACAAGCGCTTCACTTGAAGTCCATTCTCATCGCAGTATTTGATACGATACTTGGTACGCGCCCGTTCGAGGGGATCGCATCGAGGAAGATTCCCGGTTGTGTAGCTGCCAGTGTCGTTGGTTCGCACACCACTCTCGGGACGTGCTAAAAATGACCTGGGCGTCAATGAGCGTGCCATTATGAAATCGCTTGCGGTCGTGTTCGCAACACACGCTACGGATAGGAAAGAAGAGCCGCTGAAAAATGGGTTTTGAGAGCTTGTTCGAGGTGAAGTGAAGAGGAGGCAGTGGCGTCATATGACGCTTATCCTCTTCGAGTCAAGCGTCCAAGGCTCTTGTAAGAGCAGCACGAGAGCACCCGGGAACGTCT
>TARA_R110002003_G_scaffold124_16_pt1 | contig 12399 bp, 11 predicted proteins | sample TARA_R110002003 | Tara Oceans TARA_R110002003 (sample SAMEA4396441) | marine metagenome | biome: Westerlies Biome; feature: [SRF] surface water layer (ENVO:00010504); material: water (ENVO:00002006), including particulate matter (ENVO:01000060) such as... | depth 5 m | reverse complement strand
GCGAAACGAGAGGTTGCGACGCGAGCGTCCTGGAGACGAGCAAGCGCAATACGAGTCGCGTCTGTGGTGGCTCCTCTACACCGCGCCTTGCCTACCTGTGGGCTTGATCATCTTCGCCTGGACATCGACTGGCCCACCAATCCATTGGATCGCGCCCCTGATTGGGTCCGCCATCATTGGTATTGCCAATTACGCAATTTACATGGCGACTATTGACTATATGATTTGCGCCTACGGTCCTTACAGTGCCTCGGCGACAGGGGGTAACGGATGGGCTCGCGACTTCTTGGCAGGTGTACTGACACTGCCCGCAACGCCATTCTTTACCAACATCGGCGGGAAGAACCACTTGGCGAACGCTTCAACAATTCTCTTCTGTATCTCACTACTACTCGTCATCTCGGTCTACGTCATCTACTGGAAGGGTCCCGTTCTGAGGAAACGTAGCCCGTTCGCTCAACAGCTCAGCGCTGCGCGCGACGAAACTGGTGGAAGGAGGGTTAGTGCGCTGCCTGGTATCTATGGCTCCAGGGCGAATTCGATCGCTCAGCAGGGCGGGTCAATGCCCGCATCAAGGCGTGGAAGCGTCGTTCGTGGTCTGCCAGGGGAGCACAGGTTCCATGCCGGTGCTGGCGAAAGGCGGGAGGGAATGCGGGAGAGAGCGCAGCGAGGAAACAGCGCTTCGCAGGTTCCGGCTGGCATTGAGCAACATTGAGCACAGAGTTTCTCATCATGAAGTCGCGATAGCAAACGCGGAATAATAATCAACAATCATCTTCTTCACACATAATCCTCCAAGGGCGTGTTGCGCGCTAGCACCGATGAAGCATGGTCGATTTCCTCCGCGCCTCGGTCTGAAGTGCGAAGCGCTGACATGCCTTGAGCGACTCCGCAGCAATGAAGCGTGACGGATCCTTCCGAGGTACCACGATGCTTGTCGCGACGTCTGTTGAAGTCGCAATGTCTCAATTGGAGGGTTCCCCTTTGGAAACAAGCCACCATCAACGAGAAGCGACTGAACCTCCCTGAACACGCGATGGCACATCAACGAGCTATTAGGATCGCAGGTATGGACGAAGAATGGAGCATAAAGCACAATAGTTATTGACAATATGTGTAGGATGCTCGGGCTCTACGACCGACCGCCGCAATGCGATGACGTTGCTTGCGTCGAACTATGAGAATGATCCCATCGATGTGCTCGTGGGCGATTGGATGAGCGAAGGAAACATGACTGGGAGAGCGAACGCAAAAGCCAATGGTGACCTTTGCCGCTACTGATATACTTTTATTCTGTTTGTGCTGACCTTTGATAGGACAAATCGATGCCTACGAACCCACCTTCCTTGAAGCTCTCGAGCCCGCACTACCCTACATTGCGAAGTATCACATCCGAGTTGCTGTCAACGCTGGCGCATCCGACACGAAGAAGCTACACGATGTGGTCACGAACATGGTGAAATCGAAGGGACTGGACCTGAGCGTGGCTTGGATATCCGGAGATGAAGTACTCCCACAGCTGCTGGACGCGCAGAAACGCGGAGAGTCCCCCTTCGAGAACATCTGCACTGGAGAGAACCTGGGAGACTGGCAATTCGAACCAATGTATGCGCAAGCATATCTGGGAGGACTGGGGATAGCGAAGGCTTTCGAGAAGGGCGCAGACATAGTCATTTGTGGCCGAGTCAGCGATGCAAGTCCCGTCATTGGAGCTGCATATTGGTGGCATCAGTGGCAGCGATCGGATCTGGACAAATTAGCGAATGCGTTCGTCGCTGGCCATTTGTCGGAATGCTCGTCATACAGCACAGGCGGCAACTTCACTGGCTTCAAGAACCTAGAGTGCCTGGGATGGACAAATATCGGCTACCCGATCGTGGAGATATCACAGTCTGGTGATGTTGTGGTCACGAAGAACAAGGGATCAGGAGGCGAGGTTTCGGTCAATACGCTGACATCGCAATTCCTCTACGAGATCCAAGGGCCGTGGTACTTCAATTCAGACGTAACCGCCATCCTCGACGACATCTCTTTCGAGCAGCTCTCGACAGATCGGGTAGCTCTTCGAGGCGTAAAGGGCGCCCTGCCACCACCAACGACAAAAGTCGGCATTACAGCGAAGCCCCTATACCAAGCAGAAATGCACTGGTTCATCACCGGCCTTGACATCCCTGCGAAAGCTCGAATGATCGAGCAGCAAATCCGAGCACAAATGGCACCACATATCCACAACTTCTCACGTCTCGAATTCCAAACCATAGGATCCTGCGCTCAGAACCCCACAAACCAAAACGCAGCCACAGTCGACTTCCGCGTCATTGCCCAATCCCGAAACGCAGTAGACCTGGCACCCGCGAAATTCGCGCGCCCGTGTATCGACCCCATCATGTGCGCCTACCCCGGAGCAACACCCAATCTCGACCTGCGCCAAGCGTTCCCCAAAGAAGTCTTCGAGTACTACGTCACGCTGCTCACCCAGGCCGCCATCGACCACAAAGTCCACCTCGCCTCGGGCGAAACAATCGCCATCCCCCCGCCCACGCACACAAACGTCTACCCAAAACACCAACCCACCCAGTCCAGCACAGCGACACCCACGCCCCTGTCCTCCTTCGGCGCAACCGTCCGCGCACCGCTCGGCACAATCGTGCACGCGCGCTCCGGCGACAAGGGCTCCGACTGCAACGTCGGCTTCTGGGTCCGGTATGCGGACGAGTATGCGTGGTTGCAGAGCGTGCTGTCGGAGGCGTGCGTGAAGGACTTACTCGCCGATGAGTATAGGGGGGGAAGGATCGAGCGGTGTGAATTCCGGGGCCTCAGGGCGGTGCATTTTCTGCTCAAGGATCATTTGGATCGCGGCGTGAGTTGTACGACGAGTGTGGACTTTTTGGGGAAGAATTGTGCCGAGTACTTGAGGGTGCGGGAGGTTGATGTCCCGTTGAGGTTTTTGGGGAGGGGCAGGATTTGAAGGTGGGAGGAGAGGTGAGGTCGCTGGTAGTTGTGTAGATGATGGGAGGTTTTTGCGGGGTTTGATTCATGGGGGATGCCGATGGGGAGCCTTCACCATGTACTGGCTCCTGTTAGCTACGAGGACAGAATGGGGGGTTCCAAGTCAGGAGAAGTCGTCGCCCAGCGCGGATCAGAATCTGATTTTGTGGCTATACGGCGTACTCTTATTCGTTCGTCGCTTTTTGCAACTCTTGTCGTGCTCACTCGTAGCTGACAAGAGGCGCCAGAAGTCTTTCCAGAATACACGTTGAGGAGAGGACCACGTACGAACGTCGGCAATTTGGAGTTGGAATGCCGAAGCTGCGAAAATGTTCCAGATTCATTGGTCGGACAGGCTTCGAGCTCTTCCCCTGCGGTGCTCGCTCAAACGTACTTCGTGGACCTCACATCTGGGTCTAAACACCCAGCGATACTGCCCTCTACCCATGCATGCCCATCATCCTCATTGGTATCGCCTGAAGACATCCCACGCTCGCGACATCCTGGTGATACCAGACGCGGCCAGATCGTCAGCTCGCGAGCCATCCTGCACCAAATCCGGCGTACCACAGTACATGCATGCACAAGTAGCGACTCTCAAGCATCAGCACGGATCCGATACCCGAGTTTGTGGAAAAACTGCAACCTGGTCATCTGGTAGGCGACTCTCGAAAAACATGCAGCAACGACTCCAGTCAACTTGATCCCACACCTACACCACCTGCCCGTTCGACCTGCATGCCGTACAGGCTAGATTTCCGCCGAGGGCGTGTCGCAAGAAACGCGAAGCTGTGTTATTCGATAATGAACGAGAAGGTGTGGCATGGGCTGCACAATATGGACGCCTCAACCACAGGCTCGACGATATGCATGTGAGATATTCGCCTCTTTGTCGAAGCAATCGAGTACAAACATATGCCAATCAGCGCGACCGTGGAGATGTCCCGTCCCATGTGGAGAGGATGCCGACTTCGGCATCCGCCGCGGGTGCACTCCCATTGGCCCACGCATCGTCGCTTATCTCTGTATCAACAGTTTACCTCACCAAAACTGCCAGCCTCAACATGCACAACCCATGGGCAAGATCTCCACGCCCAGAGCTAAAGTCGCTTGGAAACACCTGGGGAACAAATCAGCGCTCTCTAAAAGCAAACATTATGCTCCGCAGCGCCTAAACCGACCTGCCGCTGGCTCTGGGCAGTCGCTCCTTATCAGTACAAGCGAGGTATGCCGCTGTCCGCCCAGTAGCCAAGCGATCGCACCGGCCTACAGCGCTGCATGTTGCTAATACAGACTTCAAAAACTGTTGCATGCTTTTTGCCGTTCGGTCTAGCCTTGGGGTGCGGCATCTCTTGTATCAACGTTTGCCCTATCTGCAGCCAATCACGCACGCATGGGTAAGTGTCCATCGTTGACCATCTCGTAGTCCTCGAACATGACCGAGATAGCGGGACTTCACGAGCTGAGAACGGAACGTGTGCATGGCATCTGTGCAGCATGTGGGACCGGGTTCGAGCAGTATAGATACCTCACGAACCCGTCGATCTGGGTCAACATCCAACGCAAAAAGCACAACCTGGAAGCACGCGACACCTGAACTTCAGTAATAATCATGGCTGGCGGACCTGCACCGACTGGACCTTCGGCTTCCCCTTTGGGCCAGGCTTGGGGATATGGCATCGTGCTTGGTATTGGTTTCTTGTTTGCCCTGGGCATGGTAAGTTATGCGCGAAGAGTACGTGAACACTATGCTGACGAGGATAGATCCTCACGACATGGGTTCTCAAACGCTACAACAATGAATTGCAAACCTCGGAAATGTTCTCGACTGCTGGCCGTACCGTCAAGTCTGGTCTCGTTGCTAGCGCCGTCGTTTCGTCCTGGACTTGGGCTGCTACACTCCTGCAAAGTTCTTCTGTCGCATTCCGATATGGTATGTATATCAGTCGTGAATAAAGACAACGCATACTGATTACTTTAGGTGTATCTGGTCCATTCTGGTATGCTTCGGGTGCTACCGTTCAGATCTTGTTGTTTGCTACGGTGGCCATCGAGCTGAAAAGAAGAGCGCCCAACGCACATGTAAGTACCCTACCAATCGGCGGTGCATAATCAGTTCTAACACAAATCAAGACATTCCTGGAAGCTGTCCGCGCTCGCTATGGACCAGCCACGCATTTCGTCTACATCACATTCGGCCTCTTCACCAACACTCTGGTCACGGCCATGTTGCTCACCGGTGGATCGGCTGTCATTTCCTCCCTGACTGGCGTTCCAACCGCAGCAGCCTGTTTCCTCCTTCCTCTGGGTGTTGTCATCTACACCATGTTCGGTGGTATCAAGGCTACCTTCTTGACCGACTACGTGCACACAGTCATTTTGCTTGTCATTCTTCTAACCTTCGCATTCACGACTTATGCTAGCGGAAACGTGCTTGGCTCAACCAAGGCCGTCTATGAGCGTCTCACCGATCTCGCAGCGCATTCGCCAGTACCTGGCAACGCTGGCGGTAGCTACCTTACCATGAAGAGCAAGGATGGCGCGATCTTCTTCGTCATTAACATTATTGGCAACTTTGGCACCGTCTTCATGGACAACGGATGTAAGTGCATTAGCTGCTTGAGTTTCAAAAACAATCATTAATGGTATTCGACAGACTACAACAAGGCTATTGCGGCTTCTCCTGTACACGCTCTTCCAGGTTACATCATCGGTGGACTGTCATGGTTTGCTATTCCTTGGCTTTGCGCAACAACCATGGGTACGATCTCTGAGTGCTCTAAATGATACTCTACTGACTATGTTAGGCCTCGCTGCTCTCTCCCTCCAAAACACCGTGCACTTCCCGACCTACCCCGAGCCCATGGATGAGGCATCTATCAGCGCGGGTCTTACGCTTCCATACGCCGCTGTTGCGCTCCTTGGATCAGGCGGTGCTGTTGCCACGCTTTTGATCGTCTTCATGGCTGTCACTAGTGCCTTTTCTGCTCAGCTCATTGCCGTGTCATCCATTCTTACCTACGATATCTATGGCACCTATATCAACCCCAAGGCGGAGGGCAAGCGCCTTGTGTACATCTCACATACCTGCGTTGCTGGCTGGGGCGTTGTTATGGCCGCTTTCTCTACCGGTCTCTTCTATGCTGGTATCAGGTATGTATCCTCTACACTCCGCCATTATACGCCAATGCTAACGCAAATCTAGTATGGGCTGGCTGTACGTCTTCATGGGAGTCATCATCTCTTCGGCTGTCCTTCCGGCTACCCTTACTCTGATGTGGAAGGGTCAGAACTTCTGGGCTGCTACGCTCTCGCCCGTCCTCGGACTCGCTTGCAGCATCACCGCGTGGCTCGTTACAACCTCTAAGCTCAACGACGGAGTCATCTCAGTTGCCACTTCGGGTGCCAACAACCCCATGTTGGCAGGCAATGTTGTCGCGCTCCTATCTCCCATGATCTTCATTCCGGTGCTTACCTTGATCTTCGGCATGGACAACTATGACTGGCAATCCATGAAGAACATCCGTCTCGTGGACGACTCCGACGTCACCGCAGCCGCACACATGGACCTCGAGCAAGTTGTCGGTCGCCATGTCGCGCTTTCTCCTGAAGAAGAAGCCGTCGAACAAGCCAAGCTCTTCCGCGCCTCCAAGATCGCAAAATATACCACCGCAGCCATGACGCTCATATTCCTCGTTCTCTGGCCCATGCCACTCTACGGCACCGGGTACGTCTTCAGCCAGTCCTTCTTCTCTGGCTGGGTCATTGTCGGCATAATCTGGCTTCTGTGCTCCACGATGGCTGTTGGTGTATACCCACTGTGGGAGGGCAGGATGAGCTTGGCCCGCAACTTTGGCGGCATGTGGCGCGATATCACCGGCAAGGGCGGCCGTCGAGGACGCGCTGTTGAGGTTACAGAGGGTGAGAAGGCGGATCATTCGGGCACACACACGCCAACTGCGAAGGAAGTCGAGGCGACGACTGTGGTTGAGAGGTAGATATAGGGCATGCAGGAGGCGCAGAGATGATGTGGTCGATACCCATTTGTGCGCGAAACTTTGACAGATTGCTTCGCAATTTCTTAATAGGCGATCAGATCGAAGACTATCAATACATTCGCTTGATCTTCTGAAGATTTGTTGTCTGAATCGTGTTGTCCACGTGGAGGATGCCTGATGCGGAAGCGACTCCGGGAAACAACCGTTCAACTTCGAGAAATTCGTGGCATCATCGACTGTTCATTCACAATACCAATCATCGCCCATCATCGCATGCATCGACCCGGTCGCCGGTAATGAGCATGCACCGAAGCTGCTCTTCGCTCTAACTTGATCTTCCACGATTCGGCCCTTCCTCGCCCAGAGAACGCGCAAAGGACATTTCCCACCCCATCACCAGGTCTGCGACTAGACGCAACCTGAATTGACGTTGCAAGACCTTCCCGTTCCTGAATTCGAGCGACCAGACTAACGGCATCTAACGGCGCGCCACCGAATATGGCTGTTCTCATTGCAGGAACAATGCCCCAGGCGCCGCAATTGTCCGGGGTGAACCCCAGACGTCCCCCGCTTCCCCAATCTTACCCGCTCGCGTTCGGGGTAATCTGCGCCGAGCGAAATGGCGGTGCAAGGTCCGCACGTGCACACGCGTGGACTTTGTATATATTGCCTGAATAATTTACTGGAAGGATGGGACTTTCGCCAAGCACATTGCCTCCTTCATTGAGCAGTCGAAATGGGCCCTCTTGTCAAGCTTCTCGGTCTCGCGGCTTTGGCTGCTGCAGCTCCGCTAGAAGAGCGCGCGAAGAAGCCAAAGAGCTTTTTGAAGGAGCTTGGAAACTCGACGTGGGTGTTGGGCAATGACATCTGGAATGTGACGCAGAATCGACAGTATGCGAATAAATTGTGGTACAAGGGGAAAGATCGCGTGGGCGATGCCGTGGGACATTATGTGAGCTACAGTATGTATTGAATGTGATGTTCCGGGGAGTGAAGCTAACTAGATGGACAGACGGCGCTGCATCAGATCTCAACTGGACTTCTGCTGCCATTGCAGACTCGGGATCGGATTGGATCAATGTCAAGTTCACAGCCAAGGAGGGCGACTTTCATTGGCTGATCTACGACGATCTGCCAGGCGCGTACCAGTACTTTGTCAATCATGCGCTTCCTACACTGGGCGAGTTCCGTACACTCTGGCGTTTGGACAATGCTTCATTCCCTCGCGGCCACACCAATGTCAAGGACGGCGTGCTACCGGCACTTGACGAGTACCTCGGCGCCACTAATGTCCAGGATGAAACCTGGCAGAAGGCTGATGGTACTTTCTTGACCAAGTACGACTGGAGCGCTTTCATTCGCGAACAAACATACTACGGTGTGTATGGTGATGAGGTGGGCAGTTGGTACATCAACCCCGGCAAAGACTACTACAATGGCGATCACCTTAAGCAAGAGCTCATGGTACTACACCTCCTCCAGATTCTCAAAGTCGTGAATTGACAATCCCTAGATCCACCGCGAATCCAAGACAGGCGACGCAGTCCAACTCAACATGATCCACGGGACCCACTACCAAGCCATCAGCCGCGACTCCTTCGCCGACGGGAAAGTCTGGGGTCCTTGGCTGTGGTACCTCAACGACGGCTCCAAATCCGACGCCACATCGCGCTGGAAAAAGGAAGAGTCGGCTTGGCCCTACAAATGGTTCGATAACGACGCCTACCAATCCCGTGGAAAGATACAAGGCCGACTCGTCCTCAGTGACGGCCGCCCTGCAGCCGGCGCAGCTATATTCCTCGGTGACAACGGCAACACGACTGTATCGACGCTCGACCAAGGCCAGGGCTACTACTACACCACGTACGCCGACGAGAACGGCAAATTCGCCATCCAAGACATCCGCACCGGCACCTACGGTCTGTACGCATGGGCCGCCGGCGGCGCCCTCGGCGACGTCCTCACCAACTTCACACAGTCCGACATCGTGATCCGCGAAGGCAAGAACACCAACCTAAAAGACCTGACCTGGAAAGTCACGGACCCCAAAAACCGCATCTTTCAAATCGGCGCCTTCGACCGCACAACAGACGGCTTCCACCTCGCCGGCCCCACGCCCTTCGAACACGGCCGCATCGCAAAATGCCCCGCCAACCTCACCTACACCATCGGCACGTCGACTCCGGACGATTGGTGTTTCGGGCAATCCGCGCTCGGGACGTGGCGCGTCAACTTCGCCGTCGCCGGCAACGCCACGGCAGATGCGAAGCTCATTGTCTCGCTCGCGGGCTTTTCGCAGGGCGTGAGTGCGGATATACTGCTGAATGGCGTGCATGTGGGCAACATCACGAGCGCCAGTCTGGTCAATAGTCAGGATACGTACCGGGGCGCGACGCGGGCGGGGGAGTGGCGGAGTTTGGAGTTTCCGGTGGCCAGGGACGGGCTGAGGGTGGGGGCGAATGTGTTGGATGTTAGTGTGACGAGGACGACGCTGTGGAGGGGGTGGTTGTGGGATAGTTTGGTGTTGGAGTGGGTGTGAGGGATGGTTTTTTAGGTTGTGGTATGAGCGATGGGAGATAGGGGCTGAAGCGCTCTCGCGGGCAGCTTCAAAGACATTACGAAGAAGGTCGTATTTTTTTAGTTTTCGCATCAGCACTAGGTGTGGCAAGAAGCGGTGCTTTCTTTCGAGCTTGCCCGCTCAGCCTACTACGAGCAGTTTGGTTTACTAGAGCCTGGCTATCCTCATTAACTATGTGGGCTCTCTTTGCTAAGTACAAAAGTTGTTGAGGATATAGACGCTTCGCAAATGCGATGAAGCTGCGGACCAATATCATGCCGTGTTGGTGCGGAATTCCCAGTTCTGTTTGTGTAGCGAGCTCAGCTCTGCGCTTGTCCCTCCGCATGATAGCCATAGAATCTGACGCCAATGTAATCAATGTTACGGGATCCGCTCCACTTTCACCTCTAGTGCTTTGCCAGTCCGCAGAGAGAACATTTGTCTCATAGATGCTGCGGTGTTCAGCAGGGAGTGCTCAACATCTTGGAGAGTCGCGGAACAGTAGATAATGAAAGTGAGGCTCTGCAGCTCCGAGCATAAGTAAAACCGGCCAAGGTGAGGGTGTTGAGGATTGTCGCTAGTGCTGAACTGCCAATTGCCGATAGTGTTGTTTTTCTAGAGTGGGATGCCGATGCTGAGCTCTTTGAGCTTTCCACACTTGCAGGCGAAATCAAACATAGGGTAGCAATCTTTTCTGGCGCATAAGATCTCCATCTTCCTTACTGCACCGAACAGGTTCGACTCGCCAGGCGTAAGCCATCTCTCCAGCACCGGCAGTTGCTTGTAATAATCGATGAACAGCTCCACGTTACGGATGAAAATGGATGATGCAATCACGCGCTCAAGCTTGTTGATGAAGCATACAGCGGGCAAGTGACGGTAGACAGGTAACAGGCTTTTATATACAGAGTGAAGTGGTGGGCAATGAGTGCAGGCCTCGAACATAAATCCGATAGGAAGGGTGTACTCGTAGGTTTTCTCCTTGAGCTCGACAGAAAGGTTGTTGAATTGCGCTGGACGGCGCGCTTCCGCAGTGACCGGGGACTCGACGTTCGCGTTGTTGGTGACGATGATGTTTTGCTTGGGGTTCGTGAGATGCATGTTGGCTGTATCGAGCGCGAGAACACTTGGATCGGACTGCATGGCTCGGTGTTGGCATTGGACGGAGAGGAGGACGAGAGCAGTCACTGAAAGAGTCTTATTATGATGGTGTTGCGCCAAGACTTTCGTTTGCTTCGCGCGAGGAAGGCGCGGTTAGGTGAATGTGGGGTTGCACGTCATCACGATTCGAAAATCTGATAAAGACATGGAAGATATTATGAGGGCATGTAGAATGCAATGAAACTAGTCTTGGTCCGTTCTTCAGGTATGCTTCCAGTGTGCTCCGCATTCCGCCACCATCCCACCTCACCGTGCTCACCAGGCCTTAATTTTGACTTCGACATCTTGCTTCCCCTTCTTTTCAAACTCCTGCTTGATCCACACCGCTACTTCCCTCAAGCCTTTCAGTGCGTCATCCAGACAAAATATCCTGTGAAAGGTGACCTCCAATTTGATCTCCCGAAGGTTCATGCACCCGAAGATAGCCTCGATAATCTTGTTGTCCGATATCTCGGCTCCAGGAAGTGGTTTGAAGCTGCACAACTCGGTGATCTCACGGATGGAGAAGCCAATCGTGAGCTTCTGCAAGCCAGTGCACCGGCTCAGCACGTATCTATAGAGCATTGCGCCGTAGTAGTCGATGACTGTATGTGCCATGATGTGGCGATACTCGATATTTCGCACGGCTTTATAGGCGATGTTGGCCGGAAATGAGTCCAGAAGGTTTCGCATCACCGTATGAACGCAGCACACAATGAAGGTGGCATTGCGCAAGAAGATTGACAAGGCAATGTCGCATTCGGTCTTGTTTGTGTAGCAGAAACCGGAGAGTTTGCGGGAGTAGTGTCGGAAGTTGATTCTGCAATCATCAATGTGTGGTGTGATGTCCAGGCCGAAGCACTCGCTGTCGCGCAGCGCCTGTTCGTAGATCATACCGCGAATTTCGACAGGGAGATCCTGGAAGGTTGTCATCGTATCGGTTGCTTCGGTAGTCGATGTTTAGGCGCGGTGACGTGGATTCGCTGTTCCCAGAATGTTGGACGTATGAAGTGATTGATTGCAGAAATACCTATAGCTGGTGGAAATGTTATACATATGTGCGCTAATTACTGATCACTAAGCCCTGTTATCACGTGCTAGCCGATAAGTGAGAGCAATCGGCGTTCCTGTTGCCATAGCAACGCTCGTATTAACATGTATGAGCGACCGAGTACTGACACAGTGTTTTTCGAATGAAGGATATGCGGTCTCCCTACAAGGGGGTATGGCGAAGTGAAAGTGGGCGTCACAAAACTTCGTGCGCGTCTTGCTGGGAAGACTCAAGAGCAATCTTCTAGCACTCCAACAGCCACGTGTATTTTGTCACTGATACTCTGCCCTGGATCTCAAAAGACTCGACAGGACCACGACAAATCCGTGTGTCTACTTTTTTTCACTGTTCTCCTCATCTTCTGCTGCCAGAGGTTGCACGTGCCATCCGTGGGTGTGTGCCGTCACTTTCAGACGTTGAATCGCCGTGTTTACTTCAAAACCGATGTTAGAGCGACCTCGGAATTTCGGTTGATATATGCTTGCCTTTCTTCATGATCTCACGCTAGATCTGCCGGCGAACTTGAGCTGATCTAGATCTTCGCTGTCACACTTGTACACGTTGTCGGCATGCTAACTTTGGCAGACTGAAATATAGCAACATTGAAATTGCACATCAACTGGCAAAAGATGTCTGGCCGATGTCAGTCGACTTCAACGACAAAA
>TARA_R110002003_G_scaffold141_29_pt1 | contig 12408 bp, 12 predicted proteins | sample TARA_R110002003 | Tara Oceans TARA_R110002003 (sample SAMEA4396441) | marine metagenome | biome: Westerlies Biome; feature: [SRF] surface water layer (ENVO:00010504); material: water (ENVO:00002006), including particulate matter (ENVO:01000060) such as... | depth 5 m | reverse complement strand
GAGCGAACGGGAAGCGCTAGTTTCTCGAACCTATGGTCGTATGTGGAAGATTTGGCTCGTTGTGACGACTATAACGGTGGGTCTGGGTGAGCAGGCAGGCGTTCAGTATCACGGGCACGGACACAGTACCGCGGGCTCCTACTACTCTCCAACTCCAACGCCATGATTCTTAAACAATTCAGACTACCCAGGAATACTATTTTAATCGACAGGCTTCAGAGTAATAGCCGTTCTTCCGTCAATCAAGACTGAGAACTTAGCCTCGCCATTTTGGTCTGCCACCGCAGTTTGTGAGCCCAGCTTGTAAGCTCTACCTGCCTTCATGTTCTTGAAGCCCAGAGTGAACTTCCCAGGCTTCTTTCCATTATATAGCACCAAATCTACCGTCTCTCCGTCTTGCGAATACGCTTTTCCGACAAGAACATCTGGGAAGGGCACCTCGTCCAGGATTGGCGCGCGGAAGCAGTGCTCTGGAGGTCCATCCTTGAGAAGAATGTTCCAATCGCCACGAGCGCCTAATCTGCTCCTCAGAGTGTTGACCTGGCCAAGCGTGGATAGGCCTTTATTCTTCAGTGCCCCAGTGCGCGTTTCGTACACGGGAAACTGCTCCTCGTCTATCTGTCGCATCAACTCATCGCGAATCTTGTGATCCCCGAATTCGGTTGCGACGCTGGCCATGGCAACTCGGACATAGCCACGGCCGCTCCGGTAATTACCCGGATCGAGATTGTCTGCACCGACAAGATTTGTCAACTCAAGATGCCCTTCGTTGGTCCAACGAAGGTTTTCCTGCTTCATGAGCGCCCAATGGCGATGCGCAACGTGTGGAAGGTATGGTCCGCAGAATATACTGGGAGCCGCGTCGGAGATGGCGCCCGCAAGTCCAGGAATCGTGAAGCCCGTCAGCTCACTCCGGATGGGCAAGATGGTGCCGTCAGCGTTGGAAAACTCGCTAGCGAGGGCCGCTTCGAAACGATCTTTGAGCCTGTCGCCGTAGTCATTGCCCAGAACCTTGTCGGATGCCACTATGCCACTTATGCCCACCAGATTACAGAGCGAATAAATCCAGTTCGGCTCGCATGGATAGAGATTATACGCATTCTGGTCCATGTTATGGAAGACGGCGTCGGCAACCGAGCCTAGATCGTATTTGTACCGGGCGCCATCTGTAACGACAAACTCCATCGAGTTCTTCTTGGCATATCGATCATCACGAGTCGCGATCTGGTACAGTGCAGCTCCGAGCAGGATGTACCCCGATACCATCTGCAAGCTGTTAGTCTACTATACTGGAGGAGCTGAGATGTCACTGACAATGTTGTCCTCCCTTATGGGGTCCCAATCTAACGTAAACTTGCCCATAAGGGACTCCCATTTCCAGAAGTTCATCACTCTCTTCGACATCGACTTCTCGATCAAGCCTCTCTCAGCTTTCGAAAGGTACCCATGAAAGTTTGGACAATAATGATTCTGGAAAACCGCGAGTTCGTAAATGCCCTGGTAGAGTTGATATCGGATTGCCGACGTTTGAAACTGATCAATCACGTCGTGGTAGGAAAAGTCATCCTTGGGAGCAAGCCCCATCTCAAGCACCCACTGCAAGAAGCGGAGCGTTCGTTCGTCGGCCTCTCGCGATCCTGGCGCTGAAGCCGGCTGGGCCTTGGCCTGGATCTCCTGGACAGCATTCACGAGGAATGCGTTACGTTTCTCGCGCCTCTTCTCGGCTTCTTGGTTCGCCATCTGCGTCCGCCATGTCACATACGTTATGCCGAGGATACATGCCGCTGTGACGATGGCTCCCGCAGATTCCAGTACCCTGTCCCTCGCAAGCGTGACAGCAAGCAGGTCGGATCCGACCCACAGCAGAATCGGAAACACGAGCCCACCGCATCCGAACCACAGGAACAGAATCAGCGGGACAGCGGCTAGTGTTAAGACGAGTGCTAGGATGGAGGGAACGGTACAGACTGCAACGAAGCCCGCTCCTGGAAAGAGAAGACCAAGTCCAGCCACACGCGCCTGTGTATTGTCGATCTTGTAGAACGTGGCTAGACCTGCGACTGTGAGAAAAGCATACTGTACGAGGGTGCGCCTCTGATAGTATTTCTTGGCCTTTCCTTTGCCGCACTGCTGCGGTATCAAGACATCTGCCCAAGTAGTAGTCAGTGAAGTACTACAACCCGTTCAGATCGAGGCAACGGCGAACCTTGCAAACGAAAACTTTGCACTGGTGCATGGCTGGCTACACCGGCGCCTTTCGATGTCGGCGCGCCATTAGTGAATGCGGCAGTGGTTGTTGTGGTCGTCGTAGTGGATGACATTATGCGTCTCAAGGCTGAATGAATTTCTGTCGGTAAGACTACGAAGTTCACGCATTGTCTGTTGAATATCCCCTTTAAGTCTTCAATGCTCTCCATAGCCATGACTTTTCGATCGCTCGAATGTCCGAGTGCGACTCGGACACAGCGACTCAGCACAGAACTTGTGGCGTTACATAAGGCATTGCAAGCGTATGGCTACGAGTCGATCGTGGCAATTAGCGAGCAACCATCCGTCCTTCCCCGGCTCAGTCTATCGAGCTTGCATTCATTAGGCTGCGTTACCTGCGGGGTGAGCAAAACGCGGGGTATCAAGCCGTACACCCGGGGAGCAAAGTCCCAGCCATCGTGAGGATAGGACGCGACTCGTCCAGTTCGGATACTCGTAGGATCCAATAGAATCGGAGGAGCTTTACGGCTCTTCGGTGGGCGGCAGTATCCTGCCACCACAGGCAAGTTGCGAGGCATTTCGCAAGAGCTAACTAATCCGTAACTTCGATATTTCCAAAACCAGATATATGCTTCGATCTGGTTTCAGCCAATATGGCGTGTTGTATTCTCACCGCCTTCGTCATGAATCGAATCATCAAAATCTGTGACACCTTCGATATACGCTTCTTCGAGATAAAATACAGCGATGCAGAATACAGCTGCGCTCCAGCGGAATCGGTGAAGAAAATAGCGTCAGAGACATGCCGTATCAGCATTGGTGGTATGACATGTGGTGCTTGCGTCGCAGCCGTCACAAAAGAGCTGGATAATGTTGTGGGCGTCCTCAGAGCCAACGTCTCGCTGCCTCTTGGTCGTGTCAGTGTATCCTACGATCCCGCCTTGACTACCTCCGAGCGGTTGGTGAAGGCGATCGGCAATGCGGGTTACGAGGCAACTCTTGGAGAAAGAAGCTTGGATGAGATAATGGAGCGACTGCGACAGTCGAGTGAGCTGCAATCACTTCGAGCTGCTATATCGTCGGCGAGTGTATGTTCCACACTCATCCTTGGCCTGGAGCATGTCCCCATACTCTCCAAGAAGCTCTGTCTGGTATCTGTGCAGCCCGGAATGGTTTCAGGGCTACTGCTTCTGATGGCATTCAGAGTCCAAGTTTGGGATGCGCGGACGATCCATGCCCGAGCATGGTCTGTACAAAACAAACTGGCTGTCACGATGGACACGCTATTGAGCCTCTCCCTGATTCTCGGGCTCGGTTTATCGATATTGCAAACAGTTTCCGGAAGTTCGACGATTAGCTCGCAGCCATATGCATCGTCGGGCTCGTTCCTGACTGTCGTCATCCTTGCTGGTAGATATCTCGAAGCCGTCCTACGGAGAGAGGGCAATGCGCATCTGACAGCGCTTTACGAGATGCAGACCGAGAAAGAAACCTACCAGATTTTCGGAACGGATGTTGTAGTACCAGCATCGTTGCTGAAGAAGGGCGATGATGTCCTCATTCTGCCGCAAGCTACCGTGCCATGCGACTGTTATATCGTTGAGGGCAGCTCTGCCATTGACGAATCAACCATTACAGGAGAAGCGTCGCCCGTAACGAAAGAAATGGGAGACTTTCTGCTCGCGGGAACGAAAAATCTGTCCCGCCGGCTGAGGGTCACCATCTGTCAGGATCAAAGCGAGTCGTCCCTTGCCAAGGTCATCGAAGGTGTGTCCACCGCTACCGAACAGCGACTCGAAGGCACGGAATCACTCGATGTCGTCATGAGGGTCTTCGTGTCTGGTGTCATGCTGCTCGCTCTCGTAGCATTTGCGACTACTCTTAATCGTCACTGGGGCCAGCCTGTCTTGGACGTCATCACGGCCGCATGCGAGCGCGCCATGACCGTACTGGCTGCTGCATGTCCCTGTGGGATAGGGCTGGCAACTCCGTCCGCGGCGATGGCTGGCGTTGATGCTGCATACTCCGAGGGTGTCCTTCTGAGTGGCGGTATCAGAACCATGGAAGCCCTGTCCAAGGCCACACACATCGTCATGGACAAGACCGGCACTCTGACAAAAGGCAAACTCAAGGTCATGAGCCACCACTTTGATGGAGAACTGACGCTCAATAACGATATGTGTTATCGGTTGTTAGCGGCTGCGGAAGCAGAAGACGCTCGCGTCCACCCCGTTGCAAAGGCAGTCTTCAAGTGGGCGTTAGCCATGAGCTCTGCGAGCGAGACGATGCACATGCCAGAACACGTCAAAAAAACACGCAATCTCATTTCCACCCCTGGCAGAGGAACCAGCTGCGAAGTACAGGCCTTCGCCAACATCTGGACCAAAGTCAGCATAGGAACAACTGCATACCTTCACGAAAACGGCATCGAGGTCGCAACCCACAGCACCGAAGACTCCAAAGTCCACTTCGCTTTCGACGGGCGCTATGGCGGCTACCTTTGTGTTCAAGACACCATCCGCCCCGAAGCCCCCTCAGTCATCCAATGTCTCCTGTCCGACGGCTTGCAAGTCAGTATGCTAACAGGTGACGCCGCGCCCGAAGCCTCGTGCATATCATCACTGCTCAACATCCCCGTCCTCGCGTCGCGCGCATCGCCCTTCGACAAACAGCGCTACGTCCAAGACTTGCAACGACAGGGCCACCGCGTCGTGATGGTCGGCGATGGCGTGAACGACCTTCTCGCACAAGCAACGGCGGATGTAGGCGTGTCTATATCACTGACACAGGGCTGTCTAGCGAGCACAGGAAGCGTGGTTATGCTTTCGGGTAACTTGCACTGTCTTGCTGATGCGTTCTCCATCTCAAGGCAGGTGGTGGCTCAAGCGAGGATGAATGTACGATGGGCGTTGGTTTATAATATCGTTGCGTTGAGCTTGGCGTTAGGCGTTTTCGAGGGCTGGGGCATCGCTATTACACCGTAAGCTAAGTTTCGAGGAAGATTGTGCAGAAGGTTGCTGACTTGCGTGTAGCTCGGCGGCGGGAAGTATGATGGCTATGTCGAGCGTTAGCGTGCTTTCTATGAGCCTTTGGTTGAGACATCGGCTCCGTAGAGGTTGATTTACGTGGTACGTGCCTAAAAGCAGACTCGATACGAATGTAGCTGGGAGGCAGTGAGTTTTTGGACAAATGATTAAGTTATCTGCTGACTTCAGCGAGACAACAGCTGCAGTGCCTTCTGCCGCTCTCATCCGATTCACAACGCACACCGCTCTGCAATCTTCCTTGCCATGAATGTTGAAAAGTGTCAGCCTAGAAGGAACCGACCCGACTCAAATAAACGTCTTTGCATGTCTCCGACCGTACAAATTGTCAACGCTCATCGGTGCGTCGGACCCTGCTGCCTGAACCCCACGAACAAGACTCGGACCCGGAGTCGGAAGCAGCGAACATTTCGGGCCACCTGTCGCAGGGACACGCAAGCACTACTGGTCGCGAAATCAAGATAAATCTTGTCGCATGATTTTCCTGAAAGAAAGACCAGGCCTCCCACGATGGTCTGGGTCTGCAGGCGATGGGCAGGGCCGTTGATGACGTCAATGTCTGCGATTGGCTGCGCGCAGCCACCAAATGCATGGAAGGCGTCGGGGCTCCGGGCTTTCGGGCGTTTGTAACGACTTCGAAGGTGAGCTCGGGGGTTAGAGAATCCTGGAGGTTAGGCAGCCTTGTGGGTTAAGTATGGTGTCGCAGCCACTGCGAGGGAGGGTCAGAAAGCATGTTGAGTTAATCTTGTTAAACATCACATTTCTGTTCCTGAGCAGCCCATAGCGACAGCTTCATCATGTCGCAACAACCATTATCGATCCTCATCTCCGGCGCAGGCGTCGCAGGTGCTTCACTAGCACTCACGCTCGCCCGCCAGCCAGGGTTCAAAATGCAACCGCACATCACGCTGGTTGAGCGCTCGCCGGCACCACGGACCACAGGACAAGCCGTCGACATTCGAGGACCAGGAGTCGATGTGATTCGGAGACTTGGCCTGGAGCCCGAGATCAAAGCCAGACACACCACGGAGTCCGGTCTGTTGTTCCTCAACGCCAAAGGTGCTACCGTCGCAGAAATCCCTGCGACTGGCGATGCGAAGAATCAGAGCGCGAGCAGCGAGTACGAGATCCTCCGCGGTGATCTCACTGCCTTGCTCCTCGATGGAGTCAATGAGGCGAAAGAGAAGGGCACGAGGGTGGACGTTGTGTACGGCGAGTACGTCGAGTCGCTGGAAGAACGAGAAGACGGTACGGGCGTAGACGTGTACTTTGCAAACGGCAAGGTGGCCAACCAAAAGTTCGACGTTGTAGTTGGTGCAGATGGCATCGCGTCCAAGACACGCAGCTTCATGTTCGGCAAGCAGGATTTGAAGAAATTCGTCCAACCTTCCGGCTTGTACATCGGCTTCTTCTCCATCCCACGCATCCCCGAAGACGACACGCTGTGGCGCTGGTGCACCATGCCCGGCGGCTTGAGCATGCATTTACGCCCGCACTGCAACGGGAAGACAATGGGCGTGTACCTCACCATCTGCAATGCGAAAGCAGAGCGCGATCCCGAACTCGAGGACGTCGTACACGCTGATCTTGCAGCGCAGAAGACGTACTTTCGCCAACGCTTCGACAATGCGGGATGGGCGAGTCAACGCTTCCTGGACGGCCTGGACAAAACAGAAGACTTCTACATGTCGCACTGGTGTCGCGTCGTCACGCCTCAATGGGCAAAGGGCCGGTGCGTCACTCTGGGCGACGCCGCGTTCGCGACAATGGGGATCGGCACGAGTATGGCCATGACGGGAGCGTACTGTATCTCTGGTGAGCTGGCGAAGATCGAGTCCTCGGATCAGGTTGCGGACGCACTGCGCAGGTACGAGGAGTGCTTCCGGCCGTTTGTGGAGAAGTGCCAGGGACGTAATATTGGGGGTTTGCAGATGGCGAGCCCGCAGAGCAAGTGGGGATTGTGGGTCTTCCATACCGTGTTGAGAGTCATTACTGTGCTGCGGATACCACAGTTGTTGATGCGCCTTTTTGGCGGAGGCGGGAAGGGGGAATGGAAAGTGCCCGAGTATGGATGGTAGTGGATGGTGGTGAATGGCAAAGATAGCACTTTTATATTCTCAACTCTGGTATAATAGTAATAGTTCAGAAGCAAGTATGCACCGTGAAGATACAGCTGAAAGAAGGATAACATGAGTTTGGGAGACAGGGAAAGAGTGGCTTGGGTCGTTCACCGAGCTGGTGTCTGATCGGTCAGCGGTGAATTCGTGTCTCGTGATGGCGCTTTTGGCGAGACGTCACCATGCGTACTTTCTAGCAGGCTACATACTCACAATGTCCAACGTACAGACGCCGACAAATGTGCGCGAAAATGATCTGATCGTCAGATGTGAGTGGTAACTGATTTCCCGATTCCGTTACAGGCTTGTTCATCTATCGCACAATGAGAGGTTGGAGCTGGCCATGGAGTGTCACGGTCGCCACTGGCCAGCAATGGTGCGCGCTGCTAATTGCGCCAACCGATGTCATGATTTGCTTCATTGCATACACCATCAGAGCACTCGTCTCTTGACCTGCACAATTGGTCCTTTCCTGTTAGACACAAACATGTCGTAAGTCTGATACTGATCCACCATTCGCCAACCAGGCTTACCATTCGGTTCGCCTCCTCCTAGCTTGTTCGTTGGATCGCCTTTGATCTCAAACTTCCAGAGTGTTTTGGCCACGACGAGGCGCATTTCGAGCCAGGCTAGGTTCTTCCCCACGCAGCCCCGGGACCCTGTTGAGAAAGCGCAGAAGCCACTCTCGGCCAGGGCAACGCTCTCAGCCGTCGATCCCTTCGTTTCGTCGTCGTCTACGATCCAGCGCTCCGGCCGGAAGTTGAAGGGCTCTGGGTAGATTTCATTGTTGTAGCTCAGGCAGTATAGCCCAGTGCTTACGTGAAGCCCTTCTGGGATGTAATGGCCGTCTACGACAGTTCCACCAAGAAGAACCTCGCGGCTGGGCTCTGCGGAGACTGGCGGAGTCATGCGCATAGCTTCTTGGAGAAAGGCTGTTAGGTACTTGCAAGATGCAAGCTTGCTGCCAGACTTAATCTCGCTGTAGCTCGAGAACGTTGAGAATATCTCTTCCTTGAGTTTCTCCTGGATCTCTGGTCGCCGAACGAGGTAGAAGAACACAGCTGACAGCACAGCCGATGTGGTGTCCGAGCCAGCAATTGTCAGTAACTCGCACTCTGCATACAACTCATCAAGGTCGTAGCCACGCTTGCCAGTCACCGGGTCTACAGCCTTGAAAAGCCAATGGAAGAAGTCTTTCCGGACTTGGCCATTAGGTTTTGGCTCTTGCTCCTGCTCTTGTTCCACTTTGGAGCGTTTATCGAGACATTGCGCCACGAAGTCCTGCCACTTGACCACTACTGGCGGTGATGCCACTGTCAAAAGCCAGTCAAGCCCTCGAGGCTTGAGCCACACCCAGACATTGCTAAGCGGACCGAACGCAATCTATAAGCATCAGTATATATGATCAAAGTGAAGAGCTCTGGAAAGCCACTAACGGGGTGAATCAGTTCCAAGAAAGACACCATCACCTCTGGGATGTGGCGCAAGTCGCTGTTAGGCTCCTTCATATTGAAGTTCTGGCCGAAGCACAAGTCGCCCAAGATGTCGAAGACAAGCCAATTGATCCAATTACACATATTCAACGAGCCCGTCCACTGGCCGTCTACTCCCGACTGCCCAAGCAACTCCAGCCATCTGTCAATATTAGTGTGCAAAAAGACCTCCGCATCCCGCAGCGCCGCTTCCGAGAAGGCGTAATTCAAGACGCGGCGCTTGCGAGCATGAACACTGATAGACGTGCTGCTCCAAGTATTGATAGTATGCACATTGCGCGGCCACACCTGGTAATACACCCCCTTCTTGACGTTTCCCTTCGGGCCGAAGATCGTCCTGAACGCAGACGGAGTGTTGAGCACAACGCTGTCTGGGCGGTACCGAAACTCAGGCCCTGCTTGCGTCAAAGCTGATTGCGTTGAACAGCTTCATTCGACATACCGTACTTCTCCTGCAAGCTGTACAGCCACACGTGCCGGTCGCCGGTGCGCGTGTGCCACCACGACGGCAGCACGGTCAAACGAGCCCAGATTGGACCGGGGAACTTGGCGAGAGGATGGAAGATGAGGCGGTATACTACAGTGTAGACTAGGAATGCCAACGCGAGCGAAGTTGCTAGAACGAACGGACTCGTGGCTTCAGGGAGCAAGGCCTGAAACGACATCTTCGCCGTTCGAATTCGGTTCATCCGACACGGATTCAACAGTAGTATCAGAGAGGCAACCGCGGGAACGAGTATGGAATAGACTTTTAATGAAGTCTCGGGATCCAGTGTGCGCTGCATACGCTCATCCGTGCCTATCTTGCATCCCCGGTTGCTGGTAGCCCTGCTAGCGTTGCCTAACGAGGCATGCAACCCGGTGGACCGACTCCTCACCGCATGTATCCACTCAGAAGTGCAGTTACTTTTACCCTTAGGTATCCACGTCAGAGTTGATGTACGTTGCAAACGCTGGGCTGCAGTCGGGATGGCCTCGACCGTGTGGACGGATGGTCGAGCCAGCTCTACTGGTTCGGCTACCTGAACTGTCAACTAATCTATAGAAGAGGCGGTCCTCGCGCAGGAGGCCATGTTCGGTTCACTCCGACGACTTCGCATGCTAGGCGCTGAGAGAGGGCTGCTCTCATCTCTTGCGAGTACGTCAAAACTGGGTGAACATAGTGAGTCTCGATGGGGTTGATGACAATATCGACACCAATAGCGCCAGCAATGGTAGGTCGCAAAGGTATGCGAATGAATGCTTGATCGGTTTGAATGAATTGAAGGACTGGAGTATACTTGTGGATGAGATGAGAGATGCGCCACCTGAGCTAAGGTGTAGCTACGGAGTTCGTAGTCACGTGGCCGCCAAGTATGTAGCGCCTCGTATTTATTGGACAATTTCGACGACAAATCTGAAGCTCGACGGGCCTCTTCATAGGTATGAGCGCAGACTCCTCGGTGTTCTGGTTCTTTCGACCTCCGTAGAGGGTGGACTGTGATGCTACACACAAGCAAACAGCCGCTCCAAAGATCGCTAGTCTGCCCTAATTAGTGCGTGAATGGACGCCAAGGCATGTATGACGCAGGGTCCAACATAATCTCCGCCTCCCAGACTTCCCAAACAAACACTCCCACGCGAACTCTCGCCCTTGCATTAATACTCGCCGCCCACCTACCAGCATTCCTTCTCCACCCCGCCAGTTGGGCCACTCGTTGGAGAGTTGGATTGGGCCATTGACTGCCCACGTGGCATGTAGCGATGAGTGACGATGCCGACACGCCAGCGCGGCCACGCACCTCGCGCTTCAAGGAACACACGAATACAACCAGCTCGATACATCCGCCGCCAGATGAGCTTTGGAGGGATCTTGGCATAGAAGACATGATTGAGAAGTTCAACGAGGAGAGCAACGCACCACCGACACGCAAGGGGCCATCAAGAAAAATCACGCCTCCCACGTTTGGCGCTCCTTCCGCCGTAGGGCCTGGAATATTCACTTCTGCTGTGCCGATCCCTCCACCTCCTACAAGCGAGGGAACTCTTGGACGATTCTCACGTGCATTTGCCTCGGTCTTTGGCGGCTTTGGCAGCGTGCTTGGGAAACGGAAAGCAGGCAGTGCTGATGCAGAGCGCGATAAGGAGAAGCAGATACTCGAAGAGCGGAAGCAGGCTGCAGACGAGGCATACCAGGCGCGAAAGCTTGCGCAGGAACAGGGGCTGCTTCCAACGCCCAAGGTGTTCGTGAGACCGGCTCTCACGCCTCGGTCACACAAGTGCGGTACGCTTCCTGCGCCTAGTAGAGCTGGTTCGGAGGTACAAGTACTGACAGTAGCAGTCGCTGAGCATATCATCCCGCCTTCGACGCCTCGGACGCCGGGCCTCTATCGCTCACCGAGCAAGAAAGACTTACAGAAGCAGAAGAAACTTTCGAAGCGCGTGTCCGATCTCGAGTTCAAGCTTGCGTCTGCTCGAAAGGAGCTGCACACTGTCCTTCACAAGGACCTGCCTCCTATCCCTCCGCTGCCTATACTACTACCGCCTACCCCCACACCAGAGACGAGCCAGACAACACAAGTCTTCAGCGAACCCGAAGTCTCGCAAGACACCCAGCCAACCCAAGAAACGCAAATGATCGAGGATAAACCGGTTCCTGACGCTGCACCCTCACCGAAGTCCGTCGGCAAGATTACTAAGAAGCGCAAAGCCGCCACCACCGATGACGAGACCTACAAACCCATAGCCACCGACAGCGACGGCGATTTCTCCATGTCCGCCAGCGAACCTGAACAGCGGACCATCAAGCGCGTCAAGTCCACATCAGGCAAGAAATTGAAGCGGCAGAGCTCGAGACTGAGTAAGCGGCCTCCGAGGAGCGAGCTGAAGAAAGAAGAGGTGGTGAGGATCGTGCCTGACGGGAAGAAGGTGCCGCCCATTCCTGCCATACCGAACGGTGTGGAGGGGAGGAAGGTTAGGATTAGGGACGATGGATATGGAGGGTTGGAACATGAGATGTTCTGAGCAGAGTTGCAAAATGTTTAGGTTATGGGCGTCTTCTCGCATTTCACTTTTCGCCATAGCGCTCAACAAGCGCCTGATGAGATGACGCTGCTCGCTACGTCGCCTTCAACGACTTCTCTTGTACATTCGGCGTTACGAATCTTTCAGCATTGCTTGCATTTGAGCATTTCTAGGCAGCTTACCGAGCCTGCCAGGCTACGAGCACACGACGATACGAAGAACATACTTTCTTGTATAACTCAGCCGCAATATAATTTCAGTCATTGCGCTTTTCGCCCTGCGTATCCATAAGTGTCTCAGACAAACCCCTTGTGATCCAAACAACGAACAAAACACCCGAAACCAAGACAAAGCGCTGTCTCAACCGCAGAACCGCTGTCTTGGACATGCACAAATATCCCCCGACTAATAAAAGCCCCGAGATATAATCGTCCTGACAGACCCACACAAGTACGCCAGGCCCATCATCATCCCGCTTCCATACCAACGACGCGCGCCTTGCATCAACACAACGTCTCGTCTCGTCTCGCCTACATCTATCCA
>TARA_R110002003_G_scaffold1322_2_pt1 | contig 12420 bp, 12 predicted proteins | sample TARA_R110002003 | Tara Oceans TARA_R110002003 (sample SAMEA4396441) | marine metagenome | biome: Westerlies Biome; feature: [SRF] surface water layer (ENVO:00010504); material: water (ENVO:00002006), including particulate matter (ENVO:01000060) such as... | depth 5 m | reverse complement strand
TGGACCAGATCCATTGGGTAATTGTTGAAGATTTCCACTGCATTGAAGAACCCAGCTCTAACATTGGAAGGTGATCATGGTAGTCAAAGCAACTGGCAAGATATCCCAGGTCCGGAAAAATTCCCAAATGGGGCCAGAACAACCTTTTCAAGCCGAGTGGACTATGTGGAACTTGTCGAAAGTCTCAATGCCCAGAGAGGAGTACGAAGGTAGCTTTTCGCGTGTAGGAACAGTGGGAGGGTACTTACTCATTCGCCGAAGCTCCTCGTCCAAACAGACTGTCCAAAGTCACCTCTAGGGTATTGCCATAGAGTTCATGGTTTGCGATTTCTCTGCTCAAACCGCTACCTTGTGAGATGTCAAAATGGTACATCGAGTTTACCGCATCTGCGGTCATTGGAGTTTGATTGTACTCCAGTGACATTTCCGACGATGCTGAGCCGATGAGACTCAGGCCGGAATTTGCGAAGCCGATGGGAGGAGAATTTTGCTGTGCTTGCGAGGAACAAGGCTGAGGCGCAGTCGAGTGTTGCTGATCGTGGTAGCCTGCCGACCGGGCCGAGTGTTGGGTCGATGTACGGGACATGTTGACAGCGGCAGGCCTTGATCCTTGACCAAGCGATGCGCGATGCTGATTGGATTGCTGGTATTGGCTGGAATTCGTCGAGTATTGAGATGCCGATCGTATCATGTTCACCGGTCGCTGCGTGTAGCCGTGTGGCGTGGTCTGTGCAGGGACGGTATAAGGCTGAACCTCAGCCTGCTGCGGCGAAGGTCCGCCTGATTTCGAGTCGCTGGAGGGAGAATATGACAACAACGAGTCGTGACGGTGACGTTGAGATGGAGAAAGCAATTGAGACTGTTGGATTTGGTGTTGGACCAGAAGCTCGTGCTCGATGGCGGCGGTGTTGGCTTGGTTGCAGTGGAATCCGTGGCTTTGACCGGTTGAGAAGTGATGAGGCGGGTTGCCGCTGCCCTCTCCGTCGAAGTAATCGAAGTCAGCCATGACAATGGGAATTACTGCAATGTGATGTGAAAGTAGTGCTTGAGACTAGCACGAAGATCTCGTAGGTGCAGTGGTGGCGATAGCGTTTGCCAGGACTGTGTGGAGTGCGAAGCGGGAGACCAAGAGGACCGTGAGACAGAGAAATGAAGCGGTCATATAGTCGCACGTCGTTCGTCGGGGCACGGGGCGGCAACGATTGACTTCGTCAGTCTGCTCTGAAGGACCTCCCTTGGCGTGTATGCTTTCAGCCACAATGTCTCGATGCGGCGGTTGGTGCAGTGAGGCATACTAGAGGCGAATAAAAAGGCAAACGAGGCAGACGCGGCTGACATGCGGCTCTCGAATCAGACGCTGGCGGGGAAGTATATAGCCTGGAGGACGTTCCGTTTCCTGCGAGTATCGCCGCATACCGTGTGCTTCGTCGTGTTATGCGAAGAGTTCTTGTTGTGATGGTTCGAAAGAACAGGTATGATGGCTTAGACAAGGGCAAGTACGACCGATGCCACCACCTCCTTTTCCTATTGGACAAGATAGTAGGCGCTTTACCTACGATCAGAAAGGCACAATGACGACAGGATAGCGGGATAACACGGAGGCAATATGCATGATATATGCAGCTTGGCCTTGTTGTTTCATGGTGGAATGTTTCGCGTGGTTACATGGCACGCATGGGTAGGACGCGAGAAATTCCGCGATTCACATGTCAGCAAGCCACAGCAGGTGCATGCTCCTTTCGCCAGCGTTCGAGAACCTATGAAGGCGTTTGCCTGCTCGCCTCACATTTGCAGCAGAGCCTCAACCCACCTATTCAGGACGGTCGGGACATGTCCCGCGCGATCATTTTCGCTCCCACTTCGGCCCAGTGGATTGCGCGATCTACCCCAGCATCTCACCGCAGGTCATGGCCACCGGAACTCAACCCTTCACGGACCACACTTTAATGCTCGCGTCACCACCTGCACTTATGACCTTTGCGGCCGTCTCCCAAGCGACCCCAGTAACCCCGTCCTTGTGAGCGTTGAGCGCTTTGATGCGCTTCCCTGGGTCCTGCGTGCTCCAAACCATAACGTTCGTGTCCAGACTTCCACTTGCAGCATAATCCTCGCTCTCATCCCAAGCGAGGCAAGTAATGCGAGCAGTATGCGCGCTCCACCTGTCTGTGATGAGCTTGAAGTCACCGGACGCCTCGAATGCGTAAATCTTCCCGTTGCCCGCACCCACTGCCAGCTTCTGTCCAGACGGCGAGAAGGCCAATGAGGAGATGGCGGAGGTGGCGCGGCGCAATACAGTTTCGGTCTCCTTGAGCGTCGTGCCCGAGAGCGTATAGATGTGGACCAGCTTGTCATCTCCCCCGACTGCAACAGTCGACCCATGTGCCGCAATCGATGTTGGTGCATATTTGACAGAGTGTGAACTTGCTTTTGAGCCATTCTGATAAACGGCTATCGAGTCAGAAGCCAGCACTAGGACAGCCCCTGATGCGGCAGCGATGCCCTTGGGTTGGGACCCGAGTTCGACTGCTTGTCCGGTGAAGATTTTATTTGGTACGGAAACGGACCGTAAAGTGTCATCCCAGCCGACGCTGTAGAGTTCAGCCTCGCGGTCACTATCAGCCGTCGCTATTCCCGCTACGTAATTGGAGTGGGCCGCGCCTTCGACCTTGTCTGCAAGGCCGGTAGAAATATCCCACGCGAGGACGCGGCCTTCGTAGCTGCCTGTGGCGAATGTGGTGCCAGAGATACCGGTGGCTGTGATGTTCTTCTGGTGACCACGCACCACACGGGTGGGTTTGGGGTCGCCGTGAACAAGGTAGTTCAGATTGCCTTCGAGATCCACGCTGACAATCAGACCGTCGCTACGGCCCGTCGGCCAGACCACGCCGACCTGCTGATCAGGGACGCTCGCGACGCCCTCCTCGCCCATGCGCCATGTCTGGACAGCCTTGCCAGCTTCTGGATCCCATATTCGGACGGTCTGATCAGCACTAGCGGTGACGAACTTCTTCGAGTCCTTGGACCACGAAATGCCGAAAATACTGCCCGTATGCACGCCATCTCCAATCTGGCCCTTTGCTTCGCCAGTGCGCCCGTCGTATAGCCAGATGCGCTTGTCGGCCCCTACGCTGGCGAATACGGAGCCGTCCGGCGCGAACGCAGTGCCAAAGATGAAGCGGTTGTGTTGCCCTCTCAGGCTGGTGTTGAACTTGAACGGCGCGCCGTGATAGAAGACGAGGCTCGTGTCATCGGAGCCGGTCGCGGCGCGCAGTGGCCGTTGCTGGCGTATCGAGACGCAGTTGATCTGCGACGAGTGTCCTGAGATCTCGCCGACGCTGTTGCCGCTGTCTGCCGTGATGCAGTGCCCGAATCGCTCCTTGCCGTCGCCTACCGCAATGATGCGCTGCGAGTCGCCGTCCCATGCGATGTCGTTGATCCGCCCGGCTATGATGTGGTAGTCGCCTATGACGCTCGTCAGCTTCACTTTCGCCCAGAGTGAAGCTCCCCAGCGCCACAGCCCGCGGTCCTGATAATGTCTGCCCGTGTTTCCCCGTCTCACGCACCTTTTGTGGCGCCCTCGCCTGCGCAGTCCCACACCTTGACGGTTCCTGAGACATCCCCGCTGGCAACGTAGAAGCCCGAGGGCGAGAAGCGGGCGACGGTGGTCTGGGTCGTGTGCTGTGTGTACTGTTTACTGACCGCGGGGTCGTCGATGGACCGGAGGAAGATGGATTTCCCCGACTATTCGGCCTATTAGCTTGGTACATATGTGCTTCAGGCATCGACCACAGTCTTACAGCGTAGGCTATCCGCTCGCCCTTGGGGTCCGACGATAGAGGGGTTGGCTGGCCACGAGTGGTGGTAGGGGACGCAGCCCAAATGGCCTCTGTTGACGTCAGTAAAGGCAATCGGACAGGCTTTCAGCATGCATGGCATACCTGATATAAGCGACATGGTAGAATAAAGCGTTCAGTGAGGGGTGGAAGACGAGGGCTTGGCCGTGATGTTGCTGTTTGGGTGCCTGAGCTTCTTCCAAGCTTCGTCTCCGCCCACGTTTCAGGGTCGCAGCTGCCCTACGGTATTTAGCGGGGCAGGTGGGGTCGGACTGCGGCTCCTCGCGCCTCCCGATGGCTCCATCGCAGCCTGTCAACTCCACCGACATACACGACAACCCATTCGCTAGCCTTGTCAACCTCAGTCTCCTCAGATGGCACGGCGCACGGCGCAAGTCAAGAGATGGACTTGCATGATTGATGGAAATGCAGTCAAGCCACCATAAGGACGAGCACGTCACTATCAATGTGCATCGATCGACTCGAACAACCGCAGCAACGACAGGCTTGATTGACCGAATTGGCGACAGCTATCTACGCCACCAACGCACCGCAGCTATACACATACTGTAGCTCCCGCTCAATCACAGATATTGTCGTCCGCGCACTGGCCCGACTGTACGAGCACACCGCATGTAATCGAGCAATTCGTTCCTGTACATCGCGCCAAGTCAGCACTCATTTTCTGCGAGCAAACCATCTTGGAATAGACTAGACTGACCAAATCTGCCCGACGAGCAGAACGTGCAACAGCATGTACCATCGCAATAACCACCACAGTAAGTCTGCCGCTTCATAAGCGGGTTGCGTGCTGAGATCATGGTGACGCCCTCGGGAACAGGTCCGCCATGAGCAACAGCGATAGCGGCCGCGTTGAGGTCTTCGATGGTAATAGAAGGCGTCGGCGTTGCTTGAACGGCCGCGGCGAGCAAGACGATCAAGGTGTGGGCGAAGCGCATGGTCAATGTAGAGCTGATGAAGTTGATAGAGATTTCTGTTCGAAGTAGTCTGAAGATGGTGTCTTCTTGGTCGCTCTCGACCGCCTTTTATATCTCTTCTTCGACTCTGCCTTCAACACATCTTGTTGTACTTCACTGTACCTGCCCCTCGCTGCGCAAATTACATTTATGTCAAGACGGTCGAAGAAACCTGGTCTCCGTGATACAACAGGTGTAGTTGGATGTAAGGCTTTCCACGTCTTCACGCAGGATGCGGAGACGACCTTGGCGACAAGCCGCTTCGCCTCGCGACCAGCCGCTTGACGTCTGTAGTGTGGAAATCCGATGCATACTGGAAAGTAGACCTACCCATACCATTTGCCGTTTTGGCTGTTCTGCCTCATCCTTATAACTAGCATTCTAGGTTAGGTCACAGCTTAACCGTGTGACTAGACTGTAGTAGGGTGGAGTTGGGTTCGGCTGCACCCGCACGCGCCGCACATGCAGCTCGACGCCGATCATGCGCCACAGTTTTACAAATTTGCAACGGAGACACCTTGGAGCCGGAATCTTCGGACCAAAATCCCCTCCTTTGCGAGTCGTAGAGCTGCCGCCACGTCATCCAGGCCATCTGGAATGTCCCACTCTTTCATGACGCGAGAGCTTTCAGTCAACGATTAGATTCAGCTGTCGCGCTGCAGCCCACACCAATCTTGAGCCACAGAAAAACATGATTTCGTCTTATCGTCGCTTCTCACCGCATCTCATCGGGATCTCTGCACGGTATGAGAGTGAGTAAAAAGTGCATGGTTGGCATAGACAATCCTTTCATTAAGAGGACAACCAATCGATTGAGTCGAGTCCGGGTTTAGTGCAATAAGCAAGATCCATTCCAGTCTAAAGCACCCTTAAAGACACTTAGGACAACAACATCCTGTAAGACCACTGCTCTTGAGGTACATCCGCAAATCTGATGCTCGTGGGATGTTTCTTTCGTGCCGGCAGGATCCTTCTGATGTACAAATCCCCTACATTGATCTTCTCGTACGTCTTCGCCGGGTCTTGTTTCCCCCCATCAGCCCGACAACACTCGAGCACCTCCAACTCTGCATCGGCATCTGGTGTCAGGAAGAACGGCAGCGAATACCGCTCCTGGCCAGTTTTATTCCTGACTCGATGTACCGTAGCCGGAAACCTCGCATTGGTCTGCTTCTCCAGATACTGTCCCACGTTGCATACAAAAGTGCCTGGCTGCGGCGGTGCATCAATCCAGACACCGTCCTGATTCAGGATTTCCAGAGCGGGAACAGAGTCTTGGAGGACTAGCGTGAGCCCTGAATCCCCATCATTAGCACAAAGCAGGAAACCACCTCACCATCGACTGTCGCAACTTACACGAGAAATCAGCATGCGCTCCAAGCCCGACGTTCTCCTCACCCTCCGCTAATGGTGTTGGCGGGTAGTGCAATGGCCGCATTCCCGTGATCGGAAACCGGAAAATTCCATCGAAAGCATCTTCCTCGAGCCCGAATGCCAAGGCCAAAATGCGCACCAGCTTCATGGCCAACGGAAGGATCTGATTGTAGTATTTGTATAGCCCCTCGCGCCACCATGGCGCGTCTGCAGGCCATATGTTCTGCGGCTTTGTCACGTATGGCGGGGGTTCCTTACCCGTCTTTTCTGTGTAGCATTGCTCGGGCTCAAGGTAGCAGTCGCCCATGGTGAAGGCTTCTTTGACATCTTATGAACGTAAGTCTGAGTCGAATCATGCGAATAGAATCGAGATTGACTTACCGCCTCGTGTCCGCGGATCCAGACGCGTTTCCAGCATGGGCTCGTAGCCTCTGATCGCAGGATTCTTCTGCACGTGTGCATCCATCTTCACCTCATGCTCGAGGGCAAAGAAGCGCTTGAGAAGGTCGAAAACTTCATCGACGCTCTCTTGCGGGATGGGGTGATTCTTGATGTAGAAGAACCCACAGGTCTCGCAGGCCTTGCGAATCTCGGCTGCAATCGCTTTCCTTTGAGTCATGGAGCCATTGATGTTGCTTACGTCAATCGTGGGGATGGACGTGAAGCCTGTCGGCTTTTCCGATACCTTGCGATAGGTGGCTTCAGAGCCGGAGTGGAAGTACACGTACTTGCTGTTCCCCTGAGGAAAGTGTTAGAGACGGCGCGTCAGGATATCACGATAGATGAGACAACTGACCTGCTCGCCTGGTACAGGCGTAGTATTCATTGCGGTTAGTACTTCTGTCATGTTTGTGAAGAAACGATGAATTCGCTCCAGCAGATTCAATTGGATTCTCGACGCCGTATTCACAAGAACGATCAAAGTGTCGCAAGACTACTGACATTCATGTCATCGGCCACGCGAATCCGACAATCGCGCCAAGGCGGATACGCGTTGCCTATCCTGCACAAAAACGTCTTCCTTGATTGGGTCATCATTATCTTAGCTGGGGCCACTAAAGCTACCATGGCCACTAAAAACTAGTTGCTCATGGTTGGCAAATCATGCCGCAACATCAATCATAGTCCTCCCCAATCCAGAGGTTCGAAGGTTATTCAGATAGGCACACCACATGCGCGCAAAGATGGGGATGCTGGTCGTGTTGGCAGGAGATAAGGTCAACATTGTCACCCCAGGCGCGTGCGACATACAAGTTGGGACCAATTGCCGGCGAACTGTGCGGCGAGCTTCAAGATTCGTTCTCGTGGAAAAGAACAAGATCAGCTTTCACCAAGATGGTGCTCTCATTGTCGTACTATGTCAAAAACCTGTTTGCTTCCTCGTACGGGAAAGACCGCCCGGCATTCTTCATCTGGCACCCCAAAGGAGCACCATCCAGCGAAAAGAAGTGCGTATGAATGTGTCGGGGAATATCCAGTCCAACCTACCTAACATTTGGCGCCACAGGCTTCTCCACAAGATCGATTTCTTCATCCTCACATACGGCTGTCTAGCATATTTTACGAAATGGCTCGACCAAGCGAATCTCAGCAACGCATACGTGAGCGGAATGCGCGAAGATCTACACATGGTGGGCACCGAATATAACCTCGTAGTAACCTGCTTCCAAATCGGTAAGGCAATCTTTTCTCTATCAACAGGAACTTCGCTCATATCCTCGAGGCCAAATCCTTGGGCCTATCCCTGCCAACCTCCTCCTAACCTGGATCCCTCCCCGCATGCTGCTTCCTGGCTTGGAACTTCTCTGGGGAATCCTGACCATAGGAACAACCTTCGTCACGGGCACCCACCAACTCTATCCCATCCGCTTTCTCATCGGCTTCTGTGAAGGCAGCTGCTTCGTCGGCGTGCAATACGTGTTGGGGTCTTGGTACAAGCGAACCGAGATCGGAAAAAGAACTGCCATCTTCGCTTGCGCGGCATATGTTGGCACAATGTTCTCGGGCTATATGCAATCTGCCATGATTGCGGGCATGAATGGGAGGAGTGGGTTGGCCGCGTGGTAAGTCTCATCACTACGGCACAACTGAGCGCAGCTGATGTGATGAATAGGCGCTGGGTCTTCGTGTTCGATGGTATCATTACCATTGTCATTGCTGCATATGGGTTCGTTTTCTTTCCCGACACGCCAGATCGGACGAAGGCGTTTTACCTGTCCGCGGAAGAGAAGGCGAGATGTGTGGAGAGGTTGGTTGAGGATGGGAGACACGAGCAAACTCGCTTCAGTCTGGACTTGTTCAAACGCACCGTGAATACGTGGCAGCTTTATGTTTTGACAATCCTCTGGTGGTAAGTGCAACGCCTGACGATACTGCCGCGGACGGGTCAAGCTCACCGACCGCAGTTTCTGGAACACCACTGTTGGCAAGGTCTCAAACACCGTGGCGCAGCTCTTTCTGAAGAACGACCCGCACCATAAATGGTCGCTATACGAGGTGAGTTTCCTCCACTCCACTCCATGACCCGCCTTGCTGACCTTTGCCCCAGGTCAACAACATCCCCACGTCCATCAACGGCTTCAACATCATCATGGTCCTGCTTCTCAACACCTACATCGACACCACAGGCTGCCGCATGAACGCCGTCGCCCTCAACCTCGCCATCCTCCTCTTCGGCACCATCTGCCTCGTCGCCTGGGACATTCCGCTCGGCCTCAAAATCGCCTCGTACATGTTCGCCGGCCTCGACGGACCCTTGTCCCCCATCTTCTACTCATGGGCAAACATCCTCACCACCGGCGACGCACAGGTCCGAGCGCTGACGTTGGCTATCATGAATAGTTGCGGCGCCGCGCTGACCACGGTGATTCAACAGTTTTTGTACCCGGTCACGGCCGCCCCGAAGTTTAGTAAAGGCTTCAGAGCTAGTCTGGGGTTTCTGGTGGGTATGTGTGTTTGGGTTGTTGTGGTGCGGCTGTTTGAAATGCGGGCGCTGGCTAGACGGCAGGCGGGGCTAGGGGGAAGCGGTAACGATGAGGGCAGCGAGCAAGGACCGACGATAGTGGGAGTTGTAGCTGAGGGTAAAGTTTGAGTGGTAGGGTTATGCTGGGCATAGAAGAAGCTGTTGGGTATTACGTACATGATTTACGAGTTCACGATTGCAAATTACTTGAATACGTCTCGTCTCTATCGAGTCCGAATAAGTAAGGCTGTACCCATCTGTACCCTCTTGATGTTTGTCGTTAGTAGTACTATGATCTTCAGAGCATAACACTAGCTACGATCTGGTTCTATAACTGTGCGTTTTCATAGAAATACATGATACCGCACAATGGCCAGCAACTACTTTGCACGAATCCACTCGGTGCCAAACCAATGTGAAGATCGCGGTTCGTCGATGCTGAATTGACTTTCGCTTCGAAACTGGAGATCCGGAACACGCTTTGTTCTATTTTTTACTCGCATTAACATCGAGCCCATAGCTAGCCTTTGCTCTCTGTTGGTTTGATACTATATTTACGATTCTTAGCAAATACCCCACTTCTATAGTATATGGGTGTATCCTTCTCCATGCGAGAATACATCGGCTTCGCTACATCGTCTGTTTAGTATTACAAACCTCCAACGCAACCATAGCGCAGTGCTTTTACCCCTAGGCCACGAGGGTGCTCACTTGCTAATTTCCAGGCTTGGCGTTTGGCCGCATTTCACTTGGACAACCGTGTTTCACTTCGATTGCTGCCTGTACTTCGCAGTCACTGCTGCTGGCCAGATTGCGCCGCTTCTGTCTATATATTCAGTAACGCCCCTAATTCCCAGTTGACTCCCAAAACCTTCTATTCAACTCTACCTACAAGTTAATCAACAGCTGTATCAACCACCAAATCTCACCCTGGCCGAAGACGCCACCAACTGTACATTTGAATATCCACACTCAGGTCCCTCCGAAGTTATCGCATTAGAAGGTTATGGCTTCCAACACTATCCACACGATATACGCTCCGTATCGCACGGCACGAGCCGTAGAGACTGCTGAGAACGCCGATATCATCACTTTGGAGAGCACCGGCCGGACATTGTTCGCTGCTCATCCGGTCCCAACACCGTGGTTACGGGCAAATCTCTCACGGCAGGAGCAGCAGGATGTTCTTGATCATATCGCAGCAATAATGCCCAATCGTGCTGCATTTCCAGCCCGGTTCCTTCAGGCCGTACGAACGACTCGGGATAGATTGGAGTCTATCGGCGATGAAGATGTGGTTGAGGGTGTGGTGGTGGCCGATCGCCATTCAACTTACTCCACAGTCCCAATTCCGCCATTTGGCAACACGACAGCACCGTCATCCTCTAGAATGCCAGATCAGGGCCTTGAAGACGATGTCATTGACAGCCTCGGGCATGACTTTAGCCACATGACCATGCATAATACTCAAAACATGCCATTACCTCCACCTCGCAGTGCCCAACGTCATGTTCGTACAACAAGCTGCATGGGCGACTTCCAAGGTGTTGGACAGCGAGATTTGGGTACGCCCAATAGTCTTCCTTCACCTCAGTCGCCGTATCATATCAATGTTGCTCCGCATATCAACATAGAATCAACACTACGACCATCAGTGGCCCCGGCAACCCGCGATCAGACGGCGTCTATTGATGGTACTCCTCGAGAGAATGCTACCACTTTCATTCCTTCGACATCTACTACTCGTGGCCCGTCACCCTCTCGAGACACATTGACCGCGCTCGATGTTGAGCTTGAAGAGGCAGGGCTTCTTTTGTGCAGACATTTCCAGGAGTCCGATCAACTATCTTACGGTGGTCCGGAGATTGTAGCTGCCCGGGACTATGTGGCCCGCCTTCGCAATGGCGGGCGCGTTGTTGCGGAGTCATTGTGGCTCGCTCGCTCGATGGTCGAAGCCGCTCGCCGTGCTGTTGGGGAAGCTCTGAGCCGACAGGCAGTCCAAGACACTATGAACACAGACGACCGAGCTCGTCGTCAAACTCAGGTACGAAGCGAGCAGCAAGAACGTAACCGAGGGCACGCGCGGCGCGAACAAGAGGCCCGTGATAGTGTCATGGCGCAAGAGTTGCAAGATCGGCTCAATGGCCCTGATAACAATGGTCGTCGTCTTCAAGAAGAACAAGAAGCGGAGCAGCTTCGTACTACCAGCCAGCGTCTGGTATCCGCACGTCAGAGTTGTCGCAATGCGGAGCACAATGTGCTATTTGCTGAGCGCGAGGCACAGCGCGAGCGCGGCAGCCTCCTCAGTGCGGAGCTCGATGCTCGGCGCCAGTCACGCTGGCGCCGAGAGGCAGAGCGAGTTGCGCAACTTGAGCACGAGCGCGCGGCACTTGAGCGTGAGTATCGGGTAGCCGTTCACGATGCCATCGTCTATCATCCTGGTAGGGTTCGCTCTTTTACCGGTCCATACAGGCCACAGCCTTGGTCATCTCTCAACAGACGGAGGTAGTGAAGGGATCTATGTTGAGCCCGAGCTCGACAATCGAGACATGGTGGAGTTAATGACGCGAAGAGCAAATTATCGAGTTGCGATGCACACCAACCAAGAGATGTGAAAGATGAGTAGATGGACAATGAACATTATGTAGTACATGCAATGATAAACCCAACCACAGACAACGTACTCTACGATAACTCGAAATGGCCATCACAGTCGAAATTCCCATTCGTCTGGAAGTTGCACTTGCTCGGCACGCCTCCACCCGTGATGTCAACATCGTTGATCGTGATGTTCTTGCAGCTCGAGCTCCCACACAGAATGTAGTAATCCCGCCCCTCATCCGTCGCCGTACCAGTAATGTTCCGCATCGTGACATTCTGGATGAACACGCCGTTGGTCGGGTTGCCAGTCGGTCCACCGTTCAGGTAATCCTGCTGGATGTCGATGCCATAGATAGAAATGTTCTCGACACGAATGTTTTCGAACAGGATGTCGGAGATGAAGCCAGTCGTGTTCTCGTTGGTCTTGATGCGCGCGCCGTTTTCAGCGTTCAGGACCACGGAGTTCATGAACGAGATGTTGGTGACGTTATTGTTCGACTTGCCACCCACAGATCCGATCGAGAGACCGTGACTGCCATTGCAGTACATGTTGGTTACGAGGATGTTGTTTCCGCTCGTAACAGCCACGCAGTCATCCTGGTTGATGACCACGCTGTCGCGCACCTTGGTGTCATTGGTTGTTGCCAGGTCGAAGCCGTCACTGTTGTGCGAA
>TARA_R110002003_G_scaffold138_14_pt1 | contig 12438 bp, 20 predicted proteins | sample TARA_R110002003 | Tara Oceans TARA_R110002003 (sample SAMEA4396441) | marine metagenome | biome: Westerlies Biome; feature: [SRF] surface water layer (ENVO:00010504); material: water (ENVO:00002006), including particulate matter (ENVO:01000060) such as... | depth 5 m | reverse complement strand
CACCGACATCCTCTAACCTCCACGTGGGTATGGAGAAGTGACAGGCAAGCTTCTGCACCAAAGCACTCTCACTCAGGAGCAAACAGATTGCCTGATTGGTACAATGAAAGGCTGGAGGTGCTGAAAGGCGCAGGCCTCACACAGCCACAGCCTCGATATAAACACAATCTCCTCTCCCCATCGGCGTAAGATTGTTCTCTTCCTTCACTCACAGATCACATCAACTTCCACACCTCCTCAACTGGCACCTCAACTACACACAATATCTCCTTCCTTCACACCCACGAGATGGCTCCCTGGAATCCCTTCTCACGCCCACAACACACTCAAGCCGGAGGTCGTCATGGAACAGCAAACGGCCAGCATACTTCTCACCTATCCTGTTCCAATTCCAATCCTCAACCACCAACACCACAGCGCCTCCAGTCCCAACGCCTCCGCCCTCGCGACGAGTTCCTCATGACTGGCGTTCTCCCCATCGCCCCTCCACCAGGCACAGACTGCACCATCTGTACCGAGAAGCTAGACCACGATGCTGTGAAGCTGGCTACTTGCGACCATGTGTTTCACTGCGCGTGCCTACTAGAGTGGGTCCAGGGCAGCGGCGAGGGAAATCGTAGGTGTCCGAATTGTCGGGCGGAGTTGTATGCAAACAACGGGCCATCCGATGCTCGCAATGGACTGGGAGGACGCGAAGTGGGAGACTTGCATGCACGTCGAGGACACGGTGATCATCATCATCGAGATTCGAGTGTAGTGCGACGAACGGCTGGTGTCGCACGCGCGCCGCCTCCGCCGCCTCCTCGGGGGTTGGTGCAGATTACAGATCGCATTGTGATATCAGGTTCGGGGATTTATGTTGCTTCAGATAGCAATGTTGTCATTAACATTCGCATGTGACACCGCCAGCGATACCGATATGGATACCGACACAGACGGCGGCTACTGGTCCGAGGACGCACTGTGATTAGGAGGTTCACGAGCTCGCAACGAGCGGGTCCGCGACACTGGCGGACGGCTCCGAGAGCGAGCACGGGAGTCGAGAGAGCGGTATCACGAGAGGTTACGCGCGGTGGTTAGAGGTATTTTGGAGCGATGGATATGGTGTCTCCGCACGCAGCGAGGTGGGAGCATTCAATTAGTATTTCATGTCAGGTAGTCAATCCTGAGAGTTCAAGGCGAAATGTAGATTGCCAGGCAGTCATGTATGCTCTTCGCAAGATAAGCTATGCCAAACTCAAAACTTGCCTAGCCTAGGTGCCTTTGAGTTTCGATCCAGAATCTGTGATAGTCCTTGTAGCCGCACAATGAATTTACATGTATATTGTAGTCTCTGAGTATAGAATACATACATCGGTCATTGGGACATCCACAGGACATACGCCCAAACTAGACTCAAGATGACGCCAACGAAACTCCCCACCTCGGCGCCTGCTGCTACGCTGTGTGTCAAATGCCCCACTCCTACGGCTGCTATAGTGGTAGTGGTGATTGTGAGCATGAGTGGCCAGATCAAAAGTTTCCTGTTGATGGCATGGCCAATGCATAAGACTCTTTGGTTTCGTGCTGCAGTTTGCGTCTTGACGTCAAAGGCGTCAGCGTCGTGGAACATACCGCCGCTTTCTTGAAGCAGTTGGGGTTGAAACAAGCCCGCAGAGAGAAGTGGATGTGTCTCGAGTGAATCGAATAGGACCTCGCGTGGTAGGCTGCCGTTCGCATAGCCACTCTGTAGAAACCGCTTGCCGGGTATAAGTATTGTGTATGCTCTCGCCATTGTTGAGCGATACTTACGATACGCAATTCGCCCACTTGGACGACGGGGACCTGGCAGTATGCCCAGCGTAGAATGGCGCGCTCGTATGGTGTAAATCTTTGTTCGTAGTACATTCGTAATGCTCGGATTTGCTGCTCTGTGTTTGTCCCTTTGAGCTGCTTGTCGAGATAATGGCGTCCATGCTTCGTGTAGCCGATGCAGATTTCAAGGACTGATATCGCAATGCCCGGAAGGACCCGATTAGTTGCAGTAATGGCTGGGAGAACCGAGAGTGGTATAGCGGTCTCGAATATTGCAGGATCGGGGTTGATGCTGATGATGCGATGGAGGGGCATATTGGTTACAGGCCAATTAAAGGAATAAGATACTCTGTATCACGGTGGGACTCTGTTAAGGACTCCATTTCAATGCACTACCTTCATATATGTCTTTTCATGACTACGAACGTCTTGTTCGCGACTTGGTTCAGCGGGAACTGTTCACTGTGTTCAGAACAGTGGAGTTTCTGCTGCTTTCGAGTGCAACAAGTCGCTTTGACTGCAAGATATGTGGGCCACAAACATTTGAAGTCCGAATATTGCGTTACAAGATGCAAACAAGTTGTCGCAGGGCAGTTCAATTGTAAGGTGAGCTGCGGCGCATGCAGCTGCGAATCTTGCCTTGGCGGATGACGTCGCGTGACTGTGGCTGTGCCAAACAACTTGTTCAGCTGAGCGCAACTTGAAACTACGATTGTCAGCCTTTCCAATCGCAGCCAAAATGACAGTGGCCGCACTTCTAGCCAGCTCTCCCCGTTGATGATTTTCCACCTCATTTTCTGCAGTGTTCAGCCTATTGTTTTGTGGATTGCGAATACTTCGCCTTTTCATCCCATGACTACGCAGGTTTACGCTCTGCGTCCCTTTTGCCCTCATGCTGCCAACACCCCCAGCCAGTGCCCAGAGCACTCCAGTCTCTAGACCACCATTGAATGTGGATTTAGATACGCTCACTGACATCCCAGGATCATACCAGCCAGCAGGTTGCCTCCGCCCACCACCAAGTCTACCACCTAGTCCTTGGATGAGTTTGACGGAGCAAAACCCTTCTTCCATCGATGTTCGGGTTTCATCTGGGTACAACACTGGGCCAGCCGGCGGCTGCAGTGCTCAAACACCTTTTCTCCCCGTAGGCCACCTTTATAACGAGTTCGGGGTGGGGATACCTTATCCGGACGTACCATACTTCTACAACCAGGCTGGAATGAACCCATCTAACCTGGTACCACATAATGCTTTCTCAGCAGTCGATATGAACACGTTCTTGTCGCCCAAGGGCGTTATAAGTGACGCAGGTACGTCGATCACGATTTCTGCTAGCTCTGTATTAATGATAAAAGCCACCCAAGCGGCCATTAGTACGTCTCTCCAAGCACAACAGTATCTTCAGCAGGAACCCAGCTTTTGCGATGTAGACCTCAACCATTTACGCAGTATCTCAATGCCAATGAATCAGCGCGAAAAGAGTTTGAGCCATTTCGTATGGAGAGCCCTGATTTCCTCCCACAAATCAGAATATCGGACCCAGCCTCAACATCATGCGACAGTGGCTTCTATGATGCAACATCTTTGTGTGACGACGAAGAATATATGTACCCGGAAAACGCCCAGACCCAGAACCTGACTGTGCAGTCGGTGAGAGGAGCCACGACCAATACCCAAAGAAAGAGCCCTGAAGCCTCGCTGTTTGAAACGGCCCCAGACCCTGTTCTACCGCTAGATGACGACATCAATGATCGAGAACGATGGTTGAGTGAGAGTGCTGAGCCAGGGGGTAACAAAATGAGCGAAACAACATCGCACGATGACATTGGGAAAGAAATTGCACTGGGTAAAGATCCGACACAATTGTCGTCGTCGACTACTAGCCCACCCGACGCTGTTATCTCTATTGAAGAGTCCCGTAGCACAACCCAAAGTCCCCACGCAGACCTTGATATCAAGCAATGGATTCATGGAGCCAGAGCCGCGGACCACATGCTATATTCAACACCATTTGTCCTCGACACGATCGCAAATACATCTAGTCCTCTGGCTGTGCTCTCGAAAGCAGAGTCAACGGAAGCCACTCCAATCCTTAGACCTTGCTTACTTGAGCTACTCGACGTCCTGCATGTACGCGACCACGACTCAGAAAACGAAGACGAACGAGATAGTCAAGATGAGCAAGCTTACACCGACGTTTGCTCCTCTGCAGATGCAGTCACCCCCGACAGTGCCGGAGCAGCTGGAGATGCGAACGATGAAGCTCGGTCCAGTAGCTCCCCGAAGACCTCGACAACGTCAGGAAATGCTTCAGGAGGCTCACAAAACCTCAAGCGCTCTTATCAGCAAGAACGAGAAACATCTGATTGGCAGGACAATGATGATGAGCCGCCATCCAAAAAGCCAAACCGCGGGTCAGGTCAGGCTGTCGCCGAGGATAAATACTCTCCGAACGAATTGTTAATGCCATGCCCATTGCTGGAGAGCCAAAAATGCTTAGGCACCAATCCTACCATCTCGGAGCTCCTCCGCTGCTTAGGCACCAACCACCAGATCATCATATGTATCGAATGCCTTACGCTGTTGGACGAATCACGTCCTGGAAAGAGGGCAGAAGAAGTGCTTAACGATCACAAAGGCTCAGACGACTGTGTTCGGAGATGTGTTGGTGAATCGTGTGCTGGCAACGCTAGCTCATATCACCTCCGTACCTCAAAGTGCCCTAGCCTAAGAAAAATTCCCAATGAGTTATGGCGGTTCATTTGGAAACTTCTCAATCCAGGGCAAGAGGCACCATCTCTGCAATTTAGCACTGGCATCGGTTGCCTGCATGATAAGGTCCGCCGTCCCCGAACTCGACGAACAAATGAAAGAAGCAGGCGCAATAGAGCACAAGAGATAGTCCAAGAGATTGAAGAAGACCTTGAGGCAAAAGAGAGACGGATAAGAATACTAGAAAATGAGCTCAAGGCTGCCAATGATCGCTCACATCATGCTCAACGGGAGCACGAGCTTCGCTTGCAGCAGTCGCAACAGCAACATGATCATAGCTTGCAAGAACGCACCCAGAAAGTCAGCGAGCAGGAAGAAATCATTCTAGATCTGTTAGAACGCCTTATCAAGTCCGGTAGACACTTGGAGCCATCCCTTCAGAAAAGACTGAACCGAGTGTGCCCCAATGTGCTTCAAGAGGCTCTAGATACTGCCAAAATAATACCATCCAACATGCCACCTACACCGGACTCCATACCCAAGAAAACGCCGCTGGCTACACCATCCAAGTCGCCATCTTTACGGGAGACTTTGCACCATGAACACAACTTTACTCCAAGAAACGAAGCTCTTGAGAAGGTCCAAAAGTTTTCTTTAGAATGGGCAAATCAAGCCAATATGAACATGGGCGAGCTGTTCGAGGTTGGGCAAGATTTCAATTTGGACGATTTTCTTCACTATAATGACGGACAAATGTCGCATGGCCTTCACAGCGGTTCTAGTGGTGGAATGCTATGATTGAGACTAAGACTCTACACAAGCCTTGGGGATACTATCTCTGGCGCAAAGGCTACGACTGGTTGACGTCGGCTTATGGTATAGTTATCATGGATTCAAGATTTATGCCTCACCTAGAAATACATCGGACTTCTCATACATGTTCTCATATTCCCTGCAACGTCAAAAGTGTCTCATCTAACTTATTTCCAGTCGACTTCAGCCACGAGGAAGTTCTGGATCGAACAATCTAAAATGCCGCCCCAAAGCACAAATTGTAATCCCGAGCATCCTCGGGGTCCTTACACAAACTCCATGGAAACTCTGGCCGCGCCCAAGTCTTATCTTGACAATCTTCTACTGGGACGCTCATCGATCTCAAGGTGAATGCTACATGAGAGATATCGTTCCTATGCCCGAGCCTCCAGCATCTTATACTATACGATATACCCCGAACTCTTAACAAACGAGGTGATTCTTATGCGAGCCTATCGACATCAGTATCACACCTTGTGCATCTCCCTGAGCCGGTGTAAAAAGAATCCTTTCGCCCTAGGACGGCTTGACGGACTTGCCCAAATTCACGTTCGATGCAGACCATCGTTGTGTCGGCGGCGAGACGTCGACAGCGTGCTGATCGTGCAGACACCTACAACCAGTATATTTAATCTCATCAAGATTCGGCGGTGCGTGGTGCACAATGCGCGGTTACTAGAAAATTCCATACCCGATCCCGAAATATCTGTCGCCTTGAGGTGACATTGTCAACTTGAGGTTGCACAATGGCAATGCACAGTAGCGAATTAGGCATATGGTATTCACGACTGTGTGCACACATAGTCATCCTTGACTATGATGCTTTCTACCTTAAAAGGCCTCCAGACGTGATTCCCACCACGGCGGCACCAAAACACGACCTTGCACTTCCAACTTCCAACTCCCAATCTCCGAAGAAGACAGACGCAGTTATGGCTTCCACCTCCAACCCAGACACTCTCCGCTCGCAGGCCGAGTTCTTCATGGGAGGGGTTATTCCCGTAGCCGCACAATCCGGTGAATGCACGATCTGCATAGAACCCCTGGAGACCGATGTCATCCAATTGGTCAAATGCAAACATGTCTTCCACTTGGTTTGTGCATTGGAATGGTTCAATACCTCAGCGAGGCAGCGTGGCTCGTGCCCACTTTGCCGTCGAGAGCTCTACGAGCCTGAGCCACTGTCCGTGCCAGAACTTGGAGCGGTTTCACCGACAATTTACTCGCCAGGTGTGGTAGAAGAAATGCGTCAGTTGGCTGCGTTGGGTTTGGGTTGGATTGCCAATCCGTTGGTAGCACATGGTAGCTTCAGCGACTCCGGAGACTCTGTTCCATCCACACCTTCGACTTACATGACCCTGCCACGGTTCACTCCAACACTGCCTCTTTTCTCTCCAATATCGCCTGCACATGGACATGGTCAATCGCCACGGGGATTCAGCTCTACATCGCCTCGATACCGGCCTTCATCGTCTCCGTCTGGCCCAACCTCACCTGGGTTTCCTTTCCCACGCGTTGAGGCAACGTCTCCAGAGCCGGCAGGTGAGGCAAACGGTGACCGCTATGTCCCCAACGAGTATAGCGTCATGATGGATCACTACGCGAACGTGTACCGGAGGGCACACTACGACATGATGGACTATTATAACCACGTGTATCTCCCTCATCGAGCCCCTGCCAGTGGAGACCGCTCGCACAGCCGGTCGAGTGCTCCCATTCGGTCCAGCCCCACGTCTCCGCTGCACGAGCCATCGTCGCCTCCATACCCCCCGCGTTCGCGTCCTGTCTCTCCCAGCTCTTCCGCAATATCGTCCCCGTCCTCCGCACCTTCGCCTGCATCCTCGCCGACATTGCAGGCTTCATCTGTTTTCGGGGGCCATCACTCGACTTCTCAGTCACCGGTGTATAGTCCGGTCTGGCTGGCAAGCCCGCGTTCACCGCCAGCAGGTCACCAGGACTTGGATGATGTGGATTAAGAGTTCTAGACTAGCTAGTCGTGGGTGTTCTCATGACAAAACAGCACCCGTCAATGCCCAGATCGAAAGACGCTAAGAACTCTTACGATTGTTCAACGGTCTAGACGACGTCCAATTAGCATTTGTATATTACTGACGTGAGTCAAGAATCTACTATCCCTGTAAAATGAGGCCAGATCCATAATACACTCAAAATTGCCGTGGATAGTATTAACTTCCAGCTTTTTGCTCAATTCGTGATCACCCACTCATGCTCCTTCCCTTGCGCATCTTTAACGTCTACATTCGCTCCCAACCACTTCGCATGCGCGAATGGCAAGACGACAGCATACACCTTGGCTCTCACCAAGGCTAATGGGAGCGGACCATATAACCTACTATCCCTACTCCACTCCAAGTTGTCTCCAGCAACCCAACAATGTCCCGGTGGCACTTGCACAAGTTCTTCTTTCACGCTCGCCCACTTTCCATCCACGTCTTCCACTTCCAAGTCATCATCTGCACGTCCAGGTGTGATGACCGAGACGAAATCTCCTGGCATGCCAATGATGCGCTTACATCCTTTATCGCGAGGGAAAATAGGATGTGTATAGGTTATTACGTCACCAACTTTGACGCCTCGCCCGCGCCGATGCAACGACGAGTAGAGAATGTAGGGCCTCTTTTTGTAGTGCATGGGTATGGTCGGGGTCATTGAGACGCCCGTGGTGGCGCCGAGGCCGCCAATGTAGCGCGCGAAGACGTGGCAGACAAAGTAGAATTGGCCGATGCGGAGGCCAACCCCTATACTGTGTCAGTCACGATCAGGACTGCCCTTGAGTGGAGAGGATGGGAACCTTACGCCACCATGAGTGTGGATTGCTGAGACGAGGCGCCATGTTGGTGGACGAGCTGGTTGTATTATCGCTCTAGCATGATTCGGGCAATGGGTGGGCTGTGACAGAAGTCGCTTTCGAGAGGCTTGATATGGGTGGACTTCGAGATGCGAAGCGGAGTGGACGATGAGCTCAAGCTTCAAAAGTTAACGCTAAAGTCCGTGTGCCAAGACTTTAAATCCGTCACGACTTCCTCACTACACGATTGCACGGCCTTACACCCCATGTGACAACACTTTAAAGGTCATGTTTGTCCAAGACGATGTGGTCGGGCTCAAGAGTTCAGAACAGGCAAAGCCGAGGTACGTTGCATCTGCACAAGAAAGCTACCCTGCATGATACTGATCATCCCCAGGCCTGCACCAACAGGACTCGAAGGCGAAGGAACACTGAACGATGCTGTAAGAGGTGCTTCCATTTCCATGTAACGCCCACATCTATTATCTCTACGACGTCATGTTATCTCACGTCGGACCGGTTCTGATTGCAACTTCTAGAACTGATAACCACCTACCATGACCTCAACCCCTCCACAATCGACATCCTACATGCCGAACCTTCACCTTTGGACTACATGCGCTACGTCGCCCGCAACCGCCCATTCGTCATCAAAAACGGCGCAAAAGACTGGAAAGCACGCAAACAATGGAACGCGACCTATCTGTCCAACGTCCTCCGCGGTCAAAATGTCAATGTAGCACTAACGCCCCACGGCAACGCGGACTCCGTTGTGTCCCTCCCGAACAACGGCTCTATGTTCGTCAAGCCATATGAAACCGAAGAACCCTTCTCGGATCTCATCAAAGCAATCCAAGCCCAGGAGTTGCAAGGCGGAAACGCCGTCCCAACGCGCTATGCGCAAACCCAAAACGACAACCTCCGCAACGAATACGCCACTCTCTTCGCCGACGTCCCGCGCTCAATTCCATTCGCGCGCATCGCCCTTGAAAAGGAGCCCGATGCCATCAACTTCTGGCTCGGAAACTCGCATTCCGTAACTGCTCTGCACAAAGACAATTACGAGAACATTTACGTCCAGATCCTCGGGCGCAAGCATTTCGTCCTCCTTCCGCCGGTTGAAAGCGCTTGTGTGAACGAGAGAGGCGTACTAGCGGCGACGTATCAACTCCGCGATGGGACTGGAGGGGAGGTCAAGAAGCAGGATTTGAGCATTTCTGTAGATGAGCCAGAGGAATATGTTCCGTTTGCGACGTGGGATCCCGACAAGCCGGACGAGAACGCTACGGTACATTCGCAGTACTCTCACCCATTGCGAGTCACACTGGACGAGGGCGACATGCTCTACCTGCCTGCATTGTGGTATCACAAAGTCAGCCAAAGCTGCAATGACGAAGGAATATGCTGTGCCGTGAACTACTGGTACGATTTAGAGTTCAGCGGGGCTTTCTGGCCCATGGCGAGTTACGTGCGAAGTGTAGGACTACTGAATTTGCAGGAACAGAAGAAAGATTAAGGATTATGGGTATCTCTAAACTCTATGAACAACAAACACCATGCAATGCAATAGTAGCTCACCGGCGTACTTTGACCTTGATACCAACACCTCTCGCGCTCGTCCACACACTCTCACTGACTTTGACGGGGAGTTTTCGGCCCTTGAGACGCTGGTCTATGAGCCACAGGCCAACGACAAACTCGTCTCGTTTGAGACGCCCGACCGCACGACTATCTACGAGATCCCAGACTTCTTCGAGGACGTGGATAGGAAGTCGGCTTCTCAACCAGATCTCATGGACAACCAAGTTGAGTACGTCTTGTGAAGGATCGTCCTCCACTTGGGTATGTGTCGGCGGCGACGACACGTTCTGTAGGTGCATGCCTCTATTTGCCGCCCATACACCCTCATAGCGTTTCCGCTCCCGCTCAGTGATCTGATCGCGCCATCTCTTCCTAGTAGCCTCATGATGCTTGTTCGGGTGTTTCCGCGCTTTGATGCCCATGATTCTTGTCCCTTTCTTCTTGTACCGCTCAACCTCATCGTCGTCATCAGATGACGAGGGGTCCTTTCGCATCGTAGTGCGCAGCTTGCCGGTTGCTTTGGGCGGAGACTGTTTCTGGGGCGATGGCGAACGATGGAAGGGGTGATGGTGATGCTGCTTGCGAGGTGGGAAGAGCGGTTCGATGGGTAGTGGTTGTGCGGGAGCGGGCGATGCATTGCGAGAGGACGCCAAAGCAGCGCCCATAATGGCACTCGAGAGCGATTCGCCTGTCATGTGCTTCGTAATCTGCCGTACGGAATCTCGCTGGTAGTTGTTGTGGTACACAGAGCCAGGCGATGTGCCTGTCGCAGATGCAGGGCGCCGGGGAGGAGAGAATCTGGTGGGTGAACGCATTGTTGTAGCCAGTGGGTTTTGCTTTCGAGGTACAATTGGTACCGGCGCTGTTGACTGTGGTCTTTTGGCAGAAGATGATGCATCAGGCTTCCGTGTATTTGACCGTCGAGGCGGAGGTACGCTAGGCTTCTGTTTCTCATCTTCTTCTTGTATTTCCTTCGCTGACTTAAACGACGCTGGTGAAGACGGGCCCTGTTCGCTACCCATGGATGTAGAGGGCCGCCGACGCATGGAGTTCGAACGTTTGAGATCGGCTGACACTGGGCGTGCCTGACGCGAGCCCCGTTGCGGAGGCGGCTTCGGGGGAGGCGATGTGTTGGTCTTCAATTGTGCCAACTCTGTCGGCTTATGCTTGATTGGCGGTGACTTCATCGGATCGTTCTGCGGGGAAATGAAGTATGGGGCGCCATCGGTGAACTGTGCTGGGGACAGGTCAATCCGTGGCTTTGGTTTGGGCTTGACCGGAGGCGGTGTTCGTGTTCGCTGCTTCGCGAGCGGTGCGTTATCGACCGGTTCAGGTGGTAGCTTGAATGCTCGTTGCGGCTTGGGAGATCGGACAGGAGGCGGGGAGTGTTGGGCGAGGGCTAGGGATACGGCGGCACGGTTCGTACGAGTCGCAGGCCGGTTCTGCTCGAACATCCTCACGAGAGAAGTCGTAGGTGGTATTGGGGTATCGTCGGTGGGCTTGTGTTCCTGCCCCGAGGCTCGCGAGGTGCTCGCAACTGAATGCGACCCCAGGCTGTCCCGCCTCTTCTGCGGGTGCTTGCTTGGTCCTTTGGATTCCAGCCTCGCCAGCACATTGCCTACGCTGCCAGACGGAGGCAGAACGTCCCTCGCATTCACATGCCGCTCGCTCATAATGGGCGATACGGCTGCCTGAGGCGTCGGCCGCAGGGGGCTGTGTCGGGCAGCTGCGAGCCTTGCAGCGATGTTCGATGGCGACGATCCACGGTCGAGCTGATCAGGCACATCAAGAGTGCTCGAGCTATTGGACTTGCTTCCCGTCTGCATGGGGGACGCATTTGGCCTGTGGGAACTCCGCGATGACCCGGTCCCGTCTTTCGTCAATGGCGCCAGGCTACCCGCAGCAGCTGCATTTCTGGGACTGCCAACTTTTGTCGCGGCTAGCAAGGCGCCATTATCGCCTCCGGTGTATGTGTTGACTTGAGGCTGTGGCCTGGCGGGCGGCTTTGAGAATGCCAGAGAAGCACCGCGCAGTGCGGCACCTCTCACATTATATTGCGTGTCGCTCGGGGCCAGGCTGTAGCTGCGTTCTGAGCTCATGCCATCGGTATGACGTAGATCGAATTCGTAGAGGTACCAGCGTTTATATGTCTGAGAACAGCTTTCGCAACATGAGCAAATACATGAACGAGAGACTGAAAGAAAATGAGTGGAGTGAATCGTCACCACAGAATGCTTAGCCCTCCTCCCAAGTGAAAGCACGAGCCGGATTCACCGCCGCATTTAGAAAACGCGCTAGTCTACTTGCGAAGTTGATGGCCACGTGACACCGCGATCGACCTGACACGGTCCGGGTGGATGCCTGTTGCAACTGGCAACTACAAAAACGTCGACGCGCCTCAGCATTGTCGCAGCTTGACGCCCTCATCATGGCCGAAGACACCGTTATGCCAGATGCGGAGGCGGTGCGCGAGAACACGCTGATGTACGGCAATGACGACGAGCTGGACGAAAAGTATCCCACAAGGCCTATTAACCTACACAAGTCGCCGCCCTTCCACACGCTGTTCACTGAGCTCTTTGATCCGCTCATGGATACGCAGAAGAAGGGTCGACAGCCACCAGGGCCTCGTCGTAAAGCAGGACCTCACGGACACTCCAACCTCTCGCCCCACGAAGCAAAGCGAAACATCATTGAGCGGTTCATCGCGAATTGGCGCAAGACTG
>TARA_R110002003_G_scaffold40_2_pt1 | contig 12467 bp, 15 predicted proteins | sample TARA_R110002003 | Tara Oceans TARA_R110002003 (sample SAMEA4396441) | marine metagenome | biome: Westerlies Biome; feature: [SRF] surface water layer (ENVO:00010504); material: water (ENVO:00002006), including particulate matter (ENVO:01000060) such as... | depth 5 m | reverse complement strand
CCAATGATGGTGTTAAAGTATCGGTACGATGCTCAGTGGCCGTTGGTGTTTGATGATCTGGAACAGTGGAGCGAAGCGGTCTCACGACCTACACCTTTAAGACTGAGACCGGATTTCTTGTCAGCTGCTGCCACACCACAAGTCGATCATAATCATTCGTGCTGACCAGTTATGGGTAAGTGAGACTGACAAACCCGAAAGCGTGCTCGTCGGAAGCAATAGTTTCCGGTTGCCCAATGATTCGACGTTAATGGTCATTTCCCAGGTGGGTCAGCAAACGCCTCGCGAGCTCCTCCCCCGCATGCTTCCCCGCACCGCTTCCCGCACGCTTTACCGAACGAAGACCCACCGAATGCATGATTAACTGGCACTCGGAACCATATGGTTCCAGAAAGGCAAACCTCCGGGTCATATTCCGCTGGACGTCTTCCGGTCTTTGCACGCACTCATCACATTTCTCCCTCCGTAATGCCATCCAGTCCGCCCGCCTCCGGAGGAGAGTCGGGCAACAGGACCCACCCGCGATCTCGAGACGTGGCGCGGAAGTCTGCCATAGCATGCGACAGATGCCGTGTGAAGAAGATCAAGTGTAGTGCTTTCGTCCCGTAGTACCTGATTCTGGACTGACACCTATGGTGCAGGTGACGGAACTCGCTCATGTGGAAGCTGTGTGGAGCACGGTAGTGAATGCCACTACTCTCGCAACATTAGACGGCATCGTGGCACAACCAAGGACAAAACTAGACGCCTTCAACAGCGCCTCGATGACGCCGAACGTCTACTACGGAGTGTTGGTGTAGTAGGATGGACTGGCCTACAGTGCTTGCCTGCGGCACGCTCTAGTCGCCCTCGATTGAGCGTTTCCCCGCAGGCAGAAGGCCAGCCGAACCGTTCGTTCGAGCTGGATGAATCTTATCGCACCGAGAGACTCAATGCGCTGAGGTTTTCTCATCATCGATCAGATTTTGACAATGGTCATGAGCTTGCCAATGATCAGGCCATGGATCCCAGTCCTGGAATTAGACATCCTCGCAATGCGGACGTGGAAATGACCCAGCATTCGATCCCCACTTGCCCTTATATTGAACATTCCGTCTTCTCTTCCCATCCAAGCCGTAATGCTGCCTCTTTGTCAACGCAGCACGACACATCGACTGACCCGGCCGTCTGTGACCCGAACCTCTCCATATGCAATCCAATCCAGAACGATGACCAAGCCGAAACACAACAGCCCGTACGAGTGTCCTGCATTTAAGTCCCACTTCAATCACTAATATTAATTCCAGCCTAGCCGCGACGAGCTACATGGTATGCGCAAGCCGCTAACACCCCTCGGCAAGTTTGTGAAGCGTATCACACGGTATCCTAACCCGCCGCAGGTCCCAATTCCTATCTCTCAATTTGTGCCGATTCCGGAGTTGGCTGGATAGCGGAGCGTATCGGTACATCTAATTTTGCTACCTGCGCTACCTCGCTGGTTTCCAACATAGGCCGCAAGCTGAAACTGGTCAAAAAGCTCAGTAAAGAGAGGGTGCCCGAGCCATCGGAAGATGTTGCCTGGATTTATACACGGGGTCAGTCTGCTGAGTCATTCGTTCCTTGCTTGCAAAGCTGATGGTTTTCCAAGCATTCTTTGAAGAAAGTCTTGAAGCCACGTACAACATCATAGATCGTGCGGATTTCGAAACACGGCTCAAAAGTACTTATGACAACGGCCCAAGCGAGGCCGATGCAGGCTTGTATGCTTTGCGCAATATCGTCTTCGCTACGGGATGCAGGATTACAACCTTCAAGAACTGTTCGTGGAGTGAGGCCCAGGCTCAATCACAAGGTTACTTCGAAAATGCCTTAGCTGTTGAGCCAGACCTGATCCACGGAACACCTGGACTCACTGGTATCCAGGCGCTCTTTGTAATGGTATGTCCAAGACGAACGTTTTGTAGACAGAAGGGAACTAATGTGATAGGCATCCTTTGCTGAAGGCGCTGGTACCGCAAAATTAGAGTATATGCTTGTTGGCTGTGCGAGGGGCTTGCACCTACGGCCAGCCTCGACTAAGATTTCTTTTGAAGAATCACAAAGGCGTAGTTGGCTATTCTGGAGCATATACTGCTTCGAAAAACATCTCACGTTGCGTACTGGGCGTCCGTCGGTATGTGCAGTGTTCGTCTGAGTTTCATAAGCAAGACTAATCTGCTTGCAGATAATTGACGATGATGATATCAGCTGCGAGCTACCCAGCTGGACGCCGGACGCCAACTCAAATCTCGTGGAATGCTTCCAACAGATCGTCAAGCAAGCTATGCTGTCCTCTGAAATAGCAAGAAGCTTCTTGACAGTTAAGGCTCGAGAGAAGTCCTTGATTGATAAGGTCAAGTTGATTGAACATTTCGATACGCGTCTGAGGACTTGGCTCAACGATCTTCCCACAATTTTCAAGCTCGACGTTCCTACCAAAGCTGAACTTCTGCCGCGGGGCATTCGCATCGAGCATCTCTTGTACCTTCATTTATCGTACTACGGTAACATGGCTGCCATCCACTCAGTCTTGGGTTACCCCTGGAATGTAACCTCCGATCCTGAAATTGATTCCGATAACAGCGCCATCAAAGAGCAAGTCGCTTCTAGCGATATAGCTCTGACTGAGGCTTCGAAGAACATCATCTTAGTCACTCGATCAATTTCCGTGGATGCATCCACTCCAACCTGGTATGCTTGATCAATCTTCAATCTTCGCTCAATGTGGGTCACTAACATGAACGCACTCTTTAGGCTTGTCTTTTACTATCCCCTGCTAGGCATGATCAATATTTTCATTTCCATACTCAAGGCTTCAACGGCAGAATCCGCGTCGAGTAAAATTGGCGTCATGGATATGGCTGCCGGCTATTTCGCGTATCTCGACTACTCAACCGGCTCTACGTTCTCTTTTTCTCTCGTTCGAAATCTTGCACAGTGGGCTCGACAGGCAGTCTCAAAGACTGCGGCAAAGTTCAATAACGAAGAGGCGCCGCTCTACTCTGGCGCGAATGCCGAAGAAGTCTTGGCTACGCAGCACGACTACACAACATCGATGTTCGAAGTAAGGATGCTTTACATTCTTCGAGATTGATAGCTGATCGATTACAGTTGGGCAGTTGTGACATTGATGGAATGGATCTGGGCGAGTGGCCAACGTTTCTTCCTCGCATCCCGCAGCTTTCGCCATGGTCCTGACTACCTAGCACGCTCAGTGGAATTCGACCAAGGTTTCGTATTGCGACTATGGAAGCTGCCAGCTTCCTAACCACGCGTGCTGAAGTACGCAGAGAACGACTATCACATTTGATTAACTTCCCGAGGCGTCTCGTCAACGCACTTGAAGTGCATTCGTCAATGGAGCTGAGTCCTGTATAAGTGAGTTAGCGAGTCACATGCTGCGTCCAATGACACGACAAAACATACCGCCCACACCTGATATGACTGGAGTCTCGGTCCAGAAGCTGAATCACCTGCAACAACTAGCCTTGCCGTAAATTCCATAGCCACAGTTCTGCCGTCTGACAACCCCATATCCGCGGTGCCGATAAGCATGAGATCCGAACAATCTTGCCCATGCGTGTAAACTTTTTGAACAAGGTGGCGGCGCGTCTTGATTACATTCCATGCGTGCTCGCGGCACTTTCGTATTTCTGTGAGTGTAAATATGAATTTGTGTTGGTGTACAGCTGTGGGCGCAAGGTTTCATACCTGATGATCCAACAGCCGTACCAGCCGCTGCTGCCAAGGTTCCGTTGGACGTGAAGATCTCATCTGCCAAAACGTCACCGACCTCTTCGCTGGGATCGTCCATGAGTGAAAAGAATCTGGCAATGAGGGCTTTGATTTCCTCGGTGATAGCAGACGCTGGCCAGATGGTTTGCTCCGTGCTGTAAGCCATTGCCAGTACAGGTTGCTGTGAACGTTGCGTCTAGTGGACTGAACGCCTTAATTAAGGCCAGACCCTTTTAACGCTGTCTACCAAGACAAGACACTCATGCGATAGCGAGCAAATACACAAGGGATTATGAAGCCATAGGCTGCATTCGTGCGACCGTCCTCAAGTGGTGACATCCGGAGCCAATTGCTTCCGGGCCGCATGATCGCCTTGCCGGATTGAATCTACCACACGGAGCTAAATCTGTATCGAGGCATGTAGCGTGTCTTAGGCTATGCGGGGTGCATACGCATCTGGGGTTAACCGGCGTAAATTGCGACGCCAATGCAGGAACATGGGGACGATATAGATGCCTCCGAAATCCCTTCACACATTCGACTTGCAATGCGACACAAGGACAATCGACGGGATGGATTATTTTCAGTCTGCAGCTTTTACGTCCGTACTCATAATTGTGGTGCTGTATTATGCAGCGAAATGTCTCCTCATTGGCCGACGACCGAAGGACTATCCCCCGGGACCACCAACGGTTCCAATTCTTGGCAATCTGCATCTTGTGAGTATGTTCCTACTGATCAATTGCGTGAGGGTTACTTACATCAGCGACATATAGATGCCGAAAGAGAGACCCTGGATCCAGTTCTCAAAATGGGCAGAAGTATATGGGTGAGTCGAATGGCAATAAACTCCAGTTAGAGATTACTGATTGCTCAGGCCCATATACTCGCTAATGCTAGGGACGCGAACCTATGTTGTCCTTTCCTCGCCCACCACAGTGAAAGACCTTCTCGACAAAGTAGGCGCGAAAGCAGAACAGAATGCAAGGAGCTGCGCTGACTTGATCAGCGGAGCAACATCTACTCGTCACGCCCCGACATGTACGTCGGTCAAGAGATTGCTAGCGGGGGGCTGCGACTTGTAACAATGGTGATATAATCCAGAACCCACAAGGCTTTGAGACGGTTGCTCATAGGGTAAACAGAAATACGGACCTTTATGGCGCAAGATGCACAAGATGATACATAACATCTTCAACATGCGCGCTGCCGTCACATACGTACCATACCAAGATCTCGAGAACAAGCAAATGCTGCACGACCTGCTGAATGGCCCGGACGACTTTGTCAACCACATACGTCGATACAGTAACTCACTCACCACGCAAATGGTGTTTGGCTATCGAACGCCTAACAACGACGATCCCAGGCTGAGGCAACTCTTCCACGTAGGTTAACCACAAGCTCTGGAGCCGAGATTCCCTGCGCTGATGTTTTTCCAGGGCTTTGAAAAATGGGGTGAACTGGCCCAGGGAGCCAGCGCACAGCTGCTCGACCTCTACCCTATCTTCCGCCAGCTCCCCCCATTTCTGCGCCCCAACTACCGGTACGCTCAGCAATTGCACAAGAAGGAAATGGAGCTCTACCTGGGCCACTGGATGGACACCAAGGACGGGCTCGAAAACGGGACTGGCAAGGTAATAAAAAGCCGCGAAACCCCTTGGAACCCGCCAAACGCCGCTAACTTATTCATCGCCACATAGCCCTGTTTCTGCAACGACGTCCTCCGCGTCCAAGACAAAGAGGAGATGTCCGACCACCAAGCCGCATATCTCAGCGGCTCGCTGCTGGAGGCTGGCTCCGACACCACGTCTGCAATCCTGATTGGATTCGTGCAGGCCATGATGGTTTTTCCCGAGGTCCAGCAGCGCGCACAGGAAGAAATCGACCGTGTTTGCGGCACACATCGCCTCCCAAACATGGACGACGCGCCGGACCTGCCGTACCTGCGTGCCATCGTCAAGGAGAGCATTCGGTGGATGCCGACGACGTTCATGGCTGTCCCGCATAGTGCTATCCAGGACGACTATTACATGGGATACAGGATCCCGGCTGGCGCGACGGTGCTTATTAATGTCTGGTCAGTCTGAAATGTCTTGTTGAATTGGGGATCATCGAGATTCTTCCTTGTATTGTCGTCTGACAGCATCTAGGGGTTTGCACATGGATCCGACACGCAACCCTCGTCCGCGTGTCTTCGATCCCACACGATTTGAGCACGATCTGCGCACCGAATTCGAGTCGGCAACATCCGGTGACATATCCTTGCGCAATAACTATATTTTTGGCGCGGGCCGACGCGTCTGCCAAGGCATGCATATCGCCGAGCGCTCTTTATTCCTTGGGATAACGCGGTTGCTGTGGGCATTCAAGTTCGAGCGGCCGGTAGATAGCCGCACTGGCCAGGTAAAGCCACTGCCGGATATCGATGACTTGGTCGGCGGCATTACGGTTCAGCCGGCTCCGTTTGAGGTCTCGATTGTTCCGCGATCAGAGGAGAAGGCACGGCAGGTCAGGCAGACATGGAAAGATACGGAGGAGACTCTGCTCAACAAGGAGACTCAGCAATGGTCCAGTGTTCCGGAAGGAATGGCGTTTAGTACGTGGATGCCTGAAAAGCTCGAAGACTAGGGAGCAGTACATGTTGCAATCGAGTTGTGTCATGTATTCAATCATGTCTTCAAGCCAGGATAACTAATTACTCGCACCTTCTCTTGTGGTCTCTGCGTTGACTACCGGCGTCGACTCGTTGATCTCGGTACCGAACTGCACCTTCCCGTGTGCATAACTCTGCTTCACTGCCTCGCTTCCATAGGCGCGCATTTCGTCCTCGTACTCCTTTGTCAGCCCCTCGCGATAGCCAGCAGATTGCGCTAGGAGCTTCCCGAGGAGCGCAGAATCTCTGACAGCCGTGTTTGCGCCGTTGCCACCCGCGGGTGTCATAGCATGCACAGCATCGCCAATAAGTGTGACACGCGGCTCGTTGGGCCAGTCTGGCACGCCATTGGGATCCGAGCAAGTGATCTTCCAGAAGGCGGACTCAGACTCTTGCATGTTGTCGAACAGTGGCTTCACGCGCGCATGCCAGTGCTTCGTCAGGTCCTTCGCGATATCTGCGGCTGGTTTGCCGATGATTGTGTAGTCATCGTTCGGTGCGTTGATGACGCCAGGTGAACCGCCCAAGGTCCAGCCAAACACGATGTCCGGGTTGTCTTTGTCTTGCGCGCGCACGTTCGTGATGAGAAAGACTTTCCCTCTGGGATGAGACTCGTCCACAAGGCGGAAGACGCCCTCGCCAAGGCCTTTGAAGGCCGTCGTCGGAGCCTGGCCATGAATAAGGCGGGAACCCAAGTCGTACACTTTGATTGCGCCCTTTGTGAGCTGTCTGGCCACAGCAGACTTGATGCCTTCGCCACCGACGAGCATGCTGCCTTCCTCCGACTTGCTGCCGTCCGCAAAGATGGCTCGCACGCCGTCGCTGGTTGTCTCGTACCCTTTGATGTGGCTAGACCAGCGTACGTTCTCCTCGCAGCCCTCCATGAAGAGCGTGCGCATGTCGCCCCGGGATATGCCGACAACCTTGCCTTCGCGACTTGCCAACGACTCTTTCGATACGCTTTCGTGAGCCCCGCCGAGGGTCTCGCCCGTTAGTGGGTCGATAGCTGCGAAGCCCGCGCCGCCCGTCTTGCCACACGCATCGTAGAACTTCTTGAAGCCTTCAGGTCCGAGGACAGACTCAATGGCACCGAGGCCGTCGTCCGAGAGGCGCAGTCGGTAGCCTTGGGCGCGAAAGACAATGGACGCATCGCGCTCAAAGACGAGGAAGGGGATGTTGGAGCGGCGGAGAGAGCGGGCGAGGAGGAGGGAGGCAATGCCTGCGCCGGAGATGAGAATTGGCTTCTGTGTCATGGTGGCTGGAAGATGTCTGGTGTGCTGCTGCGAAGCAACGTGTGCAGTTGTTGCTCCATGTCGGGCAGCTGCGATGATGTTAAGAGTCGGAGAGCCCGTCGCGATCGCGTCAACTGTCGAACGTGGGGTTGGTGGGGGTTCGGAGGTCGGAACTTTTGCTTGCTAAGCAGAAAGTATACTCAACACCATCGCACCGACGGGATTACACCTCCTCGCTCTTTAGTAATGTCTTGCCGCATCGAGGCTGCGACATTGGAGTGGATTGCAGAGTCGACCGAGACACCATGGCCGGTTTGCGGTTTTTTGAGAAGCCGGCGTTCGTCATCAAGCACGACTTTCGCCGCCGCTCGTGAACATCCCACCAGAAAAGCTTCGGCCTGCATAGACAGGGACGCGAGGGAGTGTTGCGCACTGGGTGGCTTCGCCTGTGAGCCGTGGATGTTGTTCTGTCGTCGGTCTGAGCATCGCACGACACTCGTACGTCATGCATCGTCAATCGGTAGGCATGGCGATTGAAATTGCACGCCGGCCTGGCGACCTGGACAAATCCCCTCGCAACGCAACACTCATGGCGCGCATCTGGAAGCCTTCGATGTATCGCACCCACGATGCCCAAACACTGCCACCTGATGTGGGGCAGACTGACCACATGGCGCGAGCGGTGGAAGGTATATACCGGCGGAACAAATATCGGTTAAGGCCTCGGTGATTGCCATCGAATCGCACGATTTTTCGTTTCCTTCTAAAGACAAATTGAATACCGGGTTTAGTTTGAAAGTATCCATGTCCTAACTTCCTACTGACACAGCGTCTGTAGTATATGAAGTGTCATGCTCATATCTGAAGTATGTGTATGCCGCCGTCTCTCCGATACCTTTCTGGGCATGTGCTGGTCACGTGCCATACAGCAAATAGACTATCTCTCGAACCCTTAGGCTCATCCAGGATTCGTCTTGCCATCAATATACACCTGTTATCCGACTTTGGTGCCATTGCTCTGCCTAGGTACCTACGGTACGCCTCACAGATAGCCATGCGCGTGACGCCGAGGCTGCGCAAGCTATCGCTTGTGAAAATGCGGGGCGCCGACTTAAACCTTGCCCTCAACCAGGGGTATAAACTCTATAGTCTGTAAGGCCTTCGGAGGAAACGCGTTTCTAGTCTAGAGTGCAAGAAGACTTCCAAAATTTGCTTCCTGTACAGTGAAGATCCCCCCATGATTGGGCGTATATGGCAGGCAATCCGTGCAGGTCGTGTTCGGTGAAATGCCGAAGTGATTACCATAGGTAGGTATTGCGCTCTGATTTCCCTAACGGACAAGCATCGCAGAAAAAAATGCCGTCAGAAAGACCTGACGCGGTAAGAAGAGAAGGGAGAACCATGCGAAGCATGTAGATCGTGAGAGGTGAGTTGGAGCATTTAAGGTGGCCGGCGCCTCTCGTGAACACCATCAACACACAAGTCCAGCTTCTAGTATCTTAGGTTCGCATACAAGCACCTATCATTCTCCAATATGCAGTTAATCATCTTCGTCCTGTCCTTCCTATCATTAAGCAGTGCACTGCCGCAGCCTTTTGTTAAACGGGATGCATCCACACTGCTCGCCACCATCAATGATCTGAACTCCGCTGTTACTGAGCTCACAACGGCGGTCAACAGCTTCGACGGCTCACTCCTTGGTCTACTACCTCAAGCCCTCGCTGTAGTCAAGGCTGAGGCCGAGGTCGATATCACGATTTTGAAAGCGACACATATTGCCGAAACCAGTGCCAACTACACCGCTGCTGAAAGCACAGAGATTGTGGAGACGTTGGCAACACAGATCGGTCCTATTCAAGACTCGTTGAATGCCTTGAAGACGAAAGTATGTTACCTCGCTTGTGCTGAACATTCATCTTGCTAAAACTGCGTAGTACCCCCAATTTAAGAAGACACTCACAGCTCCAATCGTCTTGCTCGACTTGAAGACACTGAAAAAGCATACTAGTAGTCTTATTAGTGCTGTCAGTGCTAAGGTCACGCCAGACAATGCTGGTCTGTTAGAACTGGGTCAAGGTATCCTGAATCAGGCATTTGATGATGCGATTACTGTATATAGCGCCTGATTCGAAGTCGAAAAGGCTTATTAATCCGCTCCACTACTTCTACTGCTCCTTAATGTAAAAAGAAAACCTCTCGAGAAACCATATTGCGTGTTACTCTCGCGCTGCTGCCTACTGCTGTCTACTTTGGCGCGTCATCTGCTCGCCACACTCACCTGTATATCTTGCTACCTAGACACTTTCGTTAGCAATCAACCCAGTTCTCACTCCTTTTCCTCAGCTCTTAGATGGCATGTCCGGAGAAGGCTCGGGAAGTTCTTCTGTCGATTGAGCAGAGTTGCTATTAATCAATCCAACCATCTCGTTGTCATGGATTGATCGATTGTTAGCAACTCGTCTCACGGATTGATTGAATTGATTGATAAGATTTTCAACGAAGAAGGATCGAGTAGTAAGCTAATCGTACTCATTCAGATAGTCGTGAATTCTGGGATGAGGTATCCGTCTCCTTTCTCAGCGAAAATGCCAGGAGGCAAGCGACGTTCATCAACCAGCTGTTAGAACAGAAGGAAGAGGCTGCACGGTCACTGGGTGGAACTTTGCAAGAGCAGACGGACCGAGTCCGAGACGGCGGCATCATTACCATGACCTATCCATGGATGGAAAACCGACACCTTGCGAGAAGGTCCGCGCTTGTGGGAACTATTAATGATGAACTGGATCAAGGTAGCGAAAACGAACATGCTACCTTGGTCGCAGTACGCTAGCCTCACGACGAGACATGCTCGGCATGTTTACGGCCCGTCAAGTACGCGCCGGTGAGCGCATACTGGTTGATCGAACTGCGACAAGTACATGCAGTACGCCGGAGAGAAGCGCATGCGACAATTGCTATGCAAGCTTCGTGTTGCGCACTGATCTACTGTTCTCAAGCTTGCCACGATCTTGTCATGAGTACGTATCCTACAACACTCTGTGGGCAAGACTTTGACCGGCTCCAAAAACCTGCCCTTCGCGTATCACACAACGCGTTCCCGCTGCGTCCGCTGCTCATGCTTCGCTTTCCCGCAACTTGTGTTCAAGCAGGTGCGGATAGGCATCCTCTCGACCATCCACTGATCGCTCGGCTACAGCCTTTAGCAGAACGCTCCCACCTTGACGTCTTTACCTTCACCGAGTCTATCAAAACGCCAATCAAGGTCCTGCAACAACTTGGTATTGGTGTTTTCGCAAATCATAACTTCGATACCATGGTTCCACACACGATTTGGACGCGTCTGGCGAACAACAAGGCCGGCTCTCCAGATCCGACGCGTGGTTTCATTGACGAGATTTCGCCACATCTGCTATTGGTCAACCATATTTGCGAGCCGAATGTGGAATGGAAGCGGTGTGGTGGAAGTACAACAATTTCCTTCTTCGCCACGAGGGATATTACGAAGGGCGAAGAACTGTTCAGCAGTTATCTCAACGTCAAAGGTATGTCGCGTGAAGAGAGGATCGGAGCGTTATGGCCTTGGTTCGAGGAAGCATGTTTGTGTTCGAGATGCACGAGAGAAATTTCGGCTGTACTGGATGTATCTCGTTAGACGAACAACGGTAACCATGGTGGTGGGATTCGTGGGAGTACCTACCCCCTCCAATTCTTCCGTTTAGACTACATCGCAACTTCAGCGCGCGAACTGTTCTCCGCACGTTTGCCGGGACCACGGAACTGTCTCCTAATGAAGTCAGCCAGCCGCCGTCTAAAGTTGGGATCAACAAGCATCACCTCATCCAAGAGAAGCCAAGCCAGCCACCCCGCACTTTGCATGGCGGGGAGATGCTTGACCGATCCACAACTTCCTTGAATAGCTAGTTTATGGTTAAAAAGAGCCAGGCAGCGGAACAATTGCTGCTCACATTTCCATGTCATGAGAAGACACGACTGTCGCCTTGCATCACGGTTTTGGTCGGAGGACAATGACCCGCAACCCATGCCCTTCTACATCATGCCCTGCCCCACAAGGAAGTGGCGGTACAAGAGGATGCAGTCTCTTGCAGCTTTTACCTAAAGTACTTTCTGGAGCATTTCAAATTACTCAACGTTGAAGCTCTCTGCCCCAGGCACAATTACTTCCCGTGATGGCGTTCGACCTTCGTGTGCCGGACGGCGCCTTCAAGTCAATTATCTTCGCCTTCTTGCTTTCGCTTTGCTTTGACACTACCACGGCATATAGCCTCAAGACACCTCGAGCCCTTGCTGCAGGTCGAGACCGCACATCGCTCAACGCGGACTGGCGATTTGCACGCTTCACTTCCAACCCGGACGCATTGAGCTACGACATCCTCAAACCATGGATCCTCCCTGCCGCAAACGAGTTTCTCGGCGAAGCGAAGTATGAACGGCCTTCTGAATCTGCTCCGGGTGCCAATGTCAGTTACGTGCAGTCCGACTTCAACGACGAGGCCTGGGAGCAGGTTTCACTGCCACATGATTGGGCCATCAAGGGCACCTTCGATGCTCCCGGCGTCGGAGGAGGTCTAGGTCGCTTGCCTATAAATGGCGTTGGGTGGTATCGACGTACCCTTGCAATCGATGAAAAAGTCCTTGCTTCTGGCAAAACGATTTTCCTTGACGTTGACGGGGCAATGGCTTATGCCGCGGTCTGGCTCAACGGGGAATTTGTCGGAGGATGGCCTTTTGGCTACAACTCATTCCGCCTCGATCTCACTTCTTTTGCAAAGGCAGGAGAAAATCAGCTCGCCATTCGCCTTGACAAC
>TARA_R110002003_G_scaffold116_6_pt1 | contig 12470 bp, 19 predicted proteins | sample TARA_R110002003 | Tara Oceans TARA_R110002003 (sample SAMEA4396441) | marine metagenome | biome: Westerlies Biome; feature: [SRF] surface water layer (ENVO:00010504); material: water (ENVO:00002006), including particulate matter (ENVO:01000060) such as... | depth 5 m | reverse complement strand
AATAGTGTTCCGCGGCCTTCCTTCCCAGCACTAAGCAGAAACGCCCATAGACAACGTTGGGCCATAGCAGGTAACGTGAAAATGAGTGTCTGGCCGTACAAGATCACTGTTTGCTTCGCGTGTGATAGCGAAGCATACCATAGTGTTCCGCGTCCTTCCTTCCCAGCACAGCATCATAAGGTGGGTTATAAGTCGTTGTAACCAGAAAACGAGAAGTATGCCATCGTTGCGCATCGCTATCCACGCGCCAGTCTAAATCAACGTATCCGCCAACTTCTTCATCGCATATTCGTGATCGCGCAAGGTCTGTGGAGGTGCCGTCGCATATGTGTATCGGTTCGTGCAGGATCTTAGCGACGAGGTGGTGGGAGACGAGGTTGCTATCGGACGCAGGATCGCACGACAGAATGGCTCCTCGCGATGTTTCTGTATCGTCGGACGTTCTCGCGCGTATCTCTATGGACGTAGGATGGCGAAGTGAACACTTGTGCTGATCATGGTAAGTGTGGGGACGTTGCCGCTGGCCTCATGCGAGGGAAGCTGGGACGAGGAAAGAGCTTGAGGATCGTGGGGTTTCTGCGAGGTGACGACGACAGACAGACCTTCTTGTTGCGACCAAATAGTTGCGAAAGACCGCAGACGCGCATCATGTGCAGAGATGATGGACAATGACGACTTTCGTCGTGCTAGATCCGGAAGACTTGTAGTGTAAGGTGAACGTTCCGACGGTGATACTGGTCATGCAGGCTTGGCAGCTACTCAACCACGACAGACCATGGCAGGCACGACCGGCGTCGCATGTGACCCCAGCTCTTGCAACGTTTGAATCAGGTATAACATGGGCATGGATTCGTCGAAAACCTCGGCGAATTGTGCATGTGGCATACGTGCATATACAAACGTCAATTCATCGAGCGATACATCTCACTTCAACATGTCGTGAACCATCATCGTAGAGGACGCACAAGCTGGGAGTTGGGGGCTGAGAGGACTCTAACAGTGGGCAGCGCGGCTCAGCACATGAAATGTAATTGGCTAATCCGAGGTAGGCCATCCCTGTCGGCTCTAAACGAATCAGGATGTCCAGGCCACGGCAGTTCGGAGAGTCTTATTCGTCGAACTTTTGCAAGGATGCGTGCCAAGGTAGGCGTGCTAAGAAGTCCCACGATTGGCCTAGCTTGTCATGTCCGTGCAGCCTAATGCATGCACTTTGCATTAGCGTTCCAAGCCACACGGACTGTACGCGGTTGGAATCAGCCTGGTCGCTGGTACTCTGCCTCACAACCCGCTGCAATTGTGACACACTATGGGAAGACACTTACCCAGGACTATGATATGGTACCGTTCATAGTCTTGAACTATTGGGACAGCATCGGTCTGTGAGCCATCAAGAAGGAAGCAAAAACAACATGTCTGTCGGGTCCCGAGGTCAAGAGCGTATCCGATTCATAAGCAATACAACTTTCAAGGCTGCGCTTTACCCATGCTACGACCAAGTCGGCCTTACAGTATAGCCCTCCATGTGGTCCTGCATGTCTCGCCAAATTGAGGGACGTTTGGCCTCGCAGATATAATTCTTGCCCTGCAGCCTGCTCACCCATGGCGAAATCAACAGTCTGATACATCAATCAGTGTTTCCGAACGCAGAATCGACAATCTTGATGATGGCCACAGAAGATCCATTTCCAGATGTCGTTGTTGGTTACCCAAAGCTGGCCGCAAAGATGGAAATTCAGCCTGAGCTCGCCATATACCGCCGATTTGGCGCATTGAACGCCCAAAATTTACTTTACTACCAAGCGCAACTCATCGATTTGGAAGAGCAATTGGGAAGGCAGCAAGCACAAGATGATCAGAACGCGACAGGGAAGAAGTCGATGTATGCGAAGACTTGGTATCGGCTTCGTGAATCGGAAGACGATGGAGATACGGATCAACTAGATCTCGTGATGAAAATCAGACAGACGCTGAATGAGTATAGTGAGTCAACCCCTCCTTGACCGTAGACGTGTAGAATGCGGTGGCTCACTTGACCCAGATGCTGCGTTGATTCAGCAGCATACAATCCATAGCTATCGCAAACCTGCCAAGTGGGATATTGAGCACATGCAGGACTATCTTCAGACGGATGCCATGGGACCACTAGCTTTAGTGGGCGACGATGCTGAAGTTTGGGGTTCCATGCAGTATCGGAAATCCTACAAACCAGACCTCGTTGCTCTTTGCCCGCGGGCGAAGAAAGATCCCTTTTCCCGATGGGCGGCCGAAAACGCAATTGTGAACCTTTTTAGATGCGGTTGCGCCCGATTCAAGAAACCGTCTCGCGTCCATGGCGTTGTTGGCTATGAAGACGGTACCATTTACCGGATCACCTACTGGATCACCAGCATTCTCGCATCAATGATTCCAATAGCGTCGATCGTCGTGCTGTACTATGTGCAGTCAATGCCCGCGAGATTTGGCATCATCGCTGCTTTCAATGTCCTGGTGTCGATGTGTTTGATGGGCCTCGCCAATGCAAAACGTGCGGAAGTGTTTGCTATCACAGCCGCGTATGTTATGGGAAGACACCATTCTTATAGAATGCTAATCACTTGATAGTTTCGCCGCCGTTCAAGTGGTGTTCGTGGGCACTGACAAGAGCGCATCGAAGTCAGAGCGATAGTTCCACAGCCGAGTTGATGCTTTCGCACGAGTTTGTTGGAGACGCTTCGCAGTTCTTTGGCACGTTGATCGATTGGCAGGTTTAGTACACAAAAGACTGCCTCTGTAGGGATTTCAATCCCAGATGACATGGTCGGATGACGGCCTGCAATGCTATGATTCAAGATATTGACATGATACTAAAAGTCGATTCGAAAGCTTCGTTATAGATGTTGGCAGTGTTTTGAGTGTGCAAACCGTCTATTTCGGAACGTCCACGAGGCAAGATGCTCGCTTGAAGCACTGTCGTGAGCGGTACCACACTTTGAGGTCTAGTGAACGTCTCTCCCAATGCTAGGATATGTGGGAGACAGCCTCGAAAGTTGCTGTACGAGATATTGACTCAACCACCGGTACGGATACCGAACCTTACTATGCAACCAGGGCGTGAAGAGTTTAAAAGCCCACTAACTACCTCACGCTGTAATAACCTGAGATTACCGAGACCTGCGGCAGTATTATGGTTTTGTGTCAGATATTATGGCTGTGTTGTGGACACAATAACGCAGGTACATCCAAGGCATTCAATTATTTTACATTTGTTGACGTTCATCCTTAGTGTACAGTCTAGTTTTCGTCAATCACTATATCTATACAGCTATCTCGCCGGCCTATCGTCATCTTCGTTCATATGTTCCGATCCAAAGTGCCTCCAAATACAGCTGTTTGTCAAGCTTAGTCACTGGATCGATCGTATGAGCCTGTATCTGAATCTTCTCATCTGTCGCCCTTGGACATACACTCGCCACTGTCGGATGGGTCAGACGGGAGTATCACACGCTCTGGTTCTAGTACAGAAGCTGCATCGGTATGAATGGCTTTGGCGCCAGAATCGTTAAGGTCGAAATACGATGTTTGTGCTAGACGGACATCTGCATAATTAGTGTGGCCCGTGACAGTGTAGGTCTCTGTCAGTCTCGATAGCCTTATTATCACACTCTGTATTGGGATATACACTAGTGGTACTGCCGCTGGCTTTCGCATACTTTTCTCTATCTAGTTAGCACCTTTTCGTCGAGCTGGTCGGCGAGGCATGACTGATGGAGTGTTACAGACCTTGTTGCTTTGTTTCGCCAGCCCAGCCCAGAACTGAAGTTGACACAGGTTGACACCAGTGCTTGTTAGCGGAGCGATCATCCTCTAAGTTGATTAGGGTGGGGCTCCCGCGGTTGTACCTGCACTAGCGCGTGCCACAGGGTCCTCCGCAAGAACTGTGGACACTAGTGCCGGCTATCGAACCATGACTGGTAACAAGGTCTAATAACCTAACCCCTCATATGAGAGAGACGACAGTACATACATCGCATCCACATCCCACCATATAACCCCGAACGCAGCCTCGATGAGGTTATTAGGATCAAACCTTACTACAACGGTACTAGCTAGAAGAGGACCCTTCGACCCCGCAAATCGCGCCAACAATCGCACGACACGTCAGATGCGCAGGGGGCACCCAGCGAAGGCCACCCGCATCCGAGTCCATTCCCCTGCTGCCCGTTTCAAGACATCTCGCGGTCCGCTCCAGAAGCAGCCCTATACCGACACAAGACAAGCAAACAGATGTGAACTATGTAGATGCGTGGCGCTCGACGTTAAGTTATTGCCTTAATTTCACTTCGCAACGTCCGTGCGCACACAGCGCATCCTATAGAAAGTCGCCGTCAACCACCGATATGGCGTAGCCGCAATGGCTTTGTATGTGTTCTCATACATGCGTTTGCATCTCAAGGAACCCCGAGATATGGCCACCCTCGCTTCCATTTCAAGCCTGTTCTACTGCTCAGAGGTTATCGAAAACCATATGTATCTGTGGTTACCCCCTGAAGCTCTCCCAAAGGCAAATCTGTGGCTCAAGCTTTCAAGACCCGCAGCCGTAGAATGAGCCAATCAACATCAGTGCACGAAGGACACGGAGCCAATAGGAACGCCCGTCTAGCTTACTGTGTCAATGCTCAGAGAATCGCCACTGGGAAGACTCCAGAAGCGGACCACAGTAAGAGACACAACCAGGCTGCTTGAGTTCAGTTACATATGCAGCACGTAACAGGTTGAAATTAATCTTGCGGCTATCAGGCGTCCGGACGTTCTGAAATTCTTCCAAGGCGTGCGCAACGCTCCACAGAAACAAAGACGGGTTGGCTATGGGAAACCATCTATGTTGCGCTTTAAGAGGCTTCGGCGCGATGCCTCGAGAACATGGTATTTTTTTCATAGGGAGCGTTTGATATAAGCATGGCGCTCAACTATTGATCTGATACGTTGAGGAGAGCTGTCAATAACGTTTTGTTGCGTTTAATACGTACCTTGGGCTGAGTGGTCAAACAAGTTGACTAATACAGAACTTACGTGCTTACCTACCACAGCTGCTAGGCTTGCAGCAAGCTTTCACGCACATCCTGGAAGCCCATCAGCCGTCAGCGGGGCCGCTCTTGGTAGCTCCTCTGTCACGCCCGTGATTTCTCACGGTTCCCACCACCAACCCATTCGTTCAGTCCTCGCAGGACGCGTGGTAGAGGCGCCGCTCGGCTTTGCGCACGACCTCCTTGTCTTCATTACCCTTCCACGACTCCCAGCACTTCATCGCTGTCAGCTCGCTTACAGCAGGTGAAGCGTCTCGCTGTACACAACAGACCTTAGTCCGACAATTGCGAGCGACGCAGTGGCACCTCCAGGACAACGTCGAAAACCACAATAGTCAATCTGACGCAAGACTAACCTGAAGTTCGCGCTTCAAATGGTCAACCGAGCTCTGGAGGCCCACGAGGAGCAGGCCGACGAAGCATCATGTATGTGCTTCTTATCCAACCTGCTTGTTCTCGCGTATGGCTCTACTGACACCCATTAGCTACAGCACAGGTCCATTGTGGAGCGAAGCTGCCGGGTCCCAGCATTGTCGAGTCCGAGAGCCACACCAACTCCACCCAATCAGCGAGCTCCGCTATCTTCCCTCCATCGCGACGCTCCTCGAGCCCGCAGCCTAGTACTAGGAATGCTCCTACAATCGGGTCACCACGTCCTCCTCGAACCTCGCTTTCCAAGATAAAATATCGTTCCAAACGCGCACTGAAGACGTGCAAGGAGACACTTCGAAACATTTTCGTCTCGCCAAAAGTCCCAAAAGCACAACAGACACGGCGTAGAACAGGGCGAGAGTTCTCACCGACACCGCCTCCGTCGTCGCAAAGGAATGCCACATGTTCGTCTTCGTCGAGTCCGCATCGCACTCCTCGAGGAAGCCGTAGCATCTGGGATCAAGGAGGAGAAGTCCTGATTGTAGACGAAAAGGACCACGAGCGCAAACGCAATGCTAGGATGCTTTTCGACCCACAGTGCAGAGAGGATGTAATTTCTACCAGTTTCTTGGCAACAGGATTTGGCCTGCACTTTGACGATTCAGATCCCGAGCTTCTTGCATGCAGTATAACAGGGCATGAAAAGTTTTTCAGCATTGGGCGACAAAGTATACGATGGTGGGCTCCGAATCTAGGCAACGTTTATCGTTTCGTGCCCGCAACATGCCGCGTCGTTAGGTCCGATCACTTCGACCTCATCATTGGTCAGCTAACGATTGACGAGCTTGAAATATTCAAGCCTGGTATGATTGCCGCATTCAGATCAGTGCTACCCGGCTCTAAAGGTTGTCAATGTCGGTTCCGGTAGCTCTCAACTGCTGACATTACCTCCCCAGCCAAGAACGTACCGGCGATGCAAGAAGAAGCCACACAGCGCCGGAGAGTGGAGCGGCAAGAAAAAGAACGACATGAGAAGGAGAAGGGGGAGAAAGAGCGGCGTGACAGACGGCAGGTGAGCAGCGCGTTACTACCTGCGAAAGCCGCGACGCTAACTACTGTTGGCATCTATCTAGGCAGCCCACTCTTCAAGCTCTCGTTGAACGTTGGCCCAATGCCTGCTCCAATATGGCCACATCTTCAGATGTGGGGCCCACGCGATCATAGTACGCTTCATCACCAATAAGCGACGCGCTGTGTCCCCTACCTACGTGGCCGTCATCATGCGCTCGTCCCTTCGAGACGGCCTTGCCTCGACGGAGTAATATCTGGATTCGACTGAACACTATGACATTATACACACTTCGCACCACCGATTCATTTGGAATCGCATACCATTGTACATTGAAACACCACATACCTGCAAGCATCCTGGGGGAATTGCCAGCTTGGACAACCATACTGCAACTGTCTGTGCACCAAGACAGGTACTCACGTTGGGGCACATTCGCTCCATAAATTGTGCACAACTTCCCTTCGGAGTCTTCGCTGTACGCACTCAATCAGCGAGAGGTGATTAACACACATCTTTCCACGACCTTGCTGCTACTGGGTGGCGTCCGAACACTTTCCCACCAAACGCCACCAACGACACCTAATTACCATGTATTCCTTCGGACACTACGATTCTCTCACAGCTGGCTAGTGTCCTTTACCAAGTTCTCCCTAGTTCCGCTCATACGACTCTACCCATATAACACTATTCTGGAAGCGGCATTTTCACCGGAGTTGCGACGATTGCTGTCATTGCAACAGCCTTTCTTCATACGCTCTACGTGGTGTTTTAGATAGGAGAAAAGAGATCTCGGATCTCACCATAGATCATGTCTGCATGCGACCTTATTTTTTTTTATGACCTTACGAAGAAACCGGCCCATCAGGTCGTGGGACATACCCAAGAATACCTCCCCACCCGCACTGAGAGCGCGGATTCTTAACATTGTCAGCTTTCATCGAATGTTATGGATTCATTTTGGATCTTTCATTTGTTCTGGGAGGTTCGCTGCAGATCCCCCGCTAGACTTCGGTCAGCGACAAGGCTGGAGGCCTCGCGGCCGAATCATCATCACGTTTCTTAGCCGACGTCTGCTATCTGCATGATTGTAACGAGTATCATGAATGCCACAAATTTTTAAGCTTCACACGAGCCCCTGGCGACTTATCGCACACGCGACATGTGCATTGCAATGTGTTGCTGTCCGAAGTCGCTGTCGACATGATCACTCGCATTGGTGATAGAATGTTCTTCCTCACATTGATATCCTTCTTTCCTCTCCTCCATGCAATCTTGACAGCAGGATCCTCGTCTCCATGGCATTGCACTAGCTAATTATAGGATACGAAAAGATTAGCGAGTAATTCGTTGTTTGTTCTCTGAGGTACACGCCAGACGAATAGAATAACTTCCACCGCTCTATTTATGTTGGTTGTAATAATCTCTATGTATTCTATTTGCCTTTCTTTCAATCTCTTAGGGTGGCAGCATGTCGTGATGTGTGTAATGGGAAACGATGCTGCACGATAGACCGTATCCCAAGGTAGTCTGATCTTGCCCAACACAACGTGCGCAGTTCTTGATAGTGGCGTTGCTTGGACCACCCGCGAGAGCGATGGTACGCAGTCAGGGCTTGTATGCGGCTACCAGGCCGCTGCCCCTGCGATTGACTTCTAATACTCTATGGCTAGCTTGCTGCGAGCACGCAGCAGATGTCCGTATTTGAACATGACGAAAGGAATCAGGCTTAAGAGAGTGCCAAATAACGCCAAAATAAGCCCAGCGTACTGACCCCCTACATTATGGAAGAACGCAGATGCGAACAGAGGGGTAACGGCACCCAGAGTGTTTCGCATAAAGCCTTGTCCCGCTATTGCCGACGAGGACGCTTCGCCGTAGCAGTCAGCTGTATAGGAGTACGTGCTCTCAAACACGAAGAAAATACCAAAAGCGATTGGAGCAAGGCCAATCACTGGTCCGACCCATGAGAGGTAGCCATACTGCGTAAAGGAATAGAGGAACAGTCCGATTGGTAACCACACGGCGCCGAACATAGCTCCATAGAGTCGGTGTTCCGGCACAATGCGAGCATCGGGATCTTCTTGGATCTGGTTGTATTTCCGCATCTGGAGGTGATGCGCAGCCCAACCCAGGAATGTGCCAACGGCGAGCGAAATGTATGGGAGACCTGCGACACCTTCGGACCAGCCGCGCTTCTCGCTGAAGGTGATGGGGATAACTGAGAGGAAGAGAAACACGACGGCCCAACAGAACGCAATCCAAAGGCCAAAGGCGAAGACTACAGGTTCGGTTACCAGCATTCGAATCGCCTTGACTGATGAAGCTCTCAACATGGATTTGACATCAGGCGTGTAGATGTCATCCTCTGCAACGTATCGTGTATCACCAGTAGTCTGGCGAAGTTGCCTTGCCCGTTTGTGAAGTCTGGCTCCGCCCCGTGTCTCAGGGAAGAATAAGAAGATGGCGATCAGGAGCGGAACATTTGCCAAACCCTGGACACCTTGGATCCAGCGCCAGCCAATGGACTGGTCGATAAAGCCGGCGTAGATAGGAGCGGCAACTGTACCGAAGATAGCGACGAAGCTAAACATGGCCATAGGCCGACCACGCTTGTGTGGCTCGTACATGTCGTCAAATGTGCCTCCGACCAGAATGGTGCCGACACATCCGAATAAGCCGAGCAGTAGGCGAAGTCCAATAATGGTGGAGATGTCTTTTGCCAATGCTAGTCCGATGAACAGGAGCGAGAAGCACAAAAAGGCTGTGGCGTACACTATCTTGCGCCCAATTAGTTCGCAAAAAGGAGCCAATACCATTGGTGCGATGGCGCATGAGATGTTGAACGTGAACAGGCCTAGCTGACCCATGATAGTAGGGACGCCAAACTCTTCGCACATCGTGTTGATGCCAGAGCTGTACGCTGTTGTTGCTAGTCCGATGAACAGCGTCATCAAGTTTAACATGGTTGTTATGCTTCGCTTGTACCACTGTTGTTTATTAGAGCGAGGTCATCTGAGAAAATTGACTCACTGACTGGGTTCCAGTTAAAAGGATTTTCTTTGTCGCCTGTGGCGAACGTCAGGACAATGTACTCCTTATCTTCATGCTTGACCATTTCCGTCAAGGTCAACGGCATGTCACACTCCACCGTCGTGATGGGCCCGCAATCTGGACCGATGTCTTCGATATCCGAGGTGATGTATTTGCCGCCTGCGACTCGTCCTATCATAGGCTCGCCTTTTTCATTGCGTAACGTCTCCGAGTTCAATGATGTGCGTTCAGTTCCAACCCCAGCTTCATCTTGGAGTTTGCTGTTTACTCTAGATAGGAAGCCAGGTGTCCCAGGGGTACTATTAGGTGCCGTATTTGCTGCAGTATTTGCTGCAGTAACGGCTGCAGTATGTGCTGAAGTTGTTCCAGTTATTGTACCGGTGATGGATGCATTTCGTGGAGTGACGACAGAGCCGGTTCGAGGAGTTACGGGTCTGCTACCCGGGGCACTGCGAGCAACTCTGTACGACGAGTTGGCTCTTGATACTGCCAGAGACCCCGGTCTTGAGGAACGAGTGTGAAAAGAAGGTCCGTAATATCCAGACATGGTGGCTGAGGTTACCTACAGGTGAAAAGAGCTGGGGAGACGTGACAGAAGGCGACGTGTGTATTTGTTTCATCCACGCCAGCGAAGCTTCGGCATCGTTAACCGTCGAGAGCGGTGTGAATTGACGTCAATGATGAGGCCCACCATGCTGCCGTAAATGGCCGACGTACGAGCCTAACGCTCGGTGCAAGCAATGCAGCTGATGTGATGCAAGCAAGTTCTGGAGGTAAGGAGAGTTTCCAGCGCTGTCAGGAGTCAAGCCCGGACCAGTTTGTTTGTTATCAGTAAGCTAGCCAGGTAGTAGCGTGGCGAATGCTTTAGTGTATGCAGAGAATTTGGTGTTGAGGCTCTGCGGGCCCTAGGGAGATCCACTTGGTCTCCGGTCCGTTCGGCAGGATCGAACGACACACGTAGGAATGTGAGATGACATCAGAGGAAAGTCAATGTTCAAAAGATCCGACCGTAAGAAGCAGACTGTAAAGCACAAAGTGAAGCATACGATGTGGCGTGTGATGTTTACAATTGCGTAGGTGATGGTCCGCCATGTGCAGGAATTTTAACTCAATCAATAGCATTACGTGCGAATGAACCCGCGACAGCCATATGTTCGGGCACAATCGTATAGGAAATGGAGATGATATCTTGCCGAGAACAAGATTTATCGAGGACGGAAAAAAATGGACTCAAAGATGTGATCGGAAGGTTACTCGGACCGCGTGGATCCATCTATTTGATGTCTCACAATATCAAGCTAGTCCGGAAGTGGCTTGGCCAGCGCAGCACCGCATCTTCCCATCCGACAGTACTACGGCCAAACTGGATTAATCGGCCTCCGTAAGAAAGGGGGATTGTAGTCAGGGGCCAGGGCACGCGCTATCCTACTAGCCCTACCCGTGACGTTAGCTGTTCTCGGTAGGTCCATGGTTGCAACAAAAGGTGTATACTACTGCTCTTGCTCGCTCTCTTAAGACTGTCTAGTTTATTTCGTTTATTTAGTATGTCGTAGGTAGGTTCGTTATTATTCTTCCTTAGGTTAAGCTTCCCTGCAACAGATGTTGTCGTACTCAGTCCGCACTGGCTGCGGGCCTGCTTCTTCGGACACGGGAATACAGAGTGAGTCCATATAACTTAAGACAATCAAAGAGTAGTATAGATATGATGTCTGTATCCGAACGCTTATGGTTTTGTTGATATTGGTTAAAGAAGACCTGTTTCAGGTTGCTGTGTCGAGAGACTGTGATTTTCGAGATCGGCTACGCTCTGTCATTTCGGACGTGCATGATATTAGATCAGAAGAAGGCTGCACCTTAAGAAAACTTGGGGAAGTACCTGCCTCTCCGAGGTCTCCACTGGTCGAAGTACTTGCCGAGGTCTCCACGAGTCGAAGTCCGATGCATCGTGAAAAGCAGCAATAATATATGACGTCACTCCGTCCAACGTCAACCATCCTCTTGCGACTATAGACACCAAGGATTTAGCCCTTGAGACATAACAGATGCTTCAAGATATTCCTAGCATTTTTTGCAACTGGGCTGTCGCAACTGGTGCACGGATGACGTAGAGGTCATTATGATGGCGAAGAAAATGTTGGGCTGAGCTCCGCGACTTCCGATCATACGACTGACCAGCACGTGCGAAGTGGACTGACCGCAAACACTGAGCAGACCACAATATCAAGCATCACCAGCCGTACAAGATACGTATAGTTCCCACAGCTGACTATTTCTTTCGATTTAGTTATCACAAAGTACCCTTGCCTTGCCGCCAACTCGAGTTCAGCCTTTCTACGACGCTGTCCTTCCTAGGCAAATAGATCGCAGGCACCACAACACCCGCGCAATACTCAACATCTCATTACGGTGGCACGATAGATCTGGCGACTGGAGAAGAATGCCGAAAATTATCCTCTCTATCAATGCTGGTTCATCCAGCGTCAAGATCTCCGTCTACCAAACACCTTCTGATGGCAACTCTCACATCCCAACGCAATTGGCTGAAGCTGTCATCGAAGGGTTAACCGCACCACCTGCGAGTCTTAAATATGAGCGTGGTGACGAGAAGATCAAGGGCAAGGAGCTCGAGAACATAAATTCCCAAGAAGATGCATTTCGCTACATCCTCGGACACCTAACCCAGGATAGCGGTCTGCCAGAGCTCAACGACAAGGAAGACATTGAGTTCACGTGCCACCGCGTTGTTCATGGCGGTGACTACCCCAGATCACAGGTCATTGACGAGCAGACGTACCACCATATTGAAGAGCTCTCTGATCTGGCTCCATTGCACAATGCACCTGCGCTCAGCATCGTGCGGGCAGTTGCCAATCTCCTCCCGCACGCGAAAAATATCGCATACTTCGATTCTG
>TARA_R110002003_G_scaffold32_3_pt1 | contig 12475 bp, 8 predicted proteins | sample TARA_R110002003 | Tara Oceans TARA_R110002003 (sample SAMEA4396441) | marine metagenome | biome: Westerlies Biome; feature: [SRF] surface water layer (ENVO:00010504); material: water (ENVO:00002006), including particulate matter (ENVO:01000060) such as... | depth 5 m | reverse complement strand
GAGCCGGACGAAGCGGAATGCAAGCAACTCAAGGATGTCGAGATTGTCGACGTGAAGGGCACTCTTCAGGATGTCAAGCTGCTCGCGGCCACCGCGGTTGATCGCGTTCTAGTGACCAAGCCCGGGCAATGACATACCGTCTGAGCTCAGATGGATTTCATTCCTGGTTTAATTCTTGAGAGGTACTCTGAGCGTTTCGCATCGTTGGCGTTGGTACGGATCGAAAATTGGCGCAATATACAATACCCTGATGGTGGGTTAGCATTATCAGAAGAGGACATGGTTTCCCTCTCTCTATGATCCTTTCGGTTACTAGCAATATCAAGTTTCATCAAGCCGAAAGTACCTGATGTTTCCCTGATGTTTCCCATCTGATTTACCCCAGAACTTGTCTCAACACAGGATAGAGGAGGGATCGTGCTGATCGTGGATCACAAGCGCGGCTTCTTGCAAAAACATCGTGACGAAGTGAGCCTGGTACAACGTGCTTCGACCGCGCTGTAAGATCCCTCATAAGAGGCCAGCAGAGCACAGCTTCACATCTTCATACAGCATCACATGAAGGTAACGTCGAGATTGCGCAAGCAGAGGTTGAGCTCGGATTACATCGCGCCAGTGATAAGCTCGCACATGCGCGCGACACTCGGGTCTTTCCGGCTCTTCCCTCCCCCCTGCGTGTATGTGAATTCCGACGACACCGCAACCAGGCACTCGATACACTGGATACCACCGCTCTTCACGAACCGTTATAGAAATATCGGCACGATTCTTCGCACTGCGCAGCAGACTTGAGCCTCGATATGCGAGAACGATACTGCTCAGACATTGTCGGCACGTGCTTCCCAGGCGGCTTTCACATCCCAAGCTCTCCTGCCAACAGAGCGATCCGTGACTGTACAACAATGGCGTGCCACGCGTCACTCGCAGTCTTTACGACACCGATTCACAATCCTCGCCCGGAGCCCGCCCGGTGTCTTGCGAAACCGCACAGCTGGAGGTTTCAGATCACGTGATCGTCGCACGCGATTCCGGACATCTGCATCGTTCGTGGCCAAGCTTTGCGTAACCGTGCTAATGCGTTGAGAATCTGTACGCGGGCGTGCGAAGCCGAATCCGCATATGGAGAATGCGTGCTTGCTCAATCCTCGAGAATACATCCCCATGCACGGCAGGCCAGAGCGCAATCTGAGTCACCGATCGATTGTGGTTGACTGGGCAAAACACACATACACACACACACACGTGGATTTCACAAATACGCCACATCAGCGTGGAGTGGCAGTGACGTTGTGCAGTGCCGGCGTCCAACCCCAAACTCTTCATGCTCGCTTCACACACCGCAATCGTACATCCAGCTCCGATCAGTAGTCCACGAGATTCTACATCGTGGCGCTCTTCGGCCCGTCGGTTGGTGCGGCGTCCCGTCCCAGCTGAAACCACGTGCATTTGGCATGGGAGGAATTATGCTTGGCGTGGACATGGACGGGACTTCAGCTTGCTCAACGCCTGGATAGGAGCAGGGCGGTGCGCTTCACGGATTTGTTCGATATGTTGAGAGCGAAGGGTATGTGCGTAGACGCGTTTGGGAGCTGGGAAGGAAGGTGATGGGGTAGAAAGGACGGACATGGGCTTTGCAGCGTCGGAATTGGCTAGATCGCTGAAGGAGTCGACGTGCGGCTTTGTTCGTATGTGTCGCCAGATGATGGTTTGAGTTGATTTGTCTCTGTCAGCTGGACATCGACGCGAAAAGAGACAAGAGGTGCGTTACCAGGTGTGTGATGTGTGCATACAACGACACGCTGAGATGGCGGAACTACAACGAAACACAGAGACCAACTACCCGCTATGCTGCTCGGATTGACTTTTCCGTTCACATTCACTCGCCCATGAAGAAAGCAACAAACCACCCCACAAACATCCAACCGAGAGAATATATACACACTGAAGCTGTAATCCACTAGGAAGCAGTAACAAGCACATAACTTGTAATCGCATCCATCCGCTCCTTCGTCAACTTCAGCCCCACCTTCAACAACTCCATTGCAACACCCATCTCCTTCCTCTCCAACTCGTCAAACCTCTCCCTCGTAAGCAACCACGCCACACTATCATTCTCCACCGCCACCGTCCCCGTGCGATCCGTCTCGCTGAAGAAAGGCAGCTCGCCACACGTCGTACCCGGCAGAATGACTTCGAAAAAGCATCCTTGGTCGAGTTCGTATTCGGCGCGGAAGCGGCCTTTCTCAAGAATGTAAAAGCCGTCTGGGTCGTCGCCTTGCGAGTACAGCACGGTGCCGGCAGGGTATTCTTTGCGCTCGAAGTACGGCGCGACGACGTGCCAGAAGTCCTCGTTCTTGGGTGAGACGTCCTCGAAGGTCTGCAGGATGATCTTGAGGGGCTGCGCAAAGTTTCTCCAGCGTGATGGGGCGGACTGGGATGATGGGATGGTGTCTTGTGATGAGTTGTCAGGGATGGAGAGCGTTTCGTCGCGGCCTGCCTCGCGCATCGTTGAACGTGCTGCAACAAGTCGGGCGCCGCGGCGGGGTGACGCGAAGACTGGGTTGAGAGAACTAGCGCCAAAGGAAGTAGGTGAGCCGCCAGTTGCGATTTGCTGGCTATCGGATCCTTTGGAGCCTTTGATCGCCATCGGCGGACTTGAGTGCTGGCGCTTTGAAGACTGCGCGTTGCAGTGTTTGTAGAAGACCTCTAGTAACTCATTTTCGCATGACTCGAGAGCTGTGTTGAGATCTTCGAAGACCTCAGGTGGGGCACAACCTTCGTCACCCTCCTGCTCGTCTAACAGTCCGACATTTTGCAAGGCCTTGCCAACTTGGTGGGCGAAGGACACACCAGAGAGTATCATCCTAACGTTCTTACGACTGAGGATGCGGTTTATACGTTGGAAACCTTCCGAGCTGGAGAAGTCGACGTCGTTCACGTGCTTGAAGTCGACGATGATGAAGCTGACTGGCTGTTTCTCGAAATTGTGTTCGTCGATCAACGAGCGTATAGTGTCCTCGACGGACACGATTGTACCGAAGAAGAGGAAACCACCAAGCTTGATAACTCTGATCTGACCACGAACCTTGTTCAGGTAGCGATGGTCAGCAGGTGGGCGGCGCACCGTCGACTCAGCGACGACACCACTGTAGGACGCTCGAATCGCTGGATGACGGGAACTTTGCACGACGTAGCTTACGCACGCCAAGACGATACCCACAAAGATGCCGACGACGAAATCGTGCACGCCCATGATGAGGACGATCGCGAGGATGGTAAGGTACTCCAGCTTGTGGCACTTACCGAATGTGTCCCAGAGAGCCTCCTTCATGAGGTCGATACCAAGAAGGAAGATCAGAGCGCCCACCAAGCAGATTGGAATGAACCCAATCATGGCTGGGCCAGCGATCCAGACAGCGGTGGTCGCAGCAGCAAGCAGTACACCAGCGGTTCGGCTGTCACCGCCATTGTCGATGAACATGACACTGTTGGCGTAGACAAGGTAATTCTGAATGCTGCCAACCAGGCCAGAGACGGTGTTGGACACACCATGAGCGATCAATTCCCGGTTAACGTCGAGGTTATCTTCTTTGACCGCGGCACCCAAAGCAGGGACATTGATAGGCACATGGATGATGCCAAAGAACGAGAGAGCAAACATGGTCGGGATGGTGCTAGCCAATGCTGCTGCGTCAATACTGCCGAATTCTGGATGTCCGTTAGTTTTGCGTCAAGATGGAAGACTCGGATAGACTTACTGAAATATGAATAGAATCTGTAAAACTGCACACCGGCCTCGGGCTGCTCGAAAATCCAGCCCGCATTACGTACGACTTCAAGGTCCATGCGGAAGATGCCCTTGACGATGGTATAGAACGTGGCGAAAATCAGAATGAAGAAAGCGGGCAAAACAAAGGGGCTTTTGACCATGCGCTGGAGGAGCATGATGGAGATGGCCAGAAATAGAGGAAGCGCCCACAGATACCAGGTGTCAGCAGAGAACAATTTCTGCAGGGTGGCGAGGTCGTAGTTGAGGTTGCCTTCGATACGTGCTGAAACTTCGATGCCAGTGACGACTAAGAAGAATCCCACGCCACCAATGCAGCCGATGAGAATGTGCCTAGGAAAGAAGCTGACCAGGTTACCCAGCTTGAATGCGCCCAAGGCGAGGAAGATGACACCGGTAAGGACGGAGCTGAGACAGTACGAGACAATGGTGGTGGCGATGATGGCCTCGGGCGGCTTCCCCTCCATCTGGTTCATGATGGAGTAGGCCATCTTGTGGAAGAAGGGAACGACCTCGATCATCTCCGATCCGACGCCACCACGGAACATGGAGAGCCCCAGGGAATAGCATAGCTGGGAGACGATGCAGCTGACGAAGAAGATGGAGATGCCGTCCGGACCTGTCTGGCTGAAGATGGGTGCTCCGAGTGGAAACAGAATGTAGCCATACGAGAGCGCGTCCAGGATGTTGAGCAAGAGCCCAAGAAATACCGCAGACAGTGTCTGTATGCTGCCCAGCGCTTTCGAGACGAGGGCATCCGTAGTGTAGTTCTTCGGGTTCGTGATTGAACGGCTCAACCCCGCGATGTACTCGCGACCGGCGGCGAACGTCTCCCCGATGCGAAAAGGCAAGGTCGATGCCGTCGATTGCTCCGATGCCTGGCCCTTGGGCTGCTGCTTTGGGTGCGAACCTAGCCGCGACAGTCTGGGCACAGGCAGCAAGGGCGTGCGCTCATCTGCATCCTGCACCACCACATCGGGCAGCCTCGAGCTGTGTGAGGCCTTGTGGTCGTCTCCCCTTCCGCGCAACGAGCCACCGAAGAAGTCATGCTCTGTCCGGTCAGGCCCAATGACAGTGTCGGGCGTCTCTGGCTCGCTGTCCTCATGGATTGTGTCTGCCCATGCCGAGTCTGGAGACGCCCGCCCGCCACTATATTCCGACAGGAGGCCCGCATGGCGCCCGGAAGCCGTGTCCGTGTCGGCGAAGCTGTGGCGGTGCGGGCGGTCCTGGTATTCTTCGGCGTCGAGGGCATACGATGCCAATTGGGAGCTTCTCTCGCGCACGCCCTGGGACGAATACTGAGGGGTGGTGTCTGGGTGAAGGTCAGCGGACGGAGATGGCAATTGCCGTGCAGAGCCTACCATCAAAGCCGTGTGACGTCTGGTGTGCAAAGGAGCGGACGGGATTGCGCGAGTATGAGCCCGAGAGCGTCTGGGACGTGATGGAATGCGATCTTATCGCGCGCGACCGCGGTAGTGTGTGGCCTCCACCCTCTGCCTGCGACAGATCCTGCGCGAAGTCGGCGTCGTGCACGGCGTCGCCGGTGAAGGGCAGCAGCTGCTCGGCCTCCCGGTTGGGGGGTTGACGCGAAGGCATTGCGGCGGAGATAGGAAGGGAGAGTCGCGGTTTATGCTGTTATACCAAGCATGGCAGGACCCTGAGGCACTCAACGATCCGGTGCGCAGCGGAACCACGGGACGCAAGCGGAGTGGACCCGTGGGTGGATGCTGCGACGGGGTGCGGCAGAGGAGGAGGCGAGAGCGGTAGCGGCATTCACTTGCGAGGGCATGGTCACGATAGCTGGAGTGTGTCGGGGGTCTTGATAGGGCTGCGCGGGCTAGTATGGAGCTTTGGCATGGAAGGGAAAAGTTTGCTGGGCTCCGGGCCTTCGAGACTGCGATTGCGATGCAAAGACCACCCACCAACGTCATCGCCGCCAAGGCACCCAACCCTTTTGATCCTGCACAACTCCCGCACCTTCAATTCACTCTCCGTCTCTTCTTGCACAAGACTTGGCCGGCTACACGAACAGGCTTGAGCCCCAATTGACTCCTGCAGCGCCCATATTCGCAATTATGACGCAAAATCACTTCATATGCGAGCAGCGCCGTTTCTGATCGCTACCGGATCTGCATTCGCTTATGCACCTCAGCGTTCGCAGAGCCTGCCACACGTTCGCGTGGCGCAACGACATCGGAGAGTGCCGCACATGTTATACACAGTATGATTCCACGTGTGATCTGTTGTCCGGAGACCTCTTTGGTTGTTCGTTGCGTCGGTGCTCACCGCTCTGCGATGCAGTCCGGAAGGGTATTCGTCCTAGATGTTTTTAATGTTGGCGGGCGTGAAATGGCAGTGTGATCCCTTTGGTTACACAGCTTACCAAGCGCATCGTACACCCACAGCATTTGTTTTACAAAACAAACCTCGCCATTACAACTCTTTCTCTCAACCTTCACCCACTTTTCCTCCACTTCAAATCCTTGCCCCGAGTCATCAATCCCTTTCACAGCCCATAATCTACTATACAAGAGTCTAGGAGATGACACGAAAACGCAAGCGCTCGACCAGTAACGAGGTCGAGCTCCGTCAAGAAGGCCAGGAGAAAGCACCGCGACAGATCCCGGACGTCCTTAGCCCGCCACGACATCATGTGGAAGTCGACAACCACAATGCCATGCACTCTCCGCTTCTCCGCCTCCCCGCCGAACTTCGCAACCGCATTTATCACTACGCCCTGGGAGGCTTGTGGATCAAACTGCAGCTGAGGCACGACTTGGGCAAGAACGAGTATGTCGGGCAGTCTGTCCAATACAAGGCGCAACCACGCCCAGAGCCTCTTTCGCTGCCATCCTGGGACACTCCACACAGACAGCGCCAGCTCTTTGCTCTTCCCCTGACCTGTCGCCAAGTCTACTCTGAGACCCACTTGCTTCCCTACACCCTGAACTTCTTCCACATCGAAGTAGACAGGATCAGTCTTAATAACTTCGTCAAGGGCTTTCACGAGTCGCACATCTCGATTGCTGCCGCATCTGCAAAGCTGGCTTCTATATACGAGGTCTTGGTACCGCTCAACTATGCTCACGGCATAGTAGACGGTAGATCGATGCACGACTATTTCGCTCCGCCCGCGAGATTTTTTGACTCTCCGCTCACGAGGTTTTTTGACTCTCCGCTCACGGAGTTTTTTCCGAAGCTAAAATGCATCTACCTTAACAAATGTATGGTCAGACAGTCTGAGACTGACCTTAAGAGATACGTGCATGGCTTAAAAGAGCTGGAGGGCTGCGATGTCATTGTTCTCCGTAGCCCACTTGAACTCCAAGAGATAGCCGCGGGTATTGACTATGATGAGCGTGGCTATCCCAAGAGAACCCACGAGGAATCCGAAAGGGTTCATTCTGAGGCGCGGGTCTGGAATCGACGCACGTAACGTCCCGAACGTCCCAATCCGCCACGGCCGCATGCCATTCCGATTACGCCTTCTTGTCCCCAACCTCATGCACGTCCGTCACCGTCGGAGCCTGCACCACCTTTGCCGCAGTCGCAGCTAGCACATCGCGGGCATCCTTCTCCGACTCGAACAAGAAAGTCAGCTCCTCGAGCGTCTTGCCGTACGTCTCTGGGAACAGGAAGTAAATGAACACAACCTCGAAACAAAGCCACACTACATAAATGATCAGGTACTTCCAGTCCAAATCCTCGAGACCGATGGGGTTTACAAAGGAGCCAAGCATGACGGCAGAGCGACCCCACAGCTGGAACCACGACAGACCCTTAGTGCGGACGTAGTATGGGAAGATTTCGACCATGTACACGTATGTCAGGGCGTTGTATGCGATGCAGTATGCGGGTTTGTAGAGAAAAATGAAAACAAGCACAACATATCCCGTCTCCTGAGATCCCGTGATGCGATTGCGAGCCTGCGCGATTGTCCAGGCTGTGTAAACAGCGACCAGGCACGATGAGCAGAGAAGGTACATGCGGCGTCGCGGATAGCGCGGTGTGATAGCCGCCATGATGATAGCAACGACGAAGCCCCACGCTTCAGTGCCAACGTTGTAGCGCACCTGCATGTGCGGGTCGGTGATGCCTATCTTGACCAGGATCGGAACGAGGTATTGCGAGATGAGATTGTTGCCGCTGTACTGCACGAACAGGCCCAGAGCCGCCGCGACAAGAGATCGATGCCGCATGCCCTTTGTCTGGAACAATTCCGTCCACCCCCGCGATCGTGACTCATTTTCAATCTCCAGCGCCTTGCGAATCTCGGCAATCTCAATGTGCGGGAGCTCGTTGGACGCGTCGCCCTCGGCATGGTACTTGATCAGAATCTCGAGCGCTTCTTCACTGCGGTCCTTGGATACCAGCCATCGCGGACTCTCCGGCACCGTGTACGCAAACGCAATCTGGATTACCGACGGCACGGCCTGCAGCATGGACGGAAGTCGCCAACTCCAGTCATTTGGGATCAACAGCGTGCGCACGACAATGCCGGCGCCGAGCACCGAGCCGATGCCAAAGAAGGCGTTGAACATGGAGCCCAGGAATGCACGTTCTTTGGGGTGACCTAGTTCGCCGAGCAGCGCAGCGCCGGAGACAATGGCGTACACGATGCCGTGACCGAGGATGATGCGGGACCAGATGAACATTACCACTGTGATGATATCAGCCCCCCCTTGGTTCGCAATGCGGTCGAGTGCAACTTACAATTCTGCGATAGCCCTTGCATGATTGACCCGACCATCATGATCACGCTTCCGAACACGATACTCTTGCGCCGGCCGAGATGGTCACTGACAATTGCGACAAAAGGGATACTGCTGATGGCACCGAGGTTGTAACACGCCACCAACAGTCCTAGCTTTCCACCCTTGGGATTGTCGAAGTACGATTTCCAGTAGCTGAGTGCTTGCATGCCGTTCATCATCGAACTGTCAAACCCGGACGTCGACTCGATGAACAGACAAAACGGCACGAGGAGTAAATACAACCGCCGAAGGTTGGGTTTGTTCCACCATCGCACATGGTCGTTGGCGATAATCTGCTCGATGATGCCTTGCTCTTCGGCTGCCAAGGGTGGAGCCATGGCGGCTCGATGAAAGTGTACAAAGACGACGGTGAAGAATTCGATCAGTGCAAGTCTGCCCGCACCAGCTACGAACGACACAACTTCTCTTCGCGCACCATTGCGACTCTCCAACAGCCTAAATACTCGGCCTCAGATCAACCTCCCACCCTGTCCCCTCTACCGGTCATCGGTCACGTCTACAGTGGAACAAACCACGATGCGGCTCCTTCTGCCTTGGCTTTGAGGGGTCGGTAGCATTGTGCCCAGGTGCGTACCACCTTACTCCGTCGAAACGGCTCTTGATATCCCGCGAATAGTCTGGCGGTGCCAAGGAGAGATTTGCACGACGTCGTTCCATCGCGGTAGGAGATGCTTGAATACGCTTTTGTTAGTGGTGTTGTAGTTTCGTGAGATGCGCAGTGCGGCCGTGTGTACACTGTACCGGTAGGTGTAGCCGTATTCGTCCTTGAGAGATGTGTTCTCGCTCTTCTGCTACGTGAGTGTTCTGCAGATTAACACCGCGTACGAATATAGTGTGCTGGTGAAGTGCACATTAGCCCGCTGCCCGATTTGTGGGGAGTAGCTAGCCGTTCTCGGTGCGGTCCGCGCCAAATGAGGCTAAGTAGTGTGCGGGGAGCTTCATGGGCATGGATGGGACATCATTCGTGAGCGAGCGAGGTTCGGCATTGCTTGAGAGCGATAAGCGAAACGGTAGCGCCGCGGCCGATATGTGGAAGTGTTGTTATCTCAACTTCCTCTGCTCTGGTAAGCTTTAGTTCTTCATATTTTCTACGTAGACGAGAAATATCTGCACTTGATGTGATTTAGGTATTGCAGAAGCTTCAGAGCATAGGAGCATGCCTTAATTCAACGAGGCGGCTCGGGGTTTGTGCGGCATCACACACTGGTAATACTTGCGTCATGCGTATTGCTCAGATCAGTCCAACAAACATAATAAAATGACATCCTCGAGGACGAGACGACTGCTTACACTTCATACCCTACGCTAAGATTATACTGAGAATCAACATGAGCAGTCACGCGCAGAACTACGGCATCGTAGCGCCATTCAAGACCGTCGCTCTCTTCGGCGCGAATGGCCAGATCGGAGAACGCATCCTCAACGCTTTGCTCTCACTCAAACGACACACATTCAAAGTCATCGCTTTCGTACCACCAGGATCTGACGTGCAGCAATCGAACAATGCCAAAGTTGAAGTCAAGACATTCGACGCGAAAGATGCGACGCGCGAGAATATAGCCAAGGACCTCCAGGGCGTGGATGTCGTGGTCAGCGCGTTGAACGGCTCTGCGTTGAAAACCCAGGCAATTATCCAAGATGCCGCTGCAGATGCGGGCGTCAAACGCTTCTATCCCAGCGAATTCGGCTTCCATCACATCTACCGCAAGCCCAATGACCCCATGGGGTACATCCATCCAGCCTGGAATTTGAAGGCGGAGTAAGTCTACCGAACTCCGTTCAAATTTGATGTGCTAACGTACAACAGAGTGAATGAACGCGCAGTGATACATCCAGCTATCCGTTCTGCCAAGATGAGCTTCACCATGATCGGCTGCGGCGATTTCTACAACCAAGATCGAGAAAAGGTTTGGTGTCCATGGACGCAATTGCCCAACTCAGTCGACAAGTATACTATACATGTTATTGGTGACCCGGACGCTGAAGCAGACTACACGCACCTGGATGACTTCGCCAACTTTCTCGTAGCCACGCTCTTGGAGCCTGTAAAGTCCGAGAACTAGTACCTCAACGTTGTCAGCGACACCATCTCGCACTCCAAGATCGCTGCGTTGCTAGAGCAGTACACTGGCAAGAAGGTGGAGCTTGAAGTTCAAGGTGAGGAGGCTATGCACAGGATTTAGGAAGACCCTAGCAAAGCACCGAAAGAGCACACGGAAAGTGCCTTTCCGGTAGAGTTCTGGTATCTGGTAAAAGGGACCTAGGGCAAGGGCGAGTTTGTGAGACCGAAAAGTCAGATTCACAATGGCCTATTTCCCGAATTGACTGTGACGCCATTTGAAGGGTACTTCAAGTCGAGATTTAGCAAGGCGGGGAAATTGTAGATCTTAGCGAGCTCTCTCGTTCGGCGATCTGACTGTATTGAGTTCCTAGAAACAGTATTGCGTACCCTTTTGTGACGTTCTCGCACTCGCAGCCCTCGTTACTCTCTAACACAGTTACCACACACTACAGCAAGCACTAATAGACCGAACTAGCAAACTCCGACTAATGTAGGTTAATTATTGCAGTTGGTCGTTTATTTAGTGATCGACAGGCCTGCCAATCTATAGCTCGTCCTAAGTACGATTTCCTGCTATTCTTTGAGGAAGTCTCCTTCCTTGTAATCGTCATAGTCTACATCTAGGTAACCCGAAGGAGCCCAGATCTGTGGGACAATACCTAAAACCCGCCCTACGACTTATTAGTACGCAGAGACTAGCTGCATATCTTGCAGTGAACATTGAGAGAACGGAACAGGGGCATACGAACTGCACACACTCTTGTCTACGGCAATTCTCAAGGCAGCCTCAGATGCGTCCTCAATTGACGCAAAAATCGCACCTCTTGAAGTTATACGTTCGGCTACAGCGTCGCTGATGATATCCGTCTTGATGTACCTTTTTTCCGCCCTCAAGTTAGTAACTACGTCGCGATTTACATACCTTCTACTACAGTAATATGAGGAGAAAGGGAACACGCTTGGAAAGAGAACAACTCGTCAAGGACAACTTACTACGGCGCGATATAATTGATTCTTGTACTATGCTGTAACGATGTTCTTCGAAGGCATCTCATCATCTCTCGAAGACCGAACTTGGATGCGTTGTACTGTGGCGAGCCAGGCTGATCGACGTAGCCAGCAAGGCTGCCTTGAAGGACCAAATTCGTGTCTGGGCCTAGCTTCCCAGCTTCGATGGCGGCTTTGAATTGTTTACGAAAGTAGAACAGGGCTAATTTCGCCGTGTACGTAACTCTAATCAGGTTGATGTCAAGGATCTTTAGATTCGGCTTTTGCGGCTGATTAGACTCTTATGCAGGAGACATGTATTAGCCGTGAACTTTGAGGTATTTTTCCAGATGAAGACGTACCGTCCTCTACGAAAACGGGATCTTGGCTACTGATCCCTGCATTGGCTATCACTATGTCTATGCAGTTGGTTGGTGACTTCTTCACGGCGTCGACAAACATAGTTGCTTGGTCGTCCCAGTTTGTAACGTCGCATCGCGATACCTATATCTGTCTGACAAACATAAGAAGTAAGCATTGTGGACGACTACTACAGCGGTTTACAGAAGACATGGGAACAGACATGGGAACAATCAACGTACCCAGGATATTTGGATGCAATCTTTTCTCCAGCAGTTTCGTCAAGATCTCCAATCATAACATAGGCCCTTTGAAGGCGAAGTCAGCGAACGATCCCAATAGCAGTCACGCAGGACAATGACGGGAAGCTTCAGATCCAATAGCGCTCGCTGTAGTGCTGCACAGGCATCTGTTTTTGAATGCACATACCCTGCGGCCGCTATAGATTTGGCATATTCTGCACTAATACTATTCGCACCTTACATCGAGTTAGTGTTTGCTCTA
>TARA_R110002003_G_scaffold215_3_pt1 | contig 12492 bp, 15 predicted proteins | sample TARA_R110002003 | Tara Oceans TARA_R110002003 (sample SAMEA4396441) | marine metagenome | biome: Westerlies Biome; feature: [SRF] surface water layer (ENVO:00010504); material: water (ENVO:00002006), including particulate matter (ENVO:01000060) such as... | depth 5 m | reverse complement strand
ATTATGTGAAACAAGCAGGGCGTAGTGCCTGCATCAGCGCTTACACTTCAACGCTAGCGCGCCAAGACCATGGCAGCGTAGTACCTGCCTGGGATGAACGAAAACTGCCCCTGAATCTCAGCGGCCGATGCTATCACCGTCTTCCTGCGCCAGGATCATGGGCTTGTTCAGTCGCATGTTAAATTTGCGCAAGTAGCCCTTACGAACAAGGCATCTGCAAACAAGAAACTTATCTGACTGTGGTGTCTGAGCCAGATCAGGATTTCGAACGAGCAGGAGCGGCAAAAAATTGTTGCTTACTTCTTGACGGCAATACAGCTAGCATCTTCGCTCATTTCAATGAAGAGCATTCTCGTCTCAAGCTTCATAAACCTTTCGCCCCTCGAAATATGTTTGCACAACACTGGCTTTGAGCAGCTCTTCTCCCTCCCAATCCATATCCACCACAATAAAGTCAGCCATCTTCCCGACCTCCAGACTTCCAACTCTTTGATCTGCGAAGCACGAGTACGCTGCCCCGCTCGTCGCCGCAGCAACAGCCTGCACCAGCTCCAACTTGAAATTTGCATTGACTGGAGCATCATCTACCTTAGGCTGTCTAGCAGACTTGCGAGTTGTCGCCACATACAGGTACGGCAGCGGAGCATAAGGGGCAGTGGGTGAATCCGAACCGATCGCGAGATGCGCGCCATGATCCGCAAAGTCAGCGTAAGCGAATGCGCGTTTCAATCTGTCGGGCCCGAGTAGCTTTGGCCACGCACGCAAGATCGCGGGATCGGCATGGACTGGCTGGATGCTAGCTATGATGCCCAGCTCGCCGAGTCTTCTCGCATCCTCTGGCGCCGTCAACTCCAAGTGCTCGATTCGATGACGCTGCCCAGGATTTCCATGTTTTTTGAGCACGTTGACTGCGTTGTGCACAGCTTGGTCCCCAATTGCGTGCAAGGCGCACTGCAATCCTGCATCGGAAGCTGTCTTGACAACGGGGTCCAACATTTCAGGCGTCCAGATTGGGCCTTCAAAATGACCATTGGATGTATATGGCTCGGCTAATGCTGCGGTACAAGCATCGATGACCCCATCACAGATGATCTTGATACCCACAATCCTAAGATCGGGGCTTGTGTCGTTATTGAACTGCTTATTTAGCTCGATTGCTCGCTTGACCTGTCGCAAGCGGTGCTCTTCCCCGTCTCCTGGGTTGATACACCAATGAGCAGCAACTCGTAGTGGCAGTGAACCGCCTTCGGCTTCCCGAAGTGCCAGTATTGCTTCCCACGCGTTCTCGTCCATCGCCATATCAATGCAGCCTGTACAACCTACCGCGTGATAGGCTTTGATGGCAGCCCTCAACGCAGACATCTTGTCTTCCAATGGTAAAACTTGTGCTAGGTACGGCCAGACAATCAGCAGAATACACGCCTCGCTCAACAAGCCAGACGCTCTCCCATTTGAGTCCCGCTCGATGGTCCCGCCAGCCGGGTCCTCCATTTCTTGCACGCCCATCTCTTTCAACGCAGCGCTGTTGCACCAGCACGAATGAAGGTCTTTAGAGTCGATATATATTGGTCGCGGGTCAAGATCATCCAACATGCTCGCTTTTGCCTCGCCATTCGTCATACTGTGCATCCATCCCGAACACAGTATGCGCTCCTTTTCCGGATGAGCTTTCGCGTATAGTGTGATTCGAGCGCGGATGTCAGTCAGATTCTTGCTGCCATCAAGTTGGACCTTGTTCAGCGATTGGCCAAGAAGTAGGAAATGCATGTGCGCATCAATAAATCCGGGAAGCACATGTTTCCTAGCAAGATCCTTCACCTCGCTTCCCTTATCGCGACAAGACTGTATCTCTGGATCGTCGGCGCTACCAACGTGTAAGATTTTGCCATCTTGAACAAGGAGCGTGTCGGCAAATTTTGCTTCGGAGCTTGTTTCAATATTCTGGAAAATACGAGCGTTGGTAAAGATGGTGACCGTAGATGTTGAGCTCATGATTGCTTGTGGCATTCACCTATGCAGGTTGTGTTGTGCGAGGTGAGGGGCATCGTATCAGATCTTGGTAAGTTAGATCCGACAACTCACCGGAGATCCGAAGTTCGGCCGCATCGTCGGATCTACTTCCAGAATCAGACCACTAGCGTTGCGATGTCTTCAGCCTGTTGACATTGACCAACGACCAAGCAAGCATGCCCAGCACGGACGGGCTGGATTTTGTGTTCAGTACCTACTTCTGAGGGGTACAGCAAATATTGGCGGATGAACTAAGATACCTGGGTCAGCACGTCGCACTGTACCGCGAAAGCTATTCTTATAGAGGCACCGTTTCCGCCTTACAGACTCATCCCACCGCATCGCTATAGCGGTGGGCTGCAAACGCCCGGCCTGGCGTGGAGCTTAGTTGCGCCCTGACGCCTCTTCCGGGAGGTAACATCATTTGAGGAGGGGTTGACATGGATCTGCAAGCACAGGTAATTCTTCCGCCCCAGGAACACGACAATTCCTCCAATGACCACCCTTGCTAACTGGACCAGAACACTTGAGTGACGTCCAATATCCGGGGTTTGAGCGGATGCACTGCACTTCTACCGGGAAACATTATGAAGAGAGTGTGGAGATCGCTGGGCAATGACCCGTAGTCAAGCCGTGGTGGTTAATTAAGCGGCTGATGGCAAAGAAGTTTCGAGGATATATAAAGTGATGCGCGCATAACTTGCGATAGGTCACAGCATTGCTCGCCTCAAGTGACAAGATGACTATACTTGGTAGGGTTCTCGTTGCGGCTTCATGCATTGCATCGGGGCTCGCTGTGGATATCGTCGTGCAATCGACTGGGGGCAACGTCACTGGCAAGCACGGCCATCCTTACGGCTATGGCTTTCTTCACGAGGTACGTCATCCATTCATAAACTATCTAGTACCATGACTAGTCTTGTCACGTCGGAATTTCGTATAGTTCTCGCTGCGCTGTCAAATATAGCAAATTGCATTGAAGTCTCACACTCATCTCCGCCACAGGACATCAACAACTCTGGCGACGGAGGCATATATGCCGAATTGATTCAAAATCGTGCGTTCCAATATAGCAAAGAATTTCCCGTCTCGACTGCGCACTACTTTGCCGTCAATGGAGCCGGCCTCAGTATCCAAGAGTTGGAAACGCCATTGTCTAAAGCATTGCCCGCTTCGATGCGCGTCACATCGGGGAATAGGACCGGCAAGGTTGGCTTCAAGAACGAAGGCTACTGGGGCATTGATGTGAGACATCAAAAGTACACCGGTTCCTTCTGGGTCCATGGCGCGTACAAAGGTTGCTTCACTGCGGCCCTCGAGTCGAATTTAACTAGCGATGTCTTTGCTTCAGTGGAAGTCCCCTCAAAGAGCGTTGCGGGTGAGTGGACCGAGCACACCTTTGAACTTGTGCCAAAGAAAGATGCGCCGAACTCGAACAACACGCTTTCTATCACCTTTGACCCCAAAGGTGTGTCTGGCGATGCGCTAGACTTCAATCTAATCAGCTTGTTTCCGCCAACCTTCAAAAACCGCAAGAATGGCCTTCGACCCGATCTTGCGCAGGCTCTTTATGACATGAATCCGGTACGCATCGTGGCTTCGCTTCAAGTATTGAGCAGACCCTAACAGTTGGAGTAGCACTTCCTTCGCTTCCCGGGAGGCAACATGCTCGAAGGTCTCACCTTGGACACATACTGGGACTGGAAGGACTCAATCGGCCCTCTCAAGGATCGCCCGGGCTTTCAGGGTGTCTGGGGATATCAGCAAACCCATGGTCTCGGTATGATGGAGTATCTCGAGTGGGCTGAAGACATGGATCTGCAGATTGGTAAAGATGCCCACAGATGGTGCTGATGCATACTAACACTCACAGTTATCGGTGTCTGGGCTGGTCTCGCTCTCGACGGGAACTACACGAGTCAGGAAAACTTGCAACCGTTCATCGACGACGCCCTCGCTGAGATTGAATTTGTTCGCGGTCCAGCAGATTCGAAGTGGGGCAGCGTTCGCGCATCGCTAGGCCACCCGGAACCCTTCGAACTCAACTATGTAGAGGTCGGCAACGAAGACTGGCTCGCCGGCTACCCTGGAGGCTGGGAGTCGTACAGGCAATACCGCTTCCCCTTGTTCCACGACGCCATCAAAGCCGCATACCCAGAGATCACTGTCATTGCCTCCAGCGCCACCAGCGACCCAGCCGGTGACCCTCCCATCCACGGACCGAACACCGTCAATGGCTTGAACTACCCTGCAGACGCGATTGGAGATTACCATCCTTACCGCGAGCCCGATGAACTGGTCGCAGAGTTCAATCGCTTCGACAACGATATTGGCCACATCGTTGGCGAAGTAGCCGCAACGCATGTCAACGGCGGTATTCGTTGGGAGGGTGACCTCTACCCGTACCCATGGTGGATCGGCGCCGTGGGTGAAGCGATCTCACTCATTGGGTATGAGCGCAATTCGGACCGCATCCCAGGCACGTTCTACGCACCCGTCATGAAGAATGAGAATCGCTTCCAGTGGCCTATCACCCTCCTACAGTATACAGCGGATTCGAAACAGACGACCAAGGCTGTCACGTGGTACTGCTGGAGCCTGTTCGCGCATCATCCTATCACACATACCTTGCCCGCGTCTTCGAACAGCTCGCTTGGGCCTGTCTACTGGGGCGCCGGCAGAGACGACAACAGGAACGGCGCGCTGGTGGCCAAGCTTGCGACCTACAACACTACGGACGGGAATCCAGTGCCTGTTTCAGTGCATTTCCAGGGTGTCACACCAGGTACAAAGGCGCAGCTGACCCTGTTGACCAACCCCGCTGGTGACCCATATGGGTATAACGATCCGCGCACGGGAGTCAATATTGTTGATACGAAGACGAGCATTCTGGAAGCGGGCGTTAGTGGAACGTTTGAGTTTAGCATGCCGCAGTTGAGTGTTGCGGTGTTGGACACGGAAGTTGGTCGCTATAATGGCACCTACAAGAAGTGGTAATCATGGTCGCTGTCCGGTGTAGATCTTAGCCCACGATGGAAAACCTAGTGTATGAATATAAACGGAAGAAACTTTTATTATGATGTGCATCGTGCAAGCATGGGCTCATCTTTTTATGAGACCTTTTGACGGCATACCTAGCTGTGCCGTCTGTAACTTTTGTGTCCAGCCATGTCCGGCCAAGTCAATCCCCTCATCCTGGATTGCATCTCCTTGCATCCGGCCTGGCTCTCTGAAAATGACAATCATCCATTTTTGCCTGCTTCCAGTCTGTGTCCTCTTTCTGATCCATCTCAGCTTTCATCAATTTGTCCCAAAACGCACCGCCGGAGCTCCTCATAGAACCTGCTCACATCCCGTACTCTCTGCATTAACCACCGCTTTGGCCATGTACCTCTCCGTCCTCAAGCTCCATGCCATGTTGCCCAGAATCAGGTCTACACAGCCTTCGATCCAGGTATCAACATCGCGCTTGACCTTGTCATTCTCACCAACCACAGCAACCCTCAGTCTGTCAGCGGCACCTCTGAACTCCCCGAATCCACGCGCTAGCATAGCCACCGTCTCATTCACCGCCTCTTGTGCAGTGATGTCCTTGTTATGCACCAGAACCGGCACTATGCTGTCGACTTCACCGCCATCGAGTTCCTTCTTAAGCGACGCAATGTCGTTGTACAACGCGATCGCGGCTTCGGTTTCCCAGATCATGACCTTGGTGGCCTCGTGCTCCCACAGCCACACGGGAAGGTTGAGCTCGTACGCCCATACTAGTGTGTGCACGAATGTCTCAATGGAGGACGTGATAACGCGGCGCTTCATGTATGCCTCCACGGAGTCGATCTCACCAGCGATTTGCTTTGCATGGCTGCGACGCACGGTGTTGATGAAGCGCACGATGGACTCGACGAACCGGTCACGATCCTTGTCCGTCTGTCCGATTTGCATAGCGTCTCCGATATCCTTGAAGCAGCCGCTGTTATGGAAAAGTCCGTGGACTGGCGGGGCGATACCGACTTCGGGTTGCATGACGCTGCGGATATAAGCAATTGCATTATCGCAGTACGCATCCACGCGCCCCTCGCAGTCATGCGTTAGGGAGCCGCAATCGATCTCGTCGTCCCAGATGAAGGCCCAAAGGCAGAATGAGTTCAGAATGACCAGTTTGTCCGTGGACACGCGCGGCCAGAAGTGTGCGGAGAGGAGGGGTGCATCGGTCTTGCGTTGTTTCGCGCGGAGCCTCTCCGTGGGGATGTAGGTCTTGAGCCACTCTTCGAGCCCGGTGCGAAGAACGACGATGTTGGGGTGCGAGCGGACGGGGTAGCCGGCGTAGATGGGAAAGAGATCGGGGAGGACTATAGTTTGGCCCCGAAGGCGAGCGACGAGCTGGCTACGTTAGCCCGGTGTAATTCTTTCCATCTCCACCGTGTCATGATTGATTGTTAGGACACTAACATCCGCTACAGTGCTTCCTTCCACCACGGTGTCGGGGAGTGTCATGGACTGGCCGCGGAGACTCGTGGTCACTGGATTTCGTATGTCCGCCATAGTTCGGTCGTTTGCTGGTCGCAATTGAGGATGGCAGTGACTGCGTATATGACTATAGTCTCTTTCGCCTTATCACTGTTCAGGTGAATAGAAGAGGCGCTTCTCGTTGCAGCAGTGTGCCCGGAACTCCAAGAATAAAGCCTAGAAATGGGACGGCCGCTGAGCACAGAGTCTTCGAGTTTGTGTTTTGTCGCGTCTTCAGACTCACCGGGTTATGTACGCAGGGTCGCCCACGGTGAAACTTGTGAGATGAAGGTGAATACACAGTCCGTGCCCTCATCACATTCATATTCATTCAACGCTTTTCTCTCACCCCCCACCCTTCACCGACCATTTCAACATGGTGGGCGCTTACGGCAAACCGGTGGCATTACTTCTGGCCTCCTGGCTGCTGTTCAAATTCCTGCGTTTTGCCCGTCGCGAGAAGCATCTTCCACCTGGGCCGCCAACTTTACCCATCTTGGGCAATGTGCACCTTATTCCGGCAACAAATATTCACCTGAAGTACGACAACAATAAGTCTCCTTCCGCCGTCTAAGACTAACGACGTGCTGCAGATTCAAGGAATGGAGCGACAAGTATGGCCGCATTTTCTCGCTCAAAATCGGCACGTCCACAGTAGTAGTCTTGAATGATCCGCGCGCGGTGTATGAGCTCCTGAACAAGAGAGGTGCGGTATTCAGTGACCGGCCGGTTGACGATCAGTGGGAACTCGCCACAAAGAACGAGGTGCTCATCCTCATGCACCCGGACCAGACCTGGAGGGCAGTGAAGAAGATCGCGTCGCAGGCCCTTACTCCCAAAGCTCTTGACGGAAACCTGGCGGATGTTTTCGAGGCGGAGTGAGTACTCCAATCATATACGCAGTTCAAGTGGCTAATACATCGCAGAATCAGCAAGACCATCTTCGACATCCTGGTCAAGCCGGACGACTTCCAGCTGAGTGTCCAGCGTACTTCAGCGTCCCTTGGAAGCATCCTTGTCTATGGCCACAGGGCGCCTGATTGGGAGAGTTTCTGGGCTTCGGTGAGTGACATGAAATAATCGATCTGGAACGAGCGCTGACCTCGGCAGACTGTCCACAACACCGTAAAGCTGGTGAGGTGGTCCATTGCTGTGACGGCGATACATACTAAGATGTGACAGACCGCTCAGGCGCTAGAGCTGGGAAGCTACTTGCCGATCGCGCAATTCCCGATTCTCAAGCTCATTCCGGAGCGATGGGTACCGTCACGGCGATTCGCGCAGAAGACGGAGCGCAACAACACGAATGTCTTTGCCAAAGCCCGAGCTCTTGTTGAAGAGCGGCGCGCGCGAGGTGACTTGCGTGATTCTGTCGCTGATCGATTCTTACAAGGCGCCATCAAGTCTGATGTTCCCCTGACTGTTTCGCAAGTCAACAACACTCTCCTTGGAACGCTTCATCAAGGCGCATCTGAAGCAACCACGAGTGGGACCTTGACGAGCATTCTCCTCCTAGCAAAGCACCCAAACGTCCAGGAAAAGGCGCAGACTGAGCTCGACCGCATCTGCGGAACGAAGAGGCTGCCACGGTGGTCTGACCACAACGATCTGCTGTACATCAACTGCATCGTCAAAGAGGGGTTGCGCATACGTCCGGTGTATGTAGACCCCGGTGAACTATTGACAATGCTAACTGGAACGTGCAGGGCTCCCAACTCGATACCGTATCGCGCAAAAGAGGATACCTGGTACGATGGAATGCTCATTCCAAAAGGCGCCACCGTCTTCTTACCCGTGTACGCACTCAATCACACATACTACGACGATGCGGAAGTCTATAACCCCGATCGATACGTCAACCACAGGGAGTCATCCTCGGCGTACGCTGGCGCGGACTACCGAAATCGCGATCATTACGCTTTTGGTGCCGGTCGACGCTTCTGCGCTGGGATCCAGCTGGGCGAACGAACACTTTGGCGCATGATTGCGAAAATCCTGTGGGCCTTCAAGATTGAGCCAGCCATCGATGAAAATGGAACGTTGATCAAGGTGGAGACGGGAGCGGACGCGTTCGAAGGCGGACTTGCGCTCAGGCCAAAGCCGTTCAAGGTGCGCTTCGTCCCCAGGAGCGCGAGGCACGCCGAGGTCATACGCCAAACTGCACTTGGAGTTGAGGAGTTCCTGAGGGAGTGGGAGTAGTTCATGAGATGGCGTGGTGGATGGTTGGACTGAAAACGAGCTTCACAGGACTTCACAACACAACGCGTGACGTCATAGCAGCTTAGCGACACCATGAGTGTCATCCAGCTTTCGTCAGCAGCAACGTTAACGTTAACAGGCAGCAGCTTTCATTAGACAAAATCGCAAAGCCTAGAAGGGTGCATCGATCACTCAGGAGAATCTACACCTGTTTCTCTCATCTCGTTTCTCCACTAAATCTCAACCGCCAGCAAACGAGGACGCTTGGTACGGCTGACTATTAGAACCATAACCTTGACGTGCCGTGCGTTCATTTGTGAAGCGCTTTAGACCTTAGAGAGTTTGCGCGCTTAACGTACGGTTTTTGACCTACATTCAAGTCGTGGTAACAAGTAGAACCCGTTGATATGTGATAGCTGACACTCCTAATGCACATGCACCCACTGGCGCCCGCCAAGATTGCATTGATAACACCAAGGACATCTAGTGCACCTCGTCGTGTTCACTGGATGCGGACGAAGCAGCTGTTGTCATTTGACGATGATGCTGGGCAGCCATCGAGGTGCTCAATTGGACGAGCGCACAACAGTAGGTACGAAAGCATGAAAACCATCAGGGTGTCTTAAGGACCACGGAGAAACCTTCTCCAGTTTCCTCGCGAATTTTTCGAAGTCTTTGAAAATCATGGCTTGTTCGAAACGAAATAGCACGCAAGGCAGGCCGTCCGAAAGAGGAGCAGAGAAGATGCCTCGCAAGCCGCTCCCAGTGACTATTCTTTCGGGTTTCTTGGTGGGTACTTGTGATATCCGAATTTATGGCCCAATTTGACCTCAGGAGGGCAGCGGCAAGACGACTTTGCTTCGACATATTCTTCAATCATCAGATCATGGCTTGAAAATCGCAGTCATTGTCAATGACATGGCTGCAGTCAACGTCGACGCCAATCTCGTCGCTCGATCGACGCACGCACGAGGCAAGACTGATCGGCCTGGAGAGATTCGCGTCAAACAGAAAGTAGTGCAGATGCAGAATGGATGCATATGTTGTACGCTGCGAAGCGACCTTCTCACCGGACTTGCGCGCCTCGCATGGAGCAAAGACGGCTTTGATCATGTCGTCATTGAGAGCTCAGGAATCAGCGAGCCTCAACAAGTTGCCGAGACATTTACCGCCAAATTGAATGAGGCGATGATCGACGCCGAAGGTATGGAGACGGAAGAGAAAGAGGTATTTGCCAAAGTGTAAGGTGCGACCATTCAACCCTGTGGCTCTTGCCGGCTGACATCGCTATAGTGCAAAGCTCGGTGGCCTCAAGTCTCTGGCCACTATCGACACCACAGTCACCGTTGTCGATGCTTTCCGCTTCTTCTCCGAGTTCGACACCGCTGAGTTTCTATAAGATCGCTTCGGAAAGGACGAAGTGCCCGATGAGGACCAAAGAACGGTTTCTAATCTCTTCGCTGATCAAATCGAATTTGCAAACGTCATCATCGTGAACAAGATTGATCGAGTCGATGCAAAGATTTTAGGCAGAGTCAACGCATACGTCAAGGCATTGAACCCGACAGCGAAAATAATCAAGGCCACATATTCGAAGGTGGACGTTCGCACAATGCTGAATACCGGCATGTTCGCGTTTGCCGAGGCTATCGCAAGCCCGGGATGGCTGAAGAGCTTGCATGAGATGACAGTCATGGATATACACGGCAGGAAACGTTTGGCACCAAAGCCGGAAACACTCGAGTACGTGCAGATCTTACCAGCTAATTAGTTGCTAACAGTAGACCAAACAGATATGGCATTGGAAGCTTCGTTTATCGCGCACGTCGCCCATTTGACCCCATGAAATTATACCGCCTTATCGAAGGCAAGTTCATCCTGCTTCAAGATGAGGTGGGGGACGTAGGGGACGAAGATGATGAGGAGGACACAATGTCCGACTCCAATACATCCCGCCAGTCGGCAGGCGATTCCGAGGAGACGAGCGAGAACGTCGAGCCAATCGACGATGAAACAATTTTGAAGAACAAGAAGGCCAGTCCTTACTTCAGAGGACTTCATCGTAGCAAGGGAATCTTCTGGCTCGCAACTCGACCGTTTCAGATGGGCTCATGGAGCACAGCCGGGGCGATGCTGACGGTTGGATCTGAGATGCCTTGGTTCTGCTGCGTGTCTGAGGAGGAGTGGGGTGCTGATGAGATGACAACGAAAGCCATTATGGCGGATTTCGAAGGTGACTGGAGTGACCGACGGCAAGAGCTCGTCCTGATCGGCGAGAAGCTAGATGTTGAAGGCCTTACCAAGGCTTTGGACAGCTGTCTGCTGAGCCGTGCCGAGATGCGCAAGTGGGCAAGAGTGCTGCACGACACCAGCTTAGATGAGGAGGCAAAGGAGGAGAGACTGAGTGAATTATGGCACGACGGCTAGTGGGCTGAGTGGCCCCGAGCAGAAGGTGAGCACGAGCACGACAGTCATCATCATCACGATCATTCGCACGCGCATGGGTAGATTCGTGTCAACAAGAAAAGCCTTGCTTTGCTAGCTACGCAGTAATCTGGACTCCATCTAGTGGTGGAATTTCGAAGACGGCCTAGAGTAGCAGCGAGTGGAGTTGCCCTTCTGGCACTTCAGATCGAAATAGTCAATGACCAAGTCATCTTGACTGGGAATGTTGTGATCGACACCCTCAGCTGTGTACGCCTCGAACTTGTCGCCGTATCGATAACGTGTCCATCCAGAAAGCGGTGTGTTTGGTGTCGTCGATGTAGGCGTCTCGCTCACGCCAAAAACGCTCGTCCACTGCTTGATCTGCTCCTGGAGGTTCTGTGGGTAGAGGACGTTGTCCGCCAGACCATGAAATGTCTGGAACTTTGGTCGGAAACCATTGTAGCCAGGATAGGCAGCCTTAACTATCGCAGCCCACTCGGCGCCCGTCTTGACAATTTTGCCGGTCGCGCAGTCATCGCTCCATACATCATATCCATTGCCCGCATAGCATCCGAAAGCAACACCAGCCCATGCACTTCCTGCTGCGAACACATCTGGATAACTTCCGAGAAGCACGTTGGTCATCATTGCACCTGAGCTAGTGCCAGTGACGAACACACGGTCTTTGTCACCGTTGTATTTCTTGAGTGCCCATCGTACAGCAGACACGATGCCGAGCGCGTCGCCGCCGCCATCGTGGGTAAGCGATTCCTTGCTGCTGACATCCCAGCACTGATCGGCTTGGTTCGGTGAATTCGGGTACAATGTTATAAAGCCGTACTTGTCGCCTGCTGAAGCCCAAGAACGGTACTGGAAGACCTCTTGAGCGGTTCCGTGGCACCAGTGGGGGCTCACAAGGATCGGTGGATTCGGTGGCAACTTGGCCGGAACGTAAATATACATTGAAACATTGCGGGGATTGGGACCGAAATTGGTGATCTGAGTGAGTGTCGAGCTGAGTTGCTGTGCAGATGCAGTTGCTGCGAGTAGTAACGTGGCGAAACAGAGCATCATTGTGAACGTCGGCAGCGAGTCGAGTGCTGCAGGACGCTTGCTGTGCCCTTCAAGCTTCTTATACCTGCACACCAGGATCTCAAGATCTGAGTCCCAGTATGCGCCAAACCCAACATGATTACCCCAGATGAGGTTCTCCTCATGCACCGGGTTGCAAATGGTAAGGAGCCGGGTTGGCGGAAGTACTCGACTCAGATTGCGTGCACCTTTGATCACGCAGCGCGCAGTTTCTGTCCGACCAAACCATGTTCGACGCGGAAGGCACGGAGATGATCA
>TARA_R110002003_G_scaffold38_9_pt1 | contig 12501 bp, 14 predicted proteins | sample TARA_R110002003 | Tara Oceans TARA_R110002003 (sample SAMEA4396441) | marine metagenome | biome: Westerlies Biome; feature: [SRF] surface water layer (ENVO:00010504); material: water (ENVO:00002006), including particulate matter (ENVO:01000060) such as... | depth 5 m | reverse complement strand
CAGATCTGAGATGTCGTTATCGAAGACCTTGGGATCATCGTATGGGACAAAATGGAGGAATTTGAAGAGTCCAAGAAAATCGCCCAGGTTGTTCTGAATCGGCGTGCCGGAGACAGCCCATCTCGAGGTAGCTCGTAGCGCACTTACAGCCCGTGCGGTTGAGGTATTGTGATTTCGGATGATATGAGCTAGACGAGTACATTGATTAGCATACAGAGCATAAACCACACGATACCTTCAGGACTTACCCTCATCAAGTATAATGCGTCTCCAGTGATGAGAGAAGACGGTGTCGGTGCCAGGATTTACATTGCGGTTTTCTCTTTCCACAGTCTGATAAGTCGTAAAAACTATGTCTGGTGGCCTTTCCCTATTTGCGGGGCGGAATCTTCGCTTGCCATGGTGGACGAACCATGTCAGTCTACCATCGCGGAGGTGACTGCCTAAGTCAGTACATATATCCAAGAAAATTGGAGGCTGTATACCTCTTTAGCTGCGATTCCCAGACATAAAGTACTGAAGTAATGTTAGTAAACTGACAACTGTACGCCAGCATTTCTTCTCACAGCCCAATGGTACTATGATCAAAGTGGAATGTAGCTCCGCTTCGCTAGCAGTCACCTCCGCCATCGAGGTGAGGCGTGTATCGCGATCTTGGTCAGAAGCAATTAAGGCTATCATGCTCAATGTCTTCCCAAGACCCATTTCGTCAGCAAGTAGCCCACCTCTCCATAGAGGGCCTGGCGTAAGTCGCGCGTCATCTGTGAGAACATTCACGAAGCTAGAACAGCACACTTAGCGGTCGCTCCCTGAAAATAGCGTCGATGTACGTACTTGGTCTGGCCTACGCTTGTCTTCCGCAACCATATTCCAAAGCCGTCTTCGCAGGGATGCAGGCCTCGCTCTCGTCTCAAGAGGAAGGTTAACGCTTCCCTTTGGTGACTATTGATCCAGGGTCAGCAAGATCGCCTCTACAGCTGTGAATTACATACGGCTGTAGATTGGTACGCAGGGCAGTAGGACTAGCAGACAACTCGAGGGAATTAGTAGTTTCAAAGTCTGCCAGGATATCGAGAGAGGTTCGTGCGAAATCTTCAACGCTATGCTGTTGCGGCTGCGACAATTCGAACGTCATTGGTGGCCGTTCTTGAAGGCTGAAAAGACATTGTGGGTTCATGTAGGGGACATTCCTGTCACAGCCCACAGGATCGTCGAGATAGCACCCTGACTGGCTCACAAAATCGCCTACATCACCGAATCGGCGTCGAGGACCATATAGTATGATTCCGAGAAATTGTGTAATCCCTTTGCATGCCTTCTTGTCGGCTGTGGTGATTACCGGAGATGGCGAAAGGGCCAACTGCAGTTCGAACTCATCATCCGCGATAAGTCTAAGTAAGATTGTGCCTCCATAGTCGTCAAGTTGTCCGACCGGTCTGTCGCTGACACTATGGCGCAATGTTCGTGGAGGGTGGAAGCGAACCGTGTCCTGCGTGCAGGTCGGAGAGCCGGCGGTAACGCTGGAAACATCCACTGGGAGATCTAGTATCTAAAGGATGTTAGCAAACATAACGAACTCTGGCGCGACTGGACTAACCATGCCAAAGCACACCAAAGAGTCTTCGCATATGTCTTCGGGAGCTGCGAAGCTGGGGTGCGTAGAATTCAATTGCGGTGTAGGTTTACTCTTGGGCGATTTATTAGCAGCCTCGAGGTTAGATGCGCCATGGCAAAGAGCATTTAGTCGACGTCGCTTTGGAGCGGGAGCTGCGACATCATCGACGACGATTTCGGGCACACAATCAAGCATTACGTGGACCGACTGAAGGAGCAAAGAAGTGGTGAATTGCCGGCTGCCATTCTGGAGGACACTGAGAGCTGTAGGGGCTGGCCAATTAAGGTCACCAACCGCTGGGGCTTAGCACACCTGCAGCCTGCGAGGCTATACAGACTCATTCTCAGCCTCGAATGTGCAACTGGCCACTTCCACTCCATCATCGCTCCTAGCAGCGCGTATCCTTGGTGTTGACACTCTGTGGCGTTGTCGGTGTTGCGGACGTTTTCGAGCTCCTAACGTCTGGTGACGTTACTTCATGGTTCAACGCGCTTCGGCCGCCCAGTAGCCCCTGCGACCCCGATGGCGGCCCCTTCCGCTCAGGCACGACTCACGCTTCAAGATTCCTTCGAACGCTTCGCATCGACCGTTACGCCGGATGACAAGCGACTGTTCCACAATACCACACTCAAAGATGTTCGGGATGGGGCGATGCAGATTGAGCGGCAGCTGCGCGCTCGCCGCATGCAAAGAAACATGGCCAGACTTGAGCCATTATTGCGAGGCATGGAGCATTACTCCAAGGTAGTCGAAGTGCTGTGCAATGGAACGCCATATCTTTCCTGGATTTGGGCGCCTGTGAAGCTGATGCTTATGGTGCGTGAACCGCTCTCCGCCTATTCAAGTACTTCCCCACTCAGACTTCGTTGATTAGATCACAGTCGACTCAATAAGTGCTTTCGAAAAGTTGATAGAAGCGTATGGCAGGATTGCAGATATGATGCCTCGCCTAGATCGCCTCGGAACTGCATTGATTGACGACCACAATTTCCAAAATGTTCTGGCTTTGGTTTACTCCGATATCATTGAGTTTCACCGGCGAGCCTACAAGTTCGTGCGCAGGAACTGTAAGTATCCTGCCATCATTACCTTGTGCTGCTCTCATCTTATGTAGCATGGACCATATTCTTCAGCTCCATGTGGGCTGGTTTTGAGTCCCGATTCAATGGCATTTTGAGAAACCTGGCATATCACAGAGAGCTAGTTGACAAAGAGGCCGTTGCGGCGGACATATCAGAAGCCGTCAGGCGGAGCAAAGCCGATGATGAGAAGTGGGAGCAACAGGAGCGCGAATGGGAGGCGACCAAGGTTCGGACAGTCTTGGCCTGGCTAGATGCCAACGACACTCCACCAGCAGTCATACTCGAGCGACATATTCGAGATTGCCTCCCAGGTAGCTGTGATTGGTTCATTCAACATAAAGGTACTCAGCTGTGGCTGGGCGACAGTGTGAAGAACTCGCTTTTCTGGCTACATGGCAAGCCAGGGGCAGGTCCGTTCATTTCCTCCCCCATGAGTCAGTTTACTCACCTCACCACAGGCAAATCCACGATATGCTCTAGTCTTGTGCAACACGCAGAGGCAAAGGCAGTCCATGTGTTTTACTATTTTTGTAGCTCCATTGGACACTCTCTCGATGGACCTAATCGTCTTCTCCGATCCCTTGTCTCGCAGGTCATACAGAAGCATCAGGATCTCGCTGTTTACGTCCACGATATCTACTTCAAGTCACACCCAGTTCCGACTACGAAGACATTATTGGGCCTCCTACAAGAACTTTTGCGAGGCCTCGGCTCTGTGCGGCTTGTGGTGGATGGCATTGACGAGTGGAATCCGCGGGACCAGAAAAACGTCCTAAAAGATCTGACGCAGATGCTCTCGACCAATAAGTCCCTCAACATCTGCAAAGTCATGATCGCAAGTCGAGATACTTTGGACACCTCGCGTATCTTGCGCAAGGACAAATCAGCTGTAACAATCTCTCTAAGTGACGGTGACGAAGGCGCCGCTGTCACCCGTTCCATCACGCACTTTGTGAATACAAAGCTTTCCAGTCTTCCTGACCATTTCGACGAGCTTGACCCTGATGCCTCCATCCTGGCTGATGTCAAGCAAACCCTTCTCAACAAATCTCATGGTAAGGCCCGCGGGATTTTGGAGATAAGCAAGCAGCTCACTAACTAGGGTCTAGGCATGTTCTTGTGGGTGAGTCTTGTGCTAGACTCTCTTGATGCTATATATAGTCCTGAGGAGCTCCGCGCCATCGTTCGAGATCTCCCTTCCGACCTTGAAGCCTTATACGAACGGATTCTCAACCGTCTCTGCAGCGTGCCAGGCGCCAATAGTCACGGAGGAGTCTCGCGTATCATCAGCTGGATCTGTTTCGCACGCAGGCCCTTGCATAAATTCGAACTACTACACGCATTGTCGATGTCGCCGCAGGGTGGAAATAACCAGATGCGAGCCGTTCCTGTCGCATCCATTCTTGACCACTGCAAGCCACTCATCGAAGAGCTGTCAGACTCAACTATGGTGCCAGTCCACTTTTCCGTGAAAGAGTACAACTCCCGCGGTGCATACATCTCCTCAGCTAACCCTTCCTTAGATTCTTCTTAAAGTCTCGAACCGCACAGATCGTCCCAGCGATCCGAGCAGCAGAAGACATATCCTCGGTCTGCGTCATCACGCTCATACGCGGTCTTGAGCTTCTGCGTGTGGGGAACAGCTCGTCCGACTCTCTTGCACAAATTGCAACTGGCAATTATCGACTGCTACCATACGCAATAGAGTTTTGGATCGAGCATTGCTTTCTTTACACAAACGCAGGGGGGTTCCTCACTCATAAAAATCCGTTGTCACACTATCTTGCTCAGCTTTACGATGCACACAATCAGTGTCAGCAAAGACTTGGAACTTCCGCGATTCAGGTTCATAAGACAGTCGAAGCCCAACACAGTCATGCAGACGATCGATTGGAATGCTTCTCTCAAATGCCGATCCAAGAGTTGATGAAGGATGTGCTATATCTCAGGCAATTAGCCAGCCGATTTGTTGGCGAGAACAGTACAGGTGAGCCAACTACGGAAGTACGCGTTGAGCTAAAGTACGGTAATAGCTGACACAGATCACTTTCTAGACGTCGAGAGTTTCACCACCGAGAACGACCGAACTCTTTTCAGCAAGCTGGCCGTTAAGTACGAAAGCGAAGTTGTTTATTTACTAGCGCAACCCGAAGTCATTGGCGTTCCAGCTACGTCACTTCGAATATTTCAAGCATCTTATGCATCCACGGCTTTCCGATGCCGCTATCCTCATTGCGACAGATTATCCTTAGGGTTCGCTTCCACGGAAACTCGGCTTCAGCACGAAATGTTACATGTCCAACGCATCTACTGCCAGACAGCATCATGTCAGTATAACCGCATCGGGTTTGCGAATAGGAGTGCACTCAATGCACATATACGAAGACATCACAGTCAGTCGCGTGTCCTACTGATACCCTCAAAGATTCGGCGCGCGACCATTGCTGGGGAAGAAATAGCGTTGAAGGCACATACCTCGGTCAGCATTGATTCTTCGATAAAGTGCGTTTGCAGGTTCACGGATGACGATGGAAACACGGTCTTATGTGAAAAATGCGAAACATGGCAGCACATCGTGTGCTATTATGAGTCCGCCTCTTACGTTCCTGAGGTGCACGAATGTTGCGATTGTGATCCGCGGCCGATTGACAGAGAGCTCGCTACCAAAAGGCAACTCCAGCTCAGGAACCTACCCGCCATGCCCGCGTATCTGGAAAGCGGTTTGGATTCGCAGAGTGAGCCGAAAACAAGAGAAATAGAATCTGCCCCCGACGCCCGACTATCCATTGATGCAAACTTTTCAAGATTCCTCCCGCACTATCAATTGCAACATAAAGCGAGCCTACGTACGGTTTCCCTGGAGTGGCAACAGCTGTTGGCGCCAGAAGAGCGTTCTCAGTCCGCCGCCGACTACCTCACTATATTTGCTCCCAACCCTAGTGATCATCATGAGGTCGAGCTCATACGTAGGACAATCAGCTGGGAGTTAGACAAATTCAATGCTGCCCAGAGCAAGGATGACTACGTTGCACAAATCAGCCGGAGTCTTCGCGATGAACAGTTGAGAAGGTATCACGATAAACTCCTCAAATTAGAAGAACAGAACAAGAGACGACTTCTCATGGCGCGCCAGGATACGACTAATATTGTCCCGGCCCAAGGTTCTCACTCATCGTCAACGGGCCCGAGCAGTCCGCCACGGATGCGATCACGTCAAGTATCACAACTCAGTCACACGAGCGGCCAAAGTAGGCATCAAGACAACCCTCTCGAATGCCAAACTTGCGGTGAGGTTTCAAAAAGCGAGTCAGATTACAGGTGGGTAGTGCAAAGCTCCAAAGCGCAGTGTCGTACTAATGTCCTATGGTAGGAAGCACGATCTAAAGCACGAAAAGCTGTTCAAATGTCAAGAGCCACGTTGCAAGCGGACTGATCAAGCCTTTAGCACTTCCGATGAATTTGACAGGCATCAGAAGAGTGTCCACCACATATATCCATCCAAGTAGAAGGTTTTCTTCCTCGAGCCTCCGCAGACAATGGCGAAAGTGGCTACGCCTGGCTCGGAGGCCCACGCAAAGGCGACTCCAACCAGCATGCTGATGCCTGCGCCGAAAGAGCGTCAGCCTGTTCTTCCAGCAGACCAGGAGAAGGAAGAGAAACAGCAGTCACTCATTCCATGTCCTTGCTCGATTATAGTCGCGAGGATACCTTTGCATATCGTAGCATGAATAGTTATTTGTAGAGAGACTGTAGAGCTGGACTGATGATTAAGAGAGTAGTCACTGGCGACTTTTCCAATCTTTGGAACTAAATCTTCTGGTAATTGTTGAAACGTATCAAGATACATCAATTGCAGCATCCCACATAGCGGCCAAAGAGCCGCAGTTTACCCCATCACAATGTGGCGTCGACGAGAAATCATCAAAGTGCAAGGCTTCAACAGGATCATCGAACTGGCTCGTATTTTCGAATACAAAGCGGATATGCTGACGGAGACGAACGACCTTCAGACATCCTGGCGGTCTCTGCCGCAACTGATCCGCGAGCTTAGGCGCGGTCGACTTATGATGAAACAGATTCGCGAGTCTCCTCTTGAGCGTCGATTGTGCGAATACATTCCAGTCCTTTACCATAACATACACCGCTACACAGTACACCGCACAAGCAGATTGCGTATAGTCGACCAGCTCCTCTACCGACCAGCCAAGCACGGCATAGGCCTTGTCACGAGGATCGCTTGCAGGGTTTGCTTCTGATAGGTTCAGTACATCTTCTTAGGTCCAAGCCATCTTGCGACCATGCGGCTCATCGTAGAACATTGGAGGCGCTGTTGCGAAGGCGCGCGCAATGCACCTCATTCCTTGGAGGCCACTCGAGGAGTCCTGCCTCAAATTATAAAAACTTGGTGAAGATTGGCCATTCGATGGATAAGCTTGCCACACATCAGTAACAGGTCAGTGGCGACTACCACTTCCTGTATGATCCAGATGCGCGACCAATACGGTCGTCGTAGGAGGTGCTCTAAGGCGTCTGCTAGTTCTTGATCTGTGAATGTCGCACATTCGCTGTAAAGGTCGTTGCGCGAAGTCCCGCTGTGATCATGACCTTTTGCGTACAAGAACAGTCAGTCGCTCTGTGGACCCATGTTGCGGACCATACCATGCGACGACCTGCTCTCACTCGCTGTATATCGCACTCACCTGAGAGACTTGCAGAGTTCTTTCACTAATACCACCCAGGTTGATGCTTAGGGCGTCGACCCCGAGATTTATACTCGGGAGGGTGCGGCGCATGTGTACAATAGCCTCATGTAGGTTTGTAGTGACTGATACCAGCTGCTCATTGATCATCATGAGCACTTTCGAACTTGAATCGCCCCACGCATACGACAAAGCTGTGTATGAAGGACATTGCGTACTCCCTCTCTCGAATTCCTTTCTCATGTAGTGTGTTTGTTCCAAGTCGGCCGCTGCTTCTACGAACTAAACAAGGCGGAACGAACGAGAGCCTGTCAAAGGCTCGTACTTGAGTCCAGTATACGGGTCGAACATCGGCCTGGCGACAAGGGTAGCCATTGCAGTGACCAGTCAGGGAGCTTCGATTGCGTGTCAGTGAATCAGGCGTCCAGTGCGATAACACCCTCCAATAGCGAGAGTATCCATTTGGTGAGACCTGGGTTGAAGCGAAGGGTAGTTCAATGACGGTCTTAAATGCGGGGCAAGCCGACAAGCGTCGAATCATGGTGAAGGCGACCATAAGATGTACTTCGTAGCTTCTCTGCAGCGTAATTGATCACCTTACAGAGCACTTCGACGGCACGAGGCGATCGAAACTGCGTCAGAGTAAATTCGACGACCTATGACATGATGCTCTTGGAATAAAAAGTCTGTCCAACACGATCAGCATCCCTGGTAGCGAAGCCAAACACAAACATCTACCTCGATCCAAGAAAGCCAAGAATCAAATGCACGTTCTTAGTCGGCCCGAGTTGAGTAACTGAAATCGGACCTTTCACTCTTCGCAGCCCTGTACATACCCGTTGCATATCGCTAAAGCACGTGCGTAAGTATTCGATACTTCCACATATTGGGTTATTGTATGAGCATGTGAAGCTGCAACCTATGCGCAATCAAGACAAGCTTTCCGCACTATGCGCTTGATGGAAAGTAGATGATGTGGCCAGATCTGGCAAGGGAAGTCATGCAGCCAGATCTCGCGAGACGGACGCACCGTAGCGCAGAGGTAGTCATTCTTAAAGCAGCAACATGAAGATGAAGGACTGTTCGGGTTTCCGACTCTCCGAGCCAGCGGTGTGGTCGAAGGACGGATCAAGTGCACTGGTTTGGAGAAGGTGTTACACAGGCTGTACGCTAGTGAATAAGCGAGCCGTTGCATTGCACCTTCCGTCCCTAGATCTGCTCACACCCACCACTCACAACACACCACTCACCATGTCGAGATACGAGATTGTCGAGCGGGACGAGGCGGGAAGTATCACTAAGACGTACATTGCATCGGGCGAGGGCAGGGTCGATGTCATTGTACGTTTTGCATTCATCTTCGCGATCGAGCGAGCATACTGGGTCTACTCACATTGCTTGCGTTTGGGAAGCGATGAACTGAACATACAATGTTAGCTCATAAAGCTTTGCTGACATGGCAGTAGACGCCGAAAGAGACGAAAAGCTATGCTCAGCAAGTGCTCGATGTGTTCCTTCCAGCTGGGTATCCGCAAAGTGTAACGGACGATTACATTCAGTACGAAGCCGTATTCGCGAATACACGGCACAGGCTAACATAGCGCCTCCTAAGATACCAGATCTATGTACGCCAAGACCTTGTCGATTCCAGATCATACGATTGTTGACGAGTCCAGGACTCACTCCAGGCCTTCTCCTCCTCAATAGCAGGCATGCTCTCCTCCCGTGCAGTCCTTGAAGGTACGTTTGCGCCGCCCATCTAGACTTTGCTTCCCCATCGGCAATTTCTCCATCCACTTCATCTCGTCGATACACCACATGAGGTCACGGATCACCCCGCGACCCAGATTCCAGGTCCACCTCCGCGCTCACGATGCAGGAAGTAGATTGCTTATGCGTCTGCTAGCGCAAGGGTGCAGTCCATCAGCTTCCGTCCTTGCATCTGAAGCGACTCTTGTACCGCACCACACGATAGCACCGCACTCTCATTGGCAGCCATGCTAATGCGCGCCAACAGGCGTCGGCGTGGGAGACGCAAGCGCCTCACCTACGGCCGCCTTACTTCTCTCTGTACTCCAGGAATCCATGGGCCGTATCGCGACGATTCTGTTCGCGCACAGACTGGGCACAGCGCTGGAGCCAGAGTGCAAGATGTACCGGCTAGCCGCCGACGTGTTCAACGACACGGCTATGATACTCGACTGTCTGTCTCCCGCGTTCCCGAAGCCATTTCGCGTGTTGGTGCTCAGCTTCTCGAGCGTCCTGCGTTCGCTCTGCGGCGTGTGTGCTGGAAGCGCCAAAGCGAGTCTGAGCGCACACTTTGCGAAGAAAGGAAATCTGGGAGAACTAAACGCTGTAAGTATCGTCATCAAGTTCCGGCGTGGTGTTCTGGATGTGTTTCTTGTTGAATATGAAGACGTGGGGTGCAGTTGCTTTGGATTGATGAAGTCAATATTGCATTGCTGGGGTCGTCATATGACGCAACACGTGCGGAACTTCTTCCAAATGAACACTGTACTGACTTGATTCGCAGAAAGATTCGAGCCAAGAAACAGTCATATCGCTTCTCGGGATGCTGGTAAGTGCTTCTCTTACTGTTCTCACCATCAAGCCTTGTGATGGCGTTTTGCATGGTTCTCCAGTCCAACAGCCCGGCTCGGGTGCCCTTGCCGAAAGAAGTTGTTGGATATTGAGCACATTGTCAGACAAGTTGCAGTGGTTCCGCTCCTCTCGTAGGTGGAATTTGAACCGCTCGTGTCACTTACAAGCAATATAGGCAGGTAGTGTTGTTGTGTCTTGGGTGTCGACACCGATCACGACTTGGTCAGTCCTTATCGCCTTGCTCTCGATACACCTGGCAACGAACTATGCAGCTGTCAGGGCTGTGAGCATGCGCTGCCTTAACCGGCAAAGAGCGAACATCGTGTTCAGCAACTTACTGCAGCACGGGTTAGTCCTGACCCCGACAGACGTCTCGCTGCGCGAACGCGTCTTCGAACGAGATGGCGTGCTTCGCTGGGCCAATGACAACGTTGTTGGATACTGCAAGGTAGGCGTCTCCCTGAACATGCTCTTGAACCGCATTGGGCAGCGTCATAAGCGAACAGGATCGCTAGACCTACACGCTGTCAAGTTGCCGGAGCTAATGGACATATTCGCGAGCGAGGCCTACATCTTGTGGTACACGGACGCCGATTCTGAAGCCTTGATAGTGCTGAGGGAGGGATGCACTCCGATTGATCAGCTCAAAGCGTGGGCACATGCATTGCTGCTTGCCTCAAGGATGCGTGGACCTGGAAGTAAGCCGGAGGATGACGATGCATCTCCAGTGGAGACGCGGCTAGCTGAGATGAGACGGACATTAAAGGACACGAGTGACTTGTTCGCACAGTATGCTGAGAAGCTCAAGCAGATTGGATGGGAATTAAACATAGCTGCACTGGAGACGCGCGCAGGCGTGCGAGCTCAGATTGACATGCAGAAGGAGAACTGAGACCTACCTCGCTGCTCCGTATAGGTAGTGTGAAAGTGATTAGTGCTCTTACATGCACCTGCTCCGCTCAAGGCCTAGTTGCCACGATCTCGAGACTTCTGTCCGACGGCCTGTCGATCGTGGAGCAAAACATCAGCACATCGGCGACATTCCGAGGTTGAGTCATCAAAACATAATCCATGGGCACGCTGATGCGGATCCACCATCTCAAAATGTCACTGCTCGAAAGTGACATCAGTAGGCCACCTCCCGAAACTTCCTGACTTAAGTTCTGGTCCACACGTCAAACCATGGTTGAGATCCACCCGTCGCGTTTCAGGTGAACCCGCAAGCCGCCTCTTCCGCAACAATTGGGATGGCCAAGCCCAAACCTCGTGCTGGCCTTGCTAACCGGGTTCAATAGGCGCAGGTCGACGGCAAAGCTGCACTTTAGTCTTTCCATCTCCATGATCGTGGTCGTGGAGCCGGAGCCGAGGTAGGCTGAAGGAAGGAGCAATGCAAACGCTTCCATGCAAGGACAAACACCGTGTTGTCTTAATGCGCTGAGGCTGTCGGACCGGTATGTTTAGAGTGGCGCGTGCAGGTCGATGCCAAGTCATGATTTGGCGCCATCGGTTGAGATCTTGTGAGAGTGGGATGCGGCTAAAAGGGAACCCCACGGAGCGGTGAAGCGGGTGAATCCACGTCTGCGTCATGTTGCGGAACCTCAGGCACCGAGCTTTGCGGCGGCGGGTCAAATTTGCTGTGAAGTTTTCCGTTGACGTGGGCGCGTGCTGAGTCGAGAGCCGCTTACTGTCGGCCATGCCACGACTCTGCGACTTGAGTGACCTTCTAGAAGCCGCCGCAATCAGCCTCCCGAGGTACAAATCGCCAGGGCGCACGAAATGCCGGAAGGACATCTCAACACACAGTCACGCTACATCTGATGCGTGTTTTCCGTTGTGGATACTGGTCGACGCCCGTTTCGCCAACATTATGCGGTAGAGAGGAAATGGGAGGAAAAGATCGACGGAAGCGCGCATTCTGCCTGAACTAACCAGCTCAGGTAACATTCTAGAAGCGTGAAGTGTTCTAGAAGAGTTGGAGGCGCAGGATGCTGAGGGAGCGACAAGGGGGGCGTGGGACTGTTACGATGCGTAGCGCTGGTGAAACGCCAGCATCTTCATCGTCCACTTTGCGGCCTAACAACGAATTTGCTGAGTGAGTAGCGCGAGAGCACTGTCAGTTGAGGCGTGCGTGAATAACTCGCCATCTCGCCCACACATTACAGCGAGCTAGCCGAAGAGCGCACCAGTTTGCTAATCGCCATCGCAGACGCTGTGGAGCACATGTGGATCAGCATGATGCTCCAGTGCAGCGTCAACATTTCTTTACGGAACAGCACAGTCCCCGTGCTGAGGCAATCCGTCCCCAGCGTTAAGGCGAGGCCAAGAGCGTGGCCGTGCACGTCGCCCAGGCATTGGGGGGCCGTGATTGGGCACAGCGGGCAGCAGAGACCCGCCTGCAGCGCTGGCGTCACTCTGTCCGAAGACTGAAGGTGACATTCTGGCGAAGCAGCGCGATGACACCAGCGCGTCGCAAAGACGCTGTCTTTGACGGAGTTGAGTCTCT
>TARA_R110002003_G_scaffold284_5_pt1 | contig 12505 bp, 7 predicted proteins | sample TARA_R110002003 | Tara Oceans TARA_R110002003 (sample SAMEA4396441) | marine metagenome | biome: Westerlies Biome; feature: [SRF] surface water layer (ENVO:00010504); material: water (ENVO:00002006), including particulate matter (ENVO:01000060) such as... | depth 5 m | reverse complement strand
GAGAAGGGAGGAAGAGGCAAAGTGGCCAAGGTGCTGGATTGGACAAGGTTGATTAGTTATTCAATGTAGCATGGCCTGGTGCCACTGGTGACTGGAAGACGGCAAGAATAGAATGTAGATCAATGTTGAGCGAGTGGCCTCGAGGACATGTCACACACAGTGACCCCAAGCAGTGATTGAGGCTCGAGAATGAGTTGGTATACTCGGCAGAATGCCCTAATATTGCCCATCTTATCTTTCGAGGTCGTGCGGGACAGTGATGAATTTCGCACGGGAGGTAGTCAAATGATCTAACGTGACCTGCGCAAGACTTTTGGAACTACAATTGTGCCGTTATTCGCGCGTGCCTATGCGATGCTAGGCATATCTCCCACAATCCTGGCAGGCCAAGGGAGTGAACGCAACATCAATCAAATTGGTCCCCAGCAGTCACCTGCTGGGGAGTTGTTTGCAAAAGACTCGAGTGATGAAGGGGTGACGTATAAGTTACTGAGTCACGGCTAGCTCGTGCCTGCTTGAGTTGCGTCGGGTGAAAGTGACACTTGGCCCACATTAGTAGTTAAAAGCTTTCTTCCAAACTGCCCACCCACTCCATAACTTCACAGAACTTCAATCGCAAACCCAATATCAACTTCTCGCGCAGATCAACTAGCACTCAACCCTTGCCGAATCACACATCCATCAACATGCGTTTGAATCCACCTACTCCGTACTTCCCCACGTGGAAGAAGTCCCATGCCGCCCGCAACACCTTTCCACAAAAGCACATTCAAAATGTAATCATTCGTCAAATCGGCCGACCGCACATGATCGTTCCAGGACCTACAAAGAAGGATGGCGTTATTGAGATCTGGAAAGAGCAGGATCGCATGATTGTCCGCAATGGAGGAGCTCTTGCGGTGGACTACAAGGAAACTCAGCAGACATACGAACAAGCTGGAGAAGCTCCAGATGGCATAGCGCCTTCTGCGACGAACGATCGTGCCTCTGGCGATACTGAAGAGGATGCGTCTGGCAATGGCGGTAATGAGACGCAGCCTCTCATTCCTCCGCCAAAAAAGAAGGCTGTTCACGTGGAACAGACTCACGGCCAGCCGCGGAAATCTGCAGATACAGACAAACCTTCTGCCAACACAATGAACACCACGGCACAAGATAAGACGGACAATCACCACCAGATCGATGCCGCGGGAAATGCCAATCTTGGCACTAACGACGACGCGACGAATGAAGCGGGTGGCGATGTACAAGCGGAGAATGACGTCCAGGACACAGTCATGGCTGCATCCGAAGCTGACATAGCGCAACCTACTTTGAATGAGGCAGATGACGAGGACGAACATGCCGACACGGTTAAATACGCATTACCAGCCAAGATCCCCAGTGTCAATGCCATGAAGGCCGACTTTCGAGGAAAGTGGAGCATCACATTCACAAACTGTAGCACAAGGCTTCAGATTGAACCGATATGGAAGGAAATATACCAGAAGTACGGTCCTGATGCCCGTGATCTGAACCTAGACTACTCCAATGGCAGCTTGCAAACCTCCAAGGGCAAGCACAATGTTGCCCCAATCGTAAAACCACAACTGCGGGCTCAGAAGCGCAAGAAAGACGATCAGGTGGAGATGCCAAACAAGCGTCCCAAGTTTGCTATGGCAAAGCCTACAAGTACTAAGCGGACGACTCGCGCGACGTCGAAGCTCTCCGAGCCAAGCGAAGACGTTGACATGGGCGGCACAGAAGATTCCACGAGTGTCAAATCACAGAACGCGAACGACAAACAGGAAACGAGTGGTCTATCCAAGAACCCCGGGCCTGATGAAGCTGAGTATGGCAGTACCCGTGTTAGCACGCCCGAGGTTCGCGAAGATGGGCTTCTTGAAGTCGCCGGGCCCGCAGACGACGTCCTGATGTTGGGAAAAGGACCTGATGCAAACTCAACAACAGCCACGGTAGACACGGAGACTGAAGTCGGCCACGAGGAGACTTCTGGTGGCGGTGACTCTCAAGTTCCACAGGAGACTATTGACGTTCCTGGATCAGTGGCAGGTGTTGAAAAGGAAGTGACACGTCAAGTCACGCCAGATGCAGGAATGCCCGCCGATAAGCCTACAAAGGACCTGGCTCCCGCAAAAGCTGCGGCCGTTGATGCGAGCGGCAAGAAGAACCAGGGGAAGCATCCGGCAAAGGGTGTGTCATATATGACACCAAAGGAGGTTGTGGCAGCCATGACACCCGAGGAGATACGACTGTTTGGCTTCTGGGAAGCAGATGGCAGGCGTAACTTCGGTCCTGGTGCTTACTCAGACCCCAAAATCGCGGCTGCACATCCGATTCGGCATAAGGTGGACAGCTATATGTTCCGTCCGACTGATGAACAGGCGCTAGAGATGGCAAAGGATATAGGTATTCTGAGTGGACCTGAGCAAAGGGAATTAAAGTTCCAGTTGTTGGAAATGACGTACAAGAAAGCAGCAGCGGAAGGAAAGCCGTTACCTCCGCTGTTACCGCCGGAGGAGGAGTGGACCTATGAGAAGTGGGCGGATGAGAACGACAAGTAGGTCAAGATGGAGAAGCACTTAATTGCTTGACCGGAATCCAGCATAGCTCGAATAATTGAATTCCAAGGATACAGGAACTCCTGATCCCACTCTTAGCGTCAACGGAGGCACACAGATGGCGTGTCGCAGCTCATTTAGCCATAGCCCTATATGGCCTCGAATGAGCTGTGTTGTTGAAATTGCAAGCATAATGCCAATCCTTTGTTGTCCGCACGGCATTACGCATACGGACAGGGTGCGAAGCTTGAATGTCGAGGAAGTCTTTGTTGTCGAACGCACGGACGTGCAAGCCTCGATGCGCCAGGTTGCGCCTTTGTTCGAGTTGGCAAGTTCCAGCAGGTACAAGAGTCACTAGGGTCAGTCGCACGCAGTGCGCTTTTCACACATAGGTTTTTACGTTGCATTGTCTTCCCTTACACACATTTTCCAGTCACAAATTTCGCCACACAACATCTTATTGCTCGGTAGTCAAAGCTCTCTATCATGAGAGAACTCAGACCGAGGAGACCAGCGGGCGATGATCCTGAAGATGATAGAGGCGGGAAGAAGAAGAAGCCTAACGATACTGGAAAGAAGAAAACCCAAAAAACAAAGCAAGACTCGGAAAAGAAAGACAGCGGAAGCAAGGGAGAGAAGTCGGATGCACCGTTGCCCCCTATAAAGGAGCTGATTGTGGTGCACCAGCCTGAAGAGGACGAGAAAGGAAAGAAAGGAAAGAAAGGATCGAAGCCCAAGAAGACAAGTGAGAACTTTGAACGTCTCAGCCAGGAACTGAAGAGATGGCAGAATCGTCGAGAGGCAACTGGAGATTTGGCGCGCTTTCAAGCAGCATCTTTTGATCGCGACGAACTCGAAGCCGAGCATGCAAAACGAGCACAAGCGGTTCGAGAGTTGAAAAAGTCTAGCGAGAAACCGACGAAAGCTGCCACGAAAGCAGCTGAGAATTATAGGGACGATATACGGGACCTGTTAACAAAAATTAAGAATGCTGCCAAGAGCAAAAAGTTTGACAGAGAGCCCAGGAAAAACGAGGCGGATCAGGAGAGCTTTGCACAGTCGGCTTTGGAAGACTTTTTGTACTATCAAGACGCGCTTCGGCGGTGGAAACGTTCTCGAATGGTCGATCCGAAGGAAAGAGCGGAACTGCAAGCGGAAAGACCCAGAACTGGAGCGTCGTACACCCTGGCACTTTCTGGCAAACAAGACTCATACCTCAACTGGTTGCATGACGTCCTAGACTTGTATGATGAACGCGACATTGGCAACGCGGAGTACAAGCAGGGCCAGCGTGATCATCTCGGAAACATCGTTACCAGAGGACGAGTCGTGACGCGGATGTCACGAAGAGCAGTCGGACCTAATGAGCTGCACTTGTGGACACCAAGTTGGCGGCGTGAGCCCGTGGGCTTGCCTAGACGGATCAATGTCGACGAGGCAACAGGTAGGGGTAGAGAAGATGAGAATGGGAATGAGATTTTCGAGTACAAGCAGCCGGATCCCCGCGAAATCGAAAGTGAAGACCTTGAGCTGGACGAAAAGGCTATCGAGAGGCGGAGATCCGAGATTGAAAGTCAGACATTGAGCGACCATGATGGCAATCCATTGGAGTATGAAACGCACACCGATAGGCGACTGCGAGAGATGGCGATATACGAAAGTGGCACCCTGATGCCGAACACGTCCAACCTTCGTTTAAGAAATAAGGGGGGCGAGCTGGAGCCTGAGAATCGATGGCGGCAGCTGTCCAACCAGCACGGTCTATTCATTTCCGCGAAGGAGAGATCTTGGGACTGGCTGACTTCGTATGACTCTCTAAATTGGGTAAAATCGGGACGGATGCCAGAGTCCTTTCCCATCAGTGCTGTCCGTGTTGAGGGGCCATCTGGTTCGAGCCGAACAAATGCTGGCGACGCGGACTACATCACAACACGAAACTACCCTTCAGAAGATGATGGGGACCTGGAGAAGACTCCAGAGCCGGAGGAGGGTGGGGCGCCGGGAGTGGCGGGGGGGCGAAAGTCCAGGAAAGCACAAAGCAAAGAAATGAACGCGGGAGAGGAGGAGGAGGAGGAGGAGGAGGAGGAGGAAAGTCGGAGCTGGTTGAAGTGCAGGGCAAACATTGATTACCCATACGAACAAAGAGAATTTGCTCAGGACCGCAAGATGCCAGATATCAACGGGGATGATGACAAGCACTTCGACACCACAACGTGGTTCGAGATGACCGATGGTCGGCGCGAGTGGCACGTGTACCAACAACTTCAGCCCTACTCACCCGTAAATTCGCCTCCTCATGTTCCCATAAGACCCGGCATTCTAGAGAATCAAGCCGCTAACTCGGTGCCACATAAGTCAGCAGCTCCCGATATTTGGAAAGTAGTCCCCGACGAGGAAGTGGAGCCTCTTGAGCTGGGGTCAAGGAGGCGGTGCAGACATCGTCCTGAAAGATGCCGCGCATGGTGGGAACACCCGGCCGAGGAGTGTTGGGTTGTAGACTCAAAGAGGATGCGCGGTCCAGATGCTCCTGAAACCGCCAAATATGGAAATGAATTCGAAGATCCTGCAGACATTCAGGACGATGGAGAAGATGCCGAACCCGATAGCATGACGCTGACGATGCCAGAAGGAAACATTGACATCTATCGGGCGAGGTTATACGACCACTACGGTGTCATGCCTCACGGTACTTCTCGATGGCCAAAACGTGGAGTTCGAATTCCGTACGAGCCTATGACGTACGACGATCGTAAGCTGGATCGAGGACGACGTCCAACTAATCCACCTCAGGGAGATCATGTCGGCAAGGCCGGCGATGACAGTTGCATAGCGAAAGATGCGCGCAAGCGAGTCGTTCATAGCATACGCTCAATGGACGTACCCATCATTACGAGACCTGAGAGAGATTGGGGAGTCGTCGGCGCAGATCCGCCTCCAGGTCGTGGGCATAATTCTGGTGATGATGAAGCAGAGCCCGAGGATGACGAAGATTCTGACGATGACGGCGACTTGTTCCGGAAATCATACTTGGAAGGAAGCACTACCGTGGGTGCTGACTCAGCAGCTGATGGTCAAACAGATCCAGCAAATGATCCGCTCGCGACACAACCGACGGATGCACCGACTGGGGAAGAGCCAGATGATCATGATGACCTCTACGACGATTAGATTATGTCCTGAACTGCACTTGACATCGAAGAGAAGAGCCGGAGATGTCAATGAGGACCACACAGACTGTGCTCTACCTTTGGGATGGAGCGCGCTTGCGAGAAACGTGTGATTAAGATGAGGCAAGATGTGTCGGAATCGGGAAGGGAGGAGCAGCGGGGGCCAACTGTCGATTATTGTTGAGATAGACATGCTTGAGATTTAGATGATTTGCAATGAATGTATCGAAGCTTAGAAGGTGTTTCAGCTAGAGTTGATTGGCATTGTTGTTCTGGCGTCGCGTCCCAAAGACGACGGTTTGCCAAGCAATATGATGACGTCAGCAAGCCGAGGCTCAACCAAGCCAAATAACGTGACATCCTTCCACCACTCTGCCCAATTGCAAGCAGTTCATCCATTATCGTACACCTTTCATTTCCATCGCATCCCTGCCCTCCTTGAGCCAACTCTGCCATCTCCCCATCTTCTCGTCATCGAACCTTGGATCCTCACCCAGCACCTTCAGTCGATTCTGCTTATGCCAGTCACCCCACTTGCTGTCCGTCTCCAGTCCCCAATGCCATAGCACCTCATCGTAAAGTTCTGACCGATGACGACCCAACTCTTTCGCAATTAGGGCGCATTCCGACGCATTCGGCGGAACGCTCGGGAAGCGAACTCGGCGACGTCGAAGCCAGGCCAGGTAAGATTGAGCTGACTGTGCGGGTCGTACGGACTGGGGTCGTCGTGGGCCCAGGGATTGAACTCCGGCACCCATTCCGGCCAGAACACCGCTCGAGTGTTGTGGTTGTCGCAGGCCAGTGGTGATGTGGTTCCCTGACGATGGCGGGGCTTCAGTCCCCGTCATGTCTACGTTAGCCATCATACTCTTATTTTCTATGCGAGACTGGTTGGGCTCGGAGCATACCATAGCTCTTTCAAGCAGTTCGTAGAATATGGCATTTGCCTCTGCTTGTAGCGCCACAAGGGACTCCGTGAGGTTCTCTTCCTCAGCACTGTTTGGATTCTCCTGAGAGGATGGACCGGGGTCTGTTCCTGCACTAGACGCCGGGCCATCTCCTGCGGTCAGGTGCTCTTGCAACTGCATCTCTCTCGCGTAGACTACAACATCCTCCTCTTCTTCAACGGGTGCCTCTCGGGCAACGATCTCGGTGTCGTCGACATTCGTTGCCTCATCCTCGGCTTCTATACGGTGGAAGTCTTTCTTCGTTGGCCCACTTGGATCTGCTTCCGTTTGATCGACAGGCTCCTCATTCACATCCGCCATCTTCACATCCTCTGTGTCCAGCATCTCGGGAGCAGCCTTTTGACAGTGATTACCAGCCGTCGCGGACTGCAGCGGGTGCATGGTTGTGGATGGGCTGCCGTTGCGAAGTCTGCATGGTCCATCACACGATGAACTTTCAAAGTCGACCGCCCCGTCAAGTTGTAAGCCGAGCGTTCGCTCGTCACCTCCACGTGTGTCGTCGGTAACATCTTCCAACTCGTGCTCTTGACTGTGTGTCTTCATCTCCAGCTCGTCACCTCCACGTGTGTCGTCGGTAACATCTTCCATCTCGTGCTCTTGACTGTGTGTCTTCATCTCCAGCTCGTCATCCCCAGTCTCACTTTTCGTCTCTTTCTTAGTCTCCAAATCTTCGAAAACCGGCAGGTGAAACCGCTCGTGTTTACCTTCGAAAGATTTGTTATAGGACCTGGCATACTTGCTGTAGCTGCGGACCACCTGCCTATGCTCATCCAGAAAGGTTCTCAACGCTGGCCGGAATCGCTCGCGGATTTTAGGCTCCCTAGGGCCTCGGCGCACTAGGTTGGATGTCATCAGTTCGAAAGCCTCGTACTCGTCGGCTAGTAAGCGAGCGCCGAAGAGTGGCCGGAGCGTAAGAAGGGCAGGATGCTGTGGTGACGATGCTTTCGGTGTGGCTTTGCCTTTCGACGCGCTGTTGATGGGGGTGGCACTATGAGATGCTGGGACCATAGGCGTCTTGACCTGACCGGGCTGGGCGTGTACGTCGCTGGATATCGGATCCTGCATTTCATCCTCGGTTTCGTATGTGTCTGTCTCCGCGGCGCCCTGCAGTGTCATATCGACATCTGGATGGCTGCTTGACGGGACCGCAGCCTTGTCGCCTTTGGTCTTTGGCGTCGCAGGTAACAGTGCCGAAGGCGATGTGGCTCTGCGACTGCTCCTTCGCAGCGCCGTCATGCTGTTCAATTATATTGAAGGTTGATTCCTGATGGTGAACTGCCAGAGAGGGTTGAGTTGATCAATATCAGGCGCGTGGGAGGTCTCTGGCAAAGAGCGTTTGTCGAAGCGCGTCAAAATATCACGAGAGACTAGGCCGCAAGCACAACAACGCGCGTGCACGTGGACTCTCATTCACCTGCACTTCGGAGACCAATCAAATAAGAGTGAGAGTCGATTCAGGCTGGTCATGGTACAATCTGCTGATGAACGACAGATACGTTCATACTAAACAGTTCTCTACCGATGTTTATGACGCCCATCATGGACAGACAAGATCGAATCTACAACGTCATCCATCAGCCCCACATACTTCGCGCCTCCTCCCTCTTCTTTGCCTCCTCGGCCTTGCAATACACCGGATCCTCGCCGAGGTACTTTATCCTTTTGTCTCTATACATCTTTCCACCACTACCATGTTCCAGCTCCCAGTACCCCTCAATCTCCTTCCAAACATGCAGCGTTCTCCGTCCAATCTGCGTCGCGATGTCCCTCGATTGCTGTACGTACGGTGCTCCCTTTGGGTCAGCAGAACCACGGAGATCGAGCCAGTACAGATAAGCGTGTCGAGCTGACACCAGCTCGCCGACCACAAATGCGTTAAGGTCTTGAGGATGCTGGTTTGGGAATAAGCGAATGTCGAATGTTTCGTCGATACGGAGATGATCATGCTGAATAGAAATGACATCGTTGTTGCCTTCGCGCAAGCCCAGAACGGAGATCAGGCGTGCATCGTTGATGATGATGTGGTTGACAGGCCCATCTTGCATGTCGACTGTTACTTGGACGACGTCGCCGCTCGTATTCTGATGTGCCCAGACGCCGACGATCTTCGCGCGCGGATAGCGGAGGGCTTGTACATCCTGAATACGATCGATCGGGAAGGCTTCGGGGTTGGTGACGGGCGTCACAAGCACATGAGTTTTCGGTTGCGGTTCGGATGCCATAACATGCGTGGGTTCAGGCTGAGCAGGGCTAGCTAAGGCTGCGGCGACAGTTGCGACTTGCGGGTGAGGTTCTGGGTGAGTTTCTTGGTGAGGTCGACTCTCTTTCCCTGTCGCAGTCACCTCTTCAGAGGGTTGCACCTGTCCATGGTGCGCGGCGGTTGTGGCTGCGCGCTCGTTCATATCGCTATTGCCAATTCCGAAATCTGTTCTCGCGCCCTGTATATCCGTTGCCATGGGAGTTTGAAGCTGGAGAGCCACCGACGCCGTCTCATCCTGCCTGTCTTCATCGTCTTTGTCCTCCGTTGGCATTGTTTGCTCCATCTCGCGACCCATCTCCACTTCCATCAACACAAGCGTGCCGTCTTCCTGCCGCTCGTATCGCGCAGGTACATCGCCAACAACTTCATCATCCGCATCTTCGTGCCCTTGCACCTCCTCTACCTCCAGCTCTTCAAACACGGGCAACCGATACGTCCGCCGGCTCTCCTGCTGCGTGTGCGCTTTCGCAAATCTGTTGTACAGCACAGCAATCTGTTTGTTGCTCGTCACAATCTCTCGAAGCTTCTGGCGGCGCGGCGCGAGAAATTTGGCCTTTCGATTGCCGTACTGCATGATCGTCGTGGTCGTGTTTTTGAACTCTCTGCGTGTCGCCCCATCAAGCAGTGCTTCTATTTCAGAGCGCATGGCGGCGAGGGAGGGGGTAGGCCATGAGACTTGGGCAGCCCTCGTATCAGGTCCGGCTGCCTTCTCGGGTTGCGCAAGACCGGTGTCCATTGTAATCGGAAGCGCAAGGTGCTTTGAACAGCTTGTATTTGAGCCAATATATGTATCAATGTCTCTAGATTGCTCTGGTAGTATACATCGGTTGGTATACAGTGGTGGTGAGGTAAAGCGGCTCAGTGGTGCTAGTTGATTTGGTGGCGCGAAAACCTCACGTTATGTTGTCTTCACTATCACGAGCAAGCAGGATAAGCCAAGATCAGAGCAACGTATGTGACGTCACGGTTCGGTTGAGTGCAGATTGGAATCGAAGTACTTGGTAGGATTGAATTGCTCCAAGAAAGAACGTAGGCCAGACATCTGTTCGCGCGGCACAGCGCATCATAAACCTCCCAACGACCCTGAATGTTTACGACCCTCAGTTCCCATACATCTGGCACGCCGCTAAAATCGATATCGTCTTTCCCGATCATTGCTTGTGGCACACACTTGCTCATCAACCTACATGCGTCCAGACTATCCTCGGCCACACGATGCCGAGTCTTTTGCAACCAGAGAATGGATCAACAGCGCCTCGCTTCGCTACTTTTCAGGCTGGAGACAGTGAAGTCATCCGTATAGAAGCTTGAATCTACCCAGTAGCGTTACTTGCACTGTGTTCAAGTCTTTGGGGTTCGAGGCTTCGTCACCTAGAAGCTGACTGATTAAGAAGGGAACTACTCCTTGGATGCCCACTCACTCTGTAGGCTTGTTGTCTGATCGCATACAGATCAGGATGGAATCGGCACCAGCTATAGTCCGCCTCGGCTTTCTCGCTCCAGCGTCGACAGTTGCTGCCTGTCTAATTTGTGCTGCTTCTGAGAGTTCGAAGTCCTTCAAATGCGAACATTGCCCTTGCTCGACATCCGCCGAGGCGTTGGTTTCTCATGAATGGGTCGGCGGATCCTAATTGCGATTGGCCGTAGCATGGTCGGTCTCAACTCGAATCCTGTAAACCTTAGTGTTAGTGCAGGCTGAAGGCCTCCAATTGCTGTTACGGCCACCGACTGGCAAGGGCCTCGCGGCGAGCGCAGGGCGCGAGGCTTAGCTAATGGCCGATTTGGACGCGACAGAGATATACAATGTTGGCGATCTATACCTGGTCGTGAAACCCTTTTTGGAGTGGTGAGGCCCGGATGCAGGCTTCGTCGGAAATTGTTATCATTGTTCAGTATTTTTAGATACGCTTGTACTACGCCGTGATCTAGGGGAGGATGAAATAAAGGGTCATGCACGAAGTAAAATCTCCTGTATAGCAGGTGTTGGCGCGAACCAAAGGCCAAGACAAAGCTGAACAATGACATTTGCAATACAGGACAAGTCTCCGTCCAAAACATGCTAGCATCTTCCAGAGCTGTCTTGCTCTATTGGGCTGTCATTTTGATAGTTCCAAAAAAATCGAATAGCGAAATTGCTCAGTCATGATATTATGCTATGTTGGGTAATATCTTCTGCCACCACTGATCAGACAAGATTTACTGCACACTTCATTTTATCAAGCAACGGGAAGAAGAGTACAACGAATTTCACGATATGATTTAGTGTAACTATGCATTATTGACTAATAGCTGCCTTGTACGTTGCTCACTGTTATCAACTCGGTGCATCATCTAGCTTACGAAGCGGACACTGGACCATTCCAGGCTATCAGTCCCTTCCGTTATATCTGCTGATGCGCAAGCTTGCGCTTCTTCTTCAGGGCCCCTTCCACCTTCCCATCACCCTCACCATCTGAATCAGAGCCCGCATTGACATAGGCCCAGAGCCGGTCCCAGAGGCCATTATCCCCATCAGATGTCTCGTGATCTTGGTGCTTGTGCACCACATCCTCCATCTTGCCGCCCAGGCCCTCAAAGTCCACCTTTGCCTGTTGCAATGCACTCACCGCTTGCACCATCACAGCTTCAGCTTGACGCTCTGCCTGCACGGCCAGTGCATACAGCTCTTGTACCTGACGCTGAGGGATTGCGGCCCCTCCCCAGGAGCGCGACTCGCGTACGGGACGCTCAGCCTTGACGGTTGAGGCCTTGCGATCATTCAGGGCGTCTTGTGCATCGCGGAGCTTGAACATGGCGTTGACTAGGACTGTGCGTGAGAGTTCGAGGCGTGCTCGTGAGGGAGAGAACGGCACACCCGGTGCTGCAGCGGAAGATGCAGCAGCTTGATCATGCGAAGACGGGATGTTGCCTTCATCTTGCCGGGACTTGGACTTCTTGTTCAAAATAGCTTCCATGTCTTCAGATGTCCGGTTGAACGGATGAACACCAGTTCGCTTTTGGTGGTTGCGCGCCTGCCATCCGAAATTGCGGAACATCTGATCGCGGCCATAGTTCGTGAATAGTCCTTGATGAGGCGAAGGCCGAGAATTACGCTCTTGCGCCGGCATAGCGTTCTTGAAACCCCCGTTGCGAATCGCTGCTTGGAGACGAGGAAGTGCGTGTTGAACCTTAGCCTCTGGTACTTGGGAGTACAAGAATTCGATACGACGATCCGTCAACGACTCCGAAGTTTCGCCCGTAGCTTGCACATTCTGTGGAACAATGGTAGACTTCTTTGGTCGGTTGTTCTGAGATTCGCTGTCTGGTGCGGTCATGACCTTTCGAGGAGGCCCAGTGAAGGCTTGCATCTTGCGCGTTCTACGGGATATGGGTTCAAAGGCTTGATCGTTTGTTTGCTTGGGTGGCATGCGGGGAATGACCGCGATCGTATCAGAAGGCCCGTGGCTCTTCGATGTCAGTGCCGCCAGACCTCCGCGCTCCTGATCTGCTTTTGGTGAAGACTTGGTGACTTCAATGCTGTGCATTGCATGTACCGCATCCCGAACACCC
>TARA_R110002003_G_scaffold250_4_pt1 | contig 12510 bp, 7 predicted proteins | sample TARA_R110002003 | Tara Oceans TARA_R110002003 (sample SAMEA4396441) | marine metagenome | biome: Westerlies Biome; feature: [SRF] surface water layer (ENVO:00010504); material: water (ENVO:00002006), including particulate matter (ENVO:01000060) such as... | depth 5 m | reverse complement strand
GACAGTCTTTTTGTCCCAGCTTGCGTGCGCGTTCATGAGGCGTGCGTGTTGGGTAACGTCGCTGGCTTGCATGTAAGGTGGCTCGTTGCCGCTTACAGTGTGGATGATGCCGAGAGGCTCAAGGTTGTCAAGATACTCGTGCTGAGGCAGCTGTTTGGGCAGTTGCACGTCGCGCGTATTGCCGACCTGTGGTATCATGACGATAGTGCAAACCTCCTTAACTTGATCGTTATCTGGTGGTGATTTGCCGTACAGATAGCCGGCGACCTGGACGCGGAGGTCGGCGATTGTGATGAAGCGCTTCAGAATGTTCTTAGGCATGACATAGGTGAAGTGACCTTCTTCCTTGACATCCTCCGAGTTGATGTAGATGTTGTTCGCGCGTGTCCGCAGATTCGATGTGGCGACTGCCCTTGTTCGCCATTCGGTCTTTGAGCTGAACGCTGCTTGCTCGTATTGCGAAGTCGTTGTAACCACCATCTCTTCACCGTGTATATTCTGGGTCTTCGTGGTGACGGCAGTGAGCTGTGCCTGCTCCTCCTGCTGCTTGTCGATCTCCGCGGCTTGTTGTCGCTGCATTGACGGAGCTGAAATCTCCATACCCAGGATGATGTCACGCACTTCGCTGCTCGTGAGCGACGAGGTGTTGACATTGTTCTTCTTGCCATAGTCGTTAAGAATAAGATCACGAAGCTGCACTTCGACCTTGATCCAGTCTTCGTCAGATAGCGTGGGCCAGATATGATGCTCCTGCGTTATGACGGTCTTGTCGGGACGTAGCAACAGCTTCGTCTTATCTTGATTGACGTGGAGCGCACGCAAGATCAATATCAAACGCGAGAAGGCTGTGTACGACGATATCGTCTTCAGCCATTCGTCGTATAGATTGAAGAGCACCATCTGAGGTCCAGTTGCTCGAAGGATCATATCACCAAGTTTCTCGACCTTCATGGCAGCCTGAAATGGAAGTTGCAGCTCAGACGCACGGATGGATATATTGGGGAAGTCAAGCAAATGGACCTCGAGAGGATCTAGGAGACCCTTACGCGTGACGATAAGCTGCTTCGGCTGCTCTTCCACGGGCAGTGAACGAATGAGGGCGGCGACTTCTTCCGCTGTCTTCCACTTGGCGAGCTGACCAAGACGCTTTTGTCCGGCCCAGACGCTGGTATGAATGATTTTCAAGAAAAGTTGGCCTGTGCGGGGATTGAAAATGAAGATGGCACCGTTGATGGGCTTGGTCGTCAAGTTGCCCTCAAAGGTCTTATGAATCGTTACACGGTACACGTTCGTGTCGTCGATGAAGAGCTGGATCTGGTTGCTGAAAAGCTCAGAGTAGTTCTGGGAGTTGAGGAACTCCTGGCTGGACTCGGAAGCGTAGAGCTGAAGACCCTTGCGAATGCGCTCACGGAGGACGTAGAGTGCCGGATTGGCCTTCATGACCTTTGCCATAGCCTGCTGAATGAGCTGTTTGAGACCCGGGAAGTACTGACCGTACGCGGAGTAGAGGTTGTAGGCCAGATCAATGCCGATCATGAGACCAGTGGCTGATGGATAAATGCTCATGCTATCCTGGGTGTAGTCGAGGTATTTGGCACGGACGTAACGTTCGATGTCGTGCGAGTCGTAGTCTCCATAGCGCAGCTGAACATCAATCCAGAATTTGTTCGTAGTAGTAGCGCTCATGGTGTCCTTGGTATCGTACAGCATGGATGGAGGCGAGACGCTCCACTTGTGGCTGGCGAAGAGCAGAATATCGGCGCATGAGCTGTTCATCTTGTAAGACTTACGGGGATGGATGGTCTCCTTCTGCACAGTCTCAATGCCAAGCGCCTCGAGTTCTTGGTCAAAGACTTGACATAAGTCCATGACCACAGACTCGTGAATCTTCTGCCACAAATGGGCACGGAAGATCTGGATGAGCGAGATCTTGAGCGTCGGGATCTTACCGTGCAAGAAGATGCCCGTAAGATCAAGTTGGACTTGGAAACCGACGTATACGTTGGCTCGATTGATCGTTGGTGACCACCAAAGGGTAAAGCGGCGATTGGGAATCTGGTTCAGACCGGAGCGCTGAGCGTTGGTGAGTTTCTTGAACTTCATGGATTCTTCGAAACCTGGAGACAGTTAGCAAGTCCTGAGAGTGACTGTGGGGTGTTGAGATATAGTCTGTATATCTTCGAGGTATCGTGCGCTTCCTGGTTGAGAAGCACATGTACACCGAGTCGAAACAGAAAGTGCTGCAACGAGAAATTGAACTGACCGCTTGCTTTCTCCCAGAAGAGACCCTCCCAGGATGGGAATGCGGTAGCCTTGAACAAAGTGTGCTCGAGAATGGTCTCGACACCCCCAAGAGCCTGGATGACGTCGGTTCGGTATGCGTTCAGGTTCCAAAGTTTACCGTCGTGTCGCTGGCTCGTCCACCAGAAGGGATTGCTCTTCATGTGTTGGTAGATCTTGAACTCAGTTCTGGCTCGGAAGCCCTTGTCGAAGCTGAGAGTGCTGCGATCCTTTTGGAACAGCGTGTTGATACGAGGAAGACCACGATCCCAACTGTCCTCGAGATCTTCGAGTGTCAATCGTCGGTTCTGCTGCTGCGCTTCTTGTCGCTTCTGTGAGTACTCCATCCACACACGCTGCGAGTCGATGAACTCGGACTCCCACGGGATGATGTATCGGAAGATGTTCGGGATGAGCGTCTCTTCGTCGTGAGACATACCAGCGCGGTAGTGCGTAACGCCGGTGTCCGTCTGCTTCGACCATCGCTTGTCACTCGTGGGAATAAGAATGTGTGATCCGGAGATCATACCCAAACCACCAAGCTCCTTGGGTGTGTAGAACACGGCAGGAGGGAAACGCGAGGGCATCTTGGAGTTCAAGCCAATCTTTACACGGGTCTGGATCTTGGTCTCGCACTTGACAATTGTATCGAGCAGATTCACGGTAGATACTGCAGCCTCGCGATAGTATGTAAAAAGTGCGATCAGGGTGGTGTTCCACTTGTTGGCAATCTTGGTGAAAGTGGTCGATCCGGAAGACATGAGAATCTGTCGGATGCGATTGTTGAACTTCTGGACATCCTCTTCCGTAACCTGCAAGAACGCGTCGGCAGTCCGCTCCTTGGTCGCATTGTCGACAAGAGACCACACGCTGTCCTTGACAGGGAATTCTCCTGTGAGATTGCGCATCTTGGGCAGGATGCGAACCTCGAAGCCGGACATCGAGAACAGCAGGTTGGGATTGTCTCGACTGTAGACGCTGGCAAAAGTGTCATCCCACTCGATTGTCGTCACCGAACGGGGCAGGCGGTTTTTGAGATCCCAGAACACGGCGCGACCTAAATTGACATCGTGTCGCATTAATCGCATTCTTGAATCGCGAGGCCAGCATTTCTTATTCTTATAGCCAATCACGTTCTCGAAATTTGGATCTGGGTTCTCGGTCAAGAAGCGCTGAATCAAATCTCGAGACTCCTCGGCAGTGAACCTGAAAAATACCCAGATGCGGTCAATGTACCTTGTGTACAGCCGGATCGGGTGGCGGACCTCGGTCTCCTTATCCTTGAACTGCAAGAAGTCGTTCGGACTCTCTGGAGCACCCGCAATCTCGTTGGCGCGCTGCAAGCCCAAGAGAAGGATATCAAGAACGAGACCGTAGAATTGGAAGACAAAGCCAGAGAACTGCAGCCCACGGATCATACCATAGGCGTTGACGTGATTCATATCCTTGTAGTTGAGTTGCACGTTGTTCTTCGCCGTGATGTAATCAGCTAGATTGTGGTCCATGATCAATCGCAACAAGCGGTTGAGCATAGTCAAATCGATCTTCTCGTAAACCTTGGACAGCTGCGTCTCGATCATGACGTTGCACTCGCCATCTTCCGACTCCCAGACCTTATCGAGATTGTTAATGCCTTGGGCCCACTTGTATGTAAGTAGAGGCGGAACCTCTGAATCAGAGGGCTTGATCCAAGCTGGAAACAAGTGACGCTGATCGGCCTGGTACCAGAGATACTGATCAAGATATGCATCCGTGATCTTCTCCATGGGCTCAATATCATAGACGGGGTTGATGTTGCTGTAGTTGTCGTTCATGTCGATGCCCACCTCCTTGAATGCACGCTGTGTAAGGAGAAAGCGCTTGATACGAGCCAAAGTCGTGCCCGGAGAATCGTACGCCTGCTCAATGAGAGCAAGCTCCTCACGCTGACTCTGGTTGAGCCGACCCTTGACAGAGTATGCCTCACGGAGACGTTCCAATGCAAGAATGAGGATCTTGGTATCGTGCTTGTACGACACGCTGGGGAATGGAATCGGTTGAAACTTGCGTGCTTCCAGCCAATGAACCATGGTTGTGTATATAGCAACGGCTTCCTCAGACGACACGTAAGGACCATCCTTCATGTAGTTGTGCTGCCGCTCCTGCTCAGCCTTGAGCCACAATCGAGTCAATCGACCCAGATTCTTCTTTGCCACGGTCTTGTCCACGGTGGCGCCTCGTCGAATACGCTCTCGGTTGTAATGTGCGACTGAGATCCACCAATCTGCCTTGCTCTTGACATAACGCAGGATGATGTTCTCGATCGGCGCTGGCAGGCCAGGTACCTTCCATGGGATATTACTCTTCCAACACCGCCATGCTTCTGATAAATGTTGAAGGACTGTGTTGACCTTGTTCTGCTTGATACCTTCGGGCATCATGTCCATGAGGTCGCTCATGACAGCGGCACGTAGCTCCAAGTCGAAGTGAGACTCGACACGTTGCTTGGTGACGGTCTTGGCGACACCCTTGCTGTGCCTACCCTCGAACTGACGGGATAGGAGATTGCCTAGCCAGCGCTCTAGCAGAGGAATGATACCACGCATGAAGAACAGCCACACCCTCCAGGCAGGTGCCCAGAAACCGCAACCAGGACCCTTGCCGACAGGTCCAGAATTGAATCGGTAGTAAATGAGATGCTTCAAGTCCTTGCAGGAGCGGATCTGGTGCATTAACTTGTACTTGTAACGGTACATCCCAGTCAATTGACCGACGTGATTGAACGCGTAGAGGATACCGTCAGCCAGCTGAAAGGCATCAATATTGCCCAATCGATACTGGACTTGCGCGTCCACGATGAGCTTTGTAAGACGAAGAATTTCGCGCATGAGATGGAAAGCGTTTCCAAAACGTGACTTCTTTCGCTCTTTGGTTGTGAGGGTCTTGACAGGCTTCAGATTGAAGTTGTAATCAAGATGCAAGTACGTAAGATTCTTGCGATGGATGAGCAGATTCAACATGTTGTATCCTTGTCGGCAAACTTGTAAACCTGCTTCGACCCAGTCGATCTTCGTCTGTTGGAAGAACTTTGTGCCCTTGAGTGTGCGCATCAGGTTTTGTTTGTTCTGCGCCTGTGGCTTCTTTTTGTGAAGTTCATTGAGAACGAAAGTCTTGAGCAGCTTCTGGTATGAGACTCGAACCTTGACAGGCTGTCCAGCGGGAACGTGTTCGAGGTACCACTGCTTGACAAGAGGAACATCCTGCGCACGCACCATCCGTCCTGAGCGCTTGTCGAATGGATGTGGTGCCCACCAAAGCGCGATTGCAGAAGCGGTCTCGGGTGTCGATAGCTCCTCGTCGGCCATGAATGGTTCTACTTCTTCCGGCATCTGGAAATCGTCCTCATCGTCTTCATCGTTGCCGTACCCAAACACCTCGTCTTCATGGCTGACTGCAACGTTCTTAGGGGCAACGGCTCGAGATGATATGGGGTTGATTATTGGGTCGAAGTAAAACGCTGGTAAGCTCGGATCTTCTGCTCGAACGTAGACTACTTGCGGGTGCGAATACCACGCAATTTTGACGCTACGGGGCAGCGAGTTGTACAAGAATGGATACGAAACGCGGTACTCGGTTCGGATGGGCGCGCGGAAAATGATGCGGTCGATGGCGTTGAACTCTCCGAAGTCTTCGTCGTTTGGATCAATGTCCTTGTACAAGGGTTCGAAGCGAGGACCTCCAGGTATCGCTACGTTGAGCGCCTTCGCGGTCAAGAAGCTGTTCATCTCAAACATGTGGAAGTAATTCTTGTCAACGATGTCGCTGAGTAACTGTCTGCTAAGACGGTACAGTGTCGCCATCTGAGGGAGATCGAGATTCCAAGTCTCGTAGCTAGGTCCATTGATGTGTGGGGTGTCGAGCAACGGTCGATGCTCGTAAAACCACTCGACAACCGGCCCATCTTCGTCCTCGTCCAGCTCCAACTGAATGGGCTCCAAGGGCTCCACGTCTTCGATGTTCTCGGAGTATGATAGGGGCGGCTCTTCGTCGTCGAAGGGTGGGAATCGCATGCGCTTGAAATGTCGACGGTCGCTCTTCTCCTTTCGCATTGCTAGCCACATTGCCGCCCATTGCGCATGGAAAACCGGCTCGATCACTCGAGGCACCTCGTTGACAAGCGTCAAGCATCCATTGGTATGGTACAGAACCTTGACATCTCGCCTGCTCTCCCAAGGCATAGGCATGTTCTCCAGGAGCTTCAATACCGCGTGCGGCATGAACTTGAGCGCACCGAGGTAGCTCCGCTTGTCGCTCGTAAACTTCTTCTGCGACACATCGCCGATATCCCTGAACACTTTGCGCAAATGCTCCGGTGGCAGGTCTGCCTTTTGTGTCTCGACATATCCAGCTTTGCGCTTCTCGCCAAATCTCTGGCGCTGCTGGCGCAACCAATCCTTCTTCTTTTGCGCAAACTTGGCCACCTGCGGATCGACAGGCGGCCGCATACCGGGAGGCCTTACGGTACCAGGCGCGCCCGACGGACCAGGAGGGGGCGGCGGGGGCGGAGGAGCATAGCTAGATCCTGGAGGCCCTGGCGGCGGAGGCGGCGGGGGCGGAGGTGGAAACGCCATTACGACTGTCTGCGCGGTCTTGGTGATGTTAGAGGCTGACTTGTTCGTGGCACGCTTAGCGCAGGAGAGGACGTAGAATCAAGCCTCGAGGGCGTCGCAAAGGGGTACAAAACTATCAATGGACAAGAGACTCGATGCGCGGGAATAAGGATTTCGCTCACCTCCTAGTAGCCTAGTCTGCTACTGTGCGCGAAAGACAGATTCTCGCGTGCCTTTCGATCTTCCTGGAGTCCAGCAGTTTTGCGGACGGCAAGGCGCCGCAGACGGAGAGAGGGAGTCGCGTCGCGCGCAATGGCGGATGATGTCCCGTACACTACAGTGGTAAGGAACGTCGGCGCGCACAGGATGGAGATCGATCTCCCACGCGTTGGAGCAGTTTGGCGATGGAGTTGTCCTAGTGGCGTTGCATGTTCGATGTTTCGCGCTTTTCCTGCTGAATCATCCGCCTGCAGCCTCGCATCCCACACGGGACACAGTGCGCTAGCCGACAAGGGCCTAGCCGCTCGCTACGCGCACTCGCAAGTTCACGCTGCAGATGCGAATTTGAGGACCGACAACGACAACAGCACGCTCGTGGTAAGTCCAACCCAACGCATTGCTGCCGAATTAATCTCCCGAGTTGTGGTACTGACTCTATACAGACTCAGGTACGACATACTGCGACTGCCGCGCGTCCGACGAATTTCGCTCACACTGCGCAACAGATAACCGCCCACTGAATTCTCGGGACCACCTTCACAATGCCTTCCACCAGACTCACCTACGTACGTCGCATGCCATGCACCGAGATCTCGTCCATTTATCGAGAGACGTTGCACAGTTTGGCCGGGGCTAACATGCGGGCAGAGGCGACGTGCGCCATACAACACCAAGAGCCAGAAGGTCCGCGTTATCAAGACGCCCGGCGGTGAGCTCCGCTATCTGCACATCAAGAAGAAGGGCACTGCTCCCAAGTGCGGTGTATGTTGGACTCTGGACTGCTCTGCGGCATGTTTTTGACAAGTTCTAGGACTGCGGTACCAAGCTCGCTGGTATCCCCGCTCTCCGACCCCGTGAATATGCCACCGTCTCCCGCCCCAAGAAGACGGTCCAGCGTGCGTACGGCGGCTCGCGCTGCGCAAACTGCGTCCAAGACCGCATTGTCCGTGCTTTCCTGATCGAGGAGCAGAAGGTCGTCAAGAAGGTGCTCAAGGAGTCGCAGCAGAAGAAGCGTTAAGCGGTTGAAGTTTGAGGGGTCTAGGGCTTTAGCATGTCAAAACTGGGGCTATCGGTGTTCATGTGCATTACGGGCAGTCTCCTTTCGGTCGGGATTTACGATATCAAGGCGATTCTGCATCACTCTCCGACGTTCACCAGGACGGTAGCTGAGTAGGATCACGAATACATCCACAAGCTACAACAGGGACATGTCGCCTATCGCTGCTGTTTCTCGCAGGCTCGTGTATCTGCTACGCCTCGTGTCACACCAGTACCCACGCGCAGTCTTCGTTACGTGACATTGTCTTTGGTGACGCTTTTCTCGCTTGGGCTGATCAAGTTCCGGCAGTCGACGTATTAGCCCTACCAATTGTGTCCACAGCTGCTAATGTCAATACGACGGCCCGACTGCTACAGTATTCAGCCTGAGAATGATGCCAACCCGTACTGACTACGCCCACGGCGCAATGCCATGACGCTGATGCGCATGCTGTTCAGAAAGGGAGTGCCATCGCAACCGAGCTCACATCAGACAAGAACCGCAATACACTCGAACAAATCCACAAAAATGAGTCTTCCAGAAGCCGCGCAACTGAGGTTGATGCGAACGGCATCTGGGTACGTACGGTATCTGGTACACTAGGTCGAGGCCGGCAAGGCGCGACTCGATGGACCGATGCCGTCTTGTGATTGGGTGAGTCACGCCTGGTTTTCCGCCCACTCTTCACATCCAGCGGCGTCGTGCAGCGGTTGCATGTTCAAGGTACCTGTAGCCGACGGCAAACACATGATCAAGCAGCAGCGCGTGCAGTCGGAGTCACTGCGCTGGCGAGGCTGGTGAGCAGTTACATCAGCTGCCAGTCGTCCCACTTCGCCCGGTTTTCGACCCCGCCGAATCATCCACGCCGCACAGCGATTGCGGAGCGACATCGGATACACTACCTGCACGATGCTACATGTATCAATGTCACCGGTGCAGCACCCTTTTGCAGGCAGCCCGACCAGCACCCGCGGATTCAAGCGCTCGGCCTCGAGCGACGACGAGCACGAGAATGGCGACGGCGATACGCGGCCGTCGTCGGCGCGGCGCAACACGGCCGTGAAGCGCGCCTGCAATGAGTGTCGCCAGCAAAAGGTAGGCAGTCAATCTTTGCACTGTAAGGGCGCTGCGCACACGAGGACAGCAGAGGTCAGTTGCTCGGCCGCTGTGCGCAAAGTACGCTCCATTCGCATTGGAGGCGGGCAGCTACAGAAGCGCTTTAGTGTGGAGCACGGAACGAGCACGTCTGAGTAACACACACTAACAGCCGTCTCTAGCTCAAGTGCAACGTCCAGCAGGATCCCTTTGTGAGCTGTCACCGGTGCCAGAAGCAGAACCTGCGATGCGTCATCGAGCCCAACTTCAAGCGCGTCGGCAAGCGCAATCGCAATGCCGAGATGGAGAAGGAAATGGAGTACCTCCGCGAGCGACTTGCCCTGTACGAAGGATCACAGCCAGTGACGAGCCAGCCGACGCTTAACACTCGTCGACCATCGTCGGACAGCAACGCCAACCCCTTCAGCAACAACCGGGCCCCAAAGGCCGAGGACGAGGCATTCCTACAGACACAGCACCAGCAGGTGGCGGCGACGTCGTTGCTCGACTTGCGCAGCGGATCGCCCATGTTCTATCCTCTGGGCTCGGGCGAGCACCACGTCCGCCTCAGCCACAGCGAGGTCAACGAGCTCTTCACCGAGTACTTCCAGCTATACCACCCGTTCCTACCATTCCTAGACCAGGTGCGCTCACCCGACGAGTATCATTCCCAGGACCACAAGCTGCTCTTTTGGGCCATCATCAGCGTCGCAGCCCGCCGCTACGGTGGCCGACCGGGACTGCTAAAGGACCTTGCAAAGCCCCTGACGGACCTGATCTGGGACTCAATCCGGAACCAGCCAAACCACCACGTCGTCAAGGCGCTATGTCTGCTGTGCACCTGGCCGATTCCAGCAGAGCGGACAGTGACGGACCCGACCTTCATACTGTGCGGCGCCATGATGCAAACGGCTATGCAAATCGGCCTACACCAGCCTACACACGCGCAAGACTTTGCCAGGACCAAAGTACGGCTACGGCAAGAAGACATCAACGATCGTCTCCGGACCTGGGCAGTCTGCAACATTGTTGCTCAGACGTAAGCGTGCCTGTACCTTGTCCAACGAACCCCACTGACACACGACAGTGTTTCTACTGGCAACGGCCAGCCGTCGATAACCCTCTACAACTCTACGCTAGAGTTCGACGTAGACGACGAGAACGATATGCGCATCCTTCCTCCGACCCTTTACGTTCGCTTGCGTCAGGAGAAAGCAGCGGACAGGATAGGCAGACAATTGTACTCCACACACAAGGACCGATCTGACGAAGAGTGGATAATCTATCTGAACATGCAGGCTGAGCGTTTAAAGGCAGAGCGCAAGTCCGTAGACGGCGTCGATAGTGGTATGTCACAATTGAAGCCACCTGGATGCGCTTCTGGTTGCTAACTCTGCTTCAGAACTCGAAGAGCTCTACCACCGTGCAGTACAGCTGCATACCCACCTGTTCTCATTCTTCGTCGCTGACCCGCGCCTGGAACGTCGCGAAGACCTCATCGCCCTGTACTTCACGGCCACAGGTTATCTGGATCGTGTGTTCAAGCTTCATGGCGAAGCCAAGCTCCTCTACGTCCCATACTACATCATGCAGATGGCGCTCGCGGCTGGTTTCGCCCTGCTCAAAATACTCAACTCTGACTTTGCCGGCCGGCTTCCGACCGACCAAGGCCGCAAATACGTGCTTCAGACGGTGGATGTTCTGCGCAAGTCCAAGGTCTGGCCAAACGACCTTCCAGATCGCTTCGCGGAGGTTCTGGCACAGTTATGGAAGGAGAGCTCCCGAGGACGCAGCCTCCACAGCATGTCACAGTCGCCCTCTGTCAGCAATGCTGGTATGGCCACTTTCAACCACCACACCCAAAATCAGCAGCAGCACTCGTCACAAAATAACCAGCAGTCGTTACAACGGAGGGATAGCTCTGGGTTACACGACGATCCTCTTGGTCTCATAGTGCGGAGCCGCAAGAGTATGAGCGTGGTCTTCGACTGCGTATGGCGCTGGAGAGAAGCACAAGTAAGTGGTGCCGCAGAGCAGCTCGACACCACAGTCATGAATAATCCTACCAATCCCGACTCCTCGACAAACTCGACGCCACCTCCCGGGGTGGTTGTTGAGAATCCCGCGCACGGCATGCCCAACTTCAACCCGCATCTAAACACGCTCAGTATGCCACTCCAGATGCCACAGGGTCTTGCCAGTGCGAACAGTTTCGAATTCTTCGACTCGGTATCCTGGATGCTGGATACGCAGAATGACTGGAATCAGTACCCTACCGGTGGCTTCGGAAACGACTTTGGGGCCTAGCATCCTCGAAAGCTCTACCACTCCCGACATGACTCTTGATACCGTTGAAGGATTGTCAATTTGCGCTACCAGATGGCGTGGGTGTAGCTCTCCTTGCGGCTAATGTTGGGTTATGCCCAAATTCTCGTGGTGGCTTCTTGCTCTGGCCTCTTCGCCGGCGGCAGCAGTTTAGACGGCTTCCGATTCCTTTTTTTTAACCATAGTACATCACGGCTGTCCTTGTTTCGAACTCTTTGTCTACCTTAGCGTGGCGTCTGGCGTCACAATAGCTGACATGTCATGGTCATGGGCAGAATCATCCCGAGCTACCACATCATGTCACGTAGGTTTAATTGTCAAACATGTTTTCTGCCTCATCGTGACAAAACACTCTATATCCTCTTCTTTTCCTTCCATGCCCACGCAAGAATCGCCTCGAACTCCATTTCCACAACCCCGTCTTCACCGCCTGCTACCTTCACCACCTCTTTATACATGACCTCGTTCAATTCCTTCATCCAACCATCCTGCTTCTCCTCCAGCCAAAACCCCTTCACAATCATAAGCGGCAACTGCATACTCTCCATGAACAGCTTCGCGCTCCCCACACTCGCTTTCTCCTTCCTAATCTCCGTCTGCACGTTGACAAATCCAGCTTCGCGTAGCTGACTCCCTACATACGCTTCCTCGCCCCACGCACGTCCGGAGAACATCTTAGCTTCGAGCTCGTGCGCGGAAGGGCAGTAGGGTTGCGGCGAGGACATGCGCGTTATGGACCGAGAGAGAATGGCATGCCAGGGCAGATGCGTCCATGTTGAGATGCCGATGTACCCACCTGGAGAAGCGAGGGTATACAGATGGGGAAGCGCGGTGGGAAGGACGAAAATGGCGAAGGTGCAGAGGATGTGTGTGAATCTCCGCTCCGAACCAACTAATTCTTCCAATCTCTGCGTCACGGCAACATTAGTGAATCGGCGTTGTGGAGGTATGTGTGTTCTGGAT
>TARA_R110002003_G_scaffold111_2_pt1 | contig 12533 bp, 13 predicted proteins | sample TARA_R110002003 | Tara Oceans TARA_R110002003 (sample SAMEA4396441) | marine metagenome | biome: Westerlies Biome; feature: [SRF] surface water layer (ENVO:00010504); material: water (ENVO:00002006), including particulate matter (ENVO:01000060) such as... | depth 5 m | reverse complement strand
TAGCATTAGAAGCTGATGGCATTACTGGGTTCGAAACAGACGAGGCTCACTTGCCTCATGGATACTACACTAGTACTTTCTTCATCGGAACGATGACAGCTATTTCCATTGGCTTCTTTGCCGGTGTTGCCGGTTTCGGTTTGCTCGCACCAATCCTCCTGGTCATCAACGCAGACATTGGACCAGTTCGTCTTGCTCTTCTACGCATCGACGGGAAAGAGATTTGCTAACTCATTAGTAGGACCCTAACGTCGCCTGGGTTGGCTTGTCATACACCCTCACCACCGCTGTGTGCATCACTATCGTCGGACGCGTCTCTGATATCTTTGGTCGCCGCTGGATCTTCATCGGAGGTGCTGCTTTGGGTGTCATCGGAAGCATCGTGGGAGCGACTGCGAAGAATGTTTCCACCCTTATTGGAGCCACATCTATCATCGGAATCGGCGCAGCAACACAGCTCTCCTACTACTACGTTCTAGGGGAGTTGGTGCCTATGAAGTATCGATTCTTTGCAAACGCAGTAATATACCTGATGGAAATCCCTTGCATCGCGGTAGCGCCTGTCATCAGCAATTCTTTCCTCATCTCTCACCCGAGTGTGGGATGGCGCGGAAACTACTATCTGTTGATTGCTCTCAACACCACCGCTTTGATCTGCTGGGTCTTGTTTTATCATCCACCGACGTTTGCCATGAAGCACGAAAACGAGTCTGCGTGGAAATATATCAAAAACTTTGACTATTTGGGAACTATGCTGTACACTGGAGGCCTCGTAAGTGTGCATCCCTACTTGAATCCTGGGCTATTATGCTAACCGCACTGTTTAGCTCATTTTCCTCATGGGGTTGAATTGGGGTGGTTCCTCTTATCCATGGAAGTCGGCACACGTTATTGCTACCATCGTCGTCGGTTTTTTTACTTTGGTGGTCTTCGTCCTGTGGGAATGCTTCATGAAACTCAAAGAGCCTCTGGTACCGATGAAACTGTTCCTGCATACGCCATGGGTTGCTTCGACCATCTTGTCAGGCCTGGGACAAAGTATTTACTACGCTTTTGCTATCGTATGGCCTCAGATGATAGGTCTTCTCTACTCTGACGGTACCACCCCTTATGAGGCTGCTTGGTTATCCAGTGTGTCTGGAGCAGGCTGGACCGCTGGCATTATCGTTGGCGGTCTCGTGGCGTCGACCATCCGCCATATTAAACTACAATGCTTCGTAGCTATCTTCTTGGGAGGCCTGTTTTTTGGATGTAAGTGCCCTTTACATACGCAAGTTCGTTTCACGAGTACAGCTAACAAAGAATCAAGTGGTAGCAACATGCACACCAGACACAAAGTCCCGGGCTTGCGGTCTAGTCGCCGTTGGTAGCTTTTTCATCGGGTGGACCGAAAGCTTGGCCATCGCTGCCATTACACTCACTACTCTGAACCAGGCCGAGCTCGGTAGTGCTGGCGGTATTGGAGGGTCCATTCGCTTCCTCATTACCAGCATCTCCACCACCGTCTACAATGTCGTTCTCTCCAACCGCCTCGCAGAGGAAGTTCCCAACAAGGTCGGTGCTGCCGTTACAGCGAATGGTCTGCCAGCGTCAAGTATCGCATCCTTTATCAGCGCTTTGTCCGTAGGGCCTACCGCGCTCACTTCGATTCCCGGGGTTTCACCCAGCATTATTGCTGCCGGAACCCGCGCTTACAGGGTGGCAACTGCCAACTCTTTCAGGACTGTTTTCTTAACCACCATCGCGTTTTCCGCTGTGGCCTTGATCTCCACTCTGTTCCTCCCTGATTTCGATCCCCTTCTGTCTGACAAGGTTGCCACTACCTTGGGAAAAGAAAAAGAGAAGGTGAAGAACATACAGACAGAAGCCACTGAATCTTGATCGACTCGACTATCCTCGTGGGATTAACATTGTATCGCTCAATAATGACATTGGCCTAAAAGATCTCTGCGACGATGGCCGAAGTTCAGACACGCTGTATGACAGTAACGGATTAACGTAATGGCGAGACGAAGACGGGACGAAGGACGTTGTTGCTCTATAGTACCAAACTGGATCCGATAGATACCCTCTGCTTTCACAACATCTTCTTACATGCTCGACGTTCCCTATGTCTATTCCGTTTGACCGGACCTTTGTTTCTGCCCGCCTACCTAGGTAGTCTTTGGATGTACTGTATTAGTTTGCTATGTTGCCGCTTGGCCCGTCCATTGAAACGTAATCACTTTGGGGTCCTAGATGGGGAGAGTCTGTGCAAACCCAGTCACAGTCACACCGCCCGCACAAGGGAGGTCAAACCTAGCGCAACCAAGTCTACCTCATCAGTGGTTTAACATAGAGACCATCCTTTCACTTGTGGCTCACAGTGCTCTGCCCCTAGTCGCCGAGGATACCCCAGATCACACCGGCTGTGCGTCTTGAGCTAACCCTTTATCTAGCAATGAACAACCTAGCGTTATAGCGGCAGCCTACCAAAGCCATGCATTGACTCGCGAGTGGCAATTACTAAGCTCTTGTCGGCTAGATGCATCACTAGGCTATGCCTAATATCCCGTTCAGCTCGCATAGTTGGAGATGCAGACACGTAGATCCATACAGGTAATTGCCGGATGGAGAGTTCCGGATGTAGAGTACCGGATGAGCCCGGGTTTGTCCGCCAAGCTCTCAGCCGAGTTGACAGTACCTTGGGTGCGTTCAATTGGTTCTGGCGAGGGCGACACCTTGGGGAAAGGGTAATCTGTATGCGGGGGCGGGCCAAATACCACGGATACGGAGTAGCAACTGTCTGCGCTGGGTGGCGGGCCGGTATCCGTGGGGTAAGCATAGGGCCTGCTTGTAGAAGTGAAGCAGGTCGCATTGACCATGCGTCGTGACTACACAGCTGCAGCGCGCGATAATGGTCACACGCAAGAGTTCCAGACCGTTGCACGTGCGGTTGTTCCGGTGTGGAGATGAAGGGGAGAGGGGACGCAGTAGCAAGCTTTTGGGCCAGCTTGGCTCAATGGGGCACAGCGCACCTGGGCAGGCGCGGGCCAGTGGAATCAGTAGCGCCTTTCACTTTAGCGCGCACCAAACCCCGCATTCGTACCCGTCCACCCACTCCCCAGCTCTCTTGGTACATGCTTGCCCTCCAAATAATAGGCGTCAAACAGTCGTTGCTACCTTTACAACTCCAGTGACTTGCGACCGAGTGATACCAATGCCGGCGACATCTCGTAACAGAGTCTTGTCCGCATGCACCACGTGCCAGGGTCGTCGCGTCAAGGTCTGTTCTCCACGTCCCGCTGCACAGCGCCTCCACATACTTATCCTCTGCACCAGTGCATTAAGAAACCAGGAGACGCGCAATGTGAGCAGTGCCTGCGAAGCAAAGTCGACTGTGTGAACCGGCCGGATGGGCGGAGAAGGCAAGACAAGTCCTGTTGCGTCCGCACTGCCGGAACTTTTCGAGCTGACTCGGTCCAGGCAAATTTCGAGAGCAGAGGTAGACTCTCTGAGATCACGTCTGCATTCCTTGGAGGCAATGCTGCACAACCAGGGCAACCCGTGGCCCTCAACTACCACGCCGCCAGCGCAGAGTCATCATCCTCGGGTAGATTCACTGGAAAACAATGATCTGTCACCGCGTGTATTCCAACTTGAAACTCCCGCCAATGTTCCAGAAATGCACGAGGGCCAACCATCCTTGCTCCACAACGACTATGGCAGTCTCAGCCCATCAGTCCATGCAACCCAAGGCTCAAGCACTCGTAGCGAGATCGCTTTTGCCCAAGATCGTCGTGGAGACACCGACGGCAGCACCTCTCCAGAGGTTCCCGTGTCAAGCGTATCAACTGAAGGGCGTAGCAGGGTATTGATCGATCGCCTTGGCGCGCCCACCGACTCAATTCTGTATGACCCATCTAGCGGGCGGCTGCGGAAGTCCTGTCCCATCATCGCTTTCCATCAGTTTTCGCAGATAAACCAGGCCAGCAGCGCCGGTGCCAGCTCCCGAGAAAGGGAAAGGAGAGTCGAGAAGGTGCTGCGCGAGTTGTCTGCTGATACGCAGGATCATCTGCTGGAATCATTTTGGTCATACTACGACCCAGTCATGCAAGTGGTGAACAGAGAGGTCTTCGAAGACGACAGAAAGACGGGCGGTATGTCTTATAGTGGCTTTCTGCACATCTGTATTCTGGCTATGGGGTATAGGTACGCAGATACCAAGCGGCCTGACATTCAAAAACTCGCCTTGCCAAACAAAGAGACTACGTTGCATAGGGAAGCGAAGTATCTGGTTGAAAACGAATTTGAGTCTCCCGGAGGCATTCCCAGCGTGCAGGCGCTCTTGATTTTGGGTCAACTGGAAAGCGGCAGCGGCAGGGACGGGGTGGGCTCAATGTATGCCGGTATGCTCTTGATAACCCACACTACCACTGCCAGATCGGCTTTTCCTGACCTTTATTGTACAGGCATTGCATTCAAAATTGCTCTGGACATTGGGCTTGACTTGGACCATAGCACTGTGAATCTCACCAAGCGCGAACATGAATTTCGAGATTTTGTACTAAGAGCTTGCACTGCATTTGACAGGTACGTTGAAGGGGTTTGGAGCGCCTCATAGCAGTATTGACTGTGATCCATTAGGCTCTGGGCGATATACCTCGGGCGCTCGACAACCTTGAGGACCTCCGACCGATCGACATCACCGGAACGGTCTCTCCAACGCCGAGTAAGCTTCACCGAAGCGATCGTCAAACCCAGAAAGAATATTGAGGCCCAATGTTTTGATGCCTTGCTTGAGCTACTGGAACTCTCAGCAAACATTGTCGAGCTCCTTTACGCCAAGCCAAACCCGCAACAGCGCAGCAACTATCTTTTTGCACTGGCCGAGCTGGACGGCGGCCTAAAGTCCTGGTACGGCGCATTGCCGGAGTGTTTGGTGTGGACGGTAAAGAACATCGCTACAGCTCCGCTTCCCTACTTCCATCTGCAGTATGTACCGTCTCGTGCACCTTTTTGGACCCGTCAGGCACCATACCATCATGGAAAGGCCAAAGCAGTGGACCCACGTTTTGAAAAATGACTAACTAAGTCCAGTTCTCAATATCACGCGTCTTTGGTACTCCTCCACCGCCCATTCTCGTCGTACCAACAGCCGAGCTCAGCCCTCAGAAGCAACGGCGACCCAATGTTGAGCAGCTTCTCTGCCGTCTCTAAGACGGTTTGTATCGAACATACTCTGCAAATGGTGCGGGTCTTGAGTCTGCAAAACCAGCGATTTGAAGCCATCCGATCCCCTCAGGCCCAATTGCAGCATATTGGAACAGCAGTTTCCACACTAATTTCCGCGGTCGCTATCAGCAAAGACTTTCAAGAGCGAGCGATGCTGCTCGAGTCTCTCTACATATTGGCCAAGCTTGCACGAGCAATATCGCCAACTTACGCACCTGCGGAGATGATCTCGGAGGTCCTCGACAATGTGCTCGAAGAACAGGGCTGGAATCAGAACCCCAGCACGAGAATGGAACCAGGCAAGGATATGAGAGATTTTACTAACAACGTGGCACATTCGAAAGACGACTTCTTCAACAACTTGATGGTCTCAGATGGAGGAACGCATCCGGTTCACTCTATGGAAGACCCTGACCGGGCTCTTGGTTTCCCTTTCGAGCAGTACGATACCCTCAATATGCTTTCACGATTTGGAGAAGCGAGTTGGGGCTTCACCTCCCCAGAAGCTCTGGCTTCGGCATTGACTGGCGCGTCAGCTTCAACAACACAGCAGACAACAGGATACGAACAGCACGCGCAAACAGCGTACGCACCACATTGCCTCCGTACCTTGTCCTTGCTCAATGCTGACAAGATATTAGACAATTCACGTGGCCTTGACCAAATCAGCAGCGAGAATTCTCGGCTCGATGCCATGTAGGGATGAGCATCCAAGCCACCCGACCATCAGACCCAGCGATGCAGTTCTTTGCTGGCGCACCTGAAAAGCTGTCACGTCTATTGACACGTGTCTGGATGAAACAAGGAGCTCGGCCATTGATGTCGACTCATTCTCTACCTCTACACCGTGGTCTCAAGGCCATACGAGCGCGACTTGCCGTCCGTCGCCATTGCGGATATCTGGATCCGCAAAGCTCACAATCCTCGCTGCAGCTACTGTATCAGCGACGGCTTAATGACACTTATGGAATTCGCGAGCGACCATTCAACAACAAGCAAGACATGTAGGCCCGCTCAATGATCCTTCTGACGTACTGGATCAGCTTGAATTTTCTCACTACTTGTCGGCACCGGTACGGCCTTTGATGGCTCTTCGAGGCGGCCTATTCATGCTAGCATTGGGCACGACAGAGTCTTTGAATGACCGCCCCATTATCGTCCTGCCATTTGGTTCGCACCTGTGTGATATGGCAATAAAGACCTTGTACGATGATCGAGGGCGAGACCGCGGGGGAAAAGGCACTATGGTCTAACAACGAAACAAGTTGCTGTGCGTCTTCAAATCGACAATTCTAAGGGGGTTCCTACGCCTTGATTGGATTGTTTGCTGCTTGAGTACGTCATCTCACTTTATCTTACTGAACATTGTTCGCTAGTCTTATTCAACGCAACAATTGCACTTGACTACAGACCGACGCATGTCTCAATCGTCTACAGCATACACTGCTCGACCTAGGCGCTAGGTCACTTCTCATCAACATATCCAGTGAAATGAAAAAACCCACTGGACAAATAACTACATCATAATAAATGCTTTTCTCCACCCCAAGTGGTTCAAAAGTGTGCTAATGCGTTTGGTGGGCTGCCCACAAGTCCGGCAACGTTGAGCGGAATGCTGGTGAGCAAAAACTCGTAACGGCCAGCGACCTTGCAGTGGTCACTTAGTGCTTTCAGGTCCCAGAGCTCACCGATATTGAGACCGAACAAAGAGAGAAAATACTGGTGCAAGACTTTGGAGAGGAAAAGGATGGTCAGCTTTGCGTGCGATTCAAGCGTAAGCGACGATTTACATACCAAGGTCAGCGTTTGTACCATCTGTCCCGTCTGATAGCTTCGGCGGCACGGCTTCGAACACCATGGTATCTCCTGCTACTGCAGCAAAATGGTGATTCCAAAACCATTTGGCGGATTGCTCGTTTCCCTCGACGCCAATGGACTTGCCGGTATAGAGTAACTTGTCTTGCTGTTCGCTATTCGCCACGCCCAAGTCTTCAGTGTAGCCAGTTCGAACAATCAAGATATCACCATATTTGAAAGTAGTGCCTTGGTGTTTTGCGATGGTTTCGAGGTCCAGTGTGGTGATGGTGTGCGCGTCAAAGCAGCTGTATTCGATGCCCTTTGACTCGGCATAGGCGCGGTAATCTATCAGCACACCGCGGCCGACAAGGCCACCACGATCATGCCAGTGATTCAATGTGGGGATGTTCTTGTCGGTATCGGTGGATCCGAACGGCTGTATGAGGTCTTCTGTCCGCGGCGAGACACCGTTGTAACTCAGGCCGTTGGCTTGGTGGGCGAAATGGACCAACGAGTCCCATTGTGAGGAGCACTGGGTATTAAATGCGACTTCATCGTCGAACGCATGCAGACCAGCACCCTTTGGCCCACTATGGTACGAAAAGACCTCGTGCTCGAGCCCCTTGCGGCCAAAGAACGGATTCTTTAGCGCGCCGATTGGCCAATTAAGTGAAATGCTTACACCATCGCGTGCTTCTTTGTATGCTTCCTGGACGACCTTCCTGGTCAGCAAATTCAGGCAGCCCAGATGATCTTTCTTGCCGTTCTTATCGAATACGCCCCATGCGCAGCCTTTGGGCATTCCCTTCACCGGCGGCAAGGAATCGAAATCTGGAATGTTCGAATAGTCCTCCATGTTGAATGAACGTTTGAAGCGTATCGAAAAGCGGGCGGCGTTCGCGAAGTCGTTTGAAATTATATTGTCTCACATGCGTAATCAAAGACAACGAGGAAAGCAGAGAACAAGACGGAATGCAACGCCTGGAAACTTGTGTTTTGCCTTAGTGGGGAATTTTGACCCATGCAACGACGGTTCCCTACCTCGGCGTTTCCAATCGAGCTTGACCGCGCATTTTCCGAATAAGAAAAGCCGCTGAGCGCACCTGTGACGGCTATAGAGGATGGAATTCAGTAACACCTTGAGGGATTGCGGAGGTCGAAAAGACATGCGGAGATAAGGCTAGCTAGACCCAGGTGGGCGAACCGGGAGGGTCTAGGTTCGCGGATACAGACCTCCGGAACGGACGGGGATGTACTAGTGTCGCAACACTGAACACTACTTTCACAAGCTCGTGGTCGTGGGCAAGCTACAAGGTTCATAAAATGCGTCGGACGCTTTTTGTCTAGTGGTCTCCAGCTCATATCTTCTCTTCGCTAGATACCCCTCAAAATCTTAGAGGGATAGAGGCATTGTTTCTTTCTCTTAGCAAAAATGCCGTCCATTACTATGAACGGTACAACCAATAGTACGACTAATGGTACGACCAACGGTACAACAAACGGTGCAGTGAACGGCACAAATGGTGCCCGTTCGGCCACTCCTGCAAATGGTGAAATCGAAGACCTAGAGGTTCTCGTAGTAGGCATGGGATTCGGCGGAATCTATCTCCTCCACAATCTGCGCAAGAAAGGCTACAATGTCAAGGCAGTCGAATCCGGTGGAGGCATTGGAGGTATCTGGTGGCACAACTCCTATCCAGGTGCCCGAGTTGATACTTCGCTGCCCTTCTATGAGCTCTCTGACGAGGCTCTTTGGAAAGACTGGACATGGAAAGAGAAGTTCCCAGGCTACCAGGAACTTCGGGGGTATTTTGAGCATGTCGACAACGTGTACGATCTCAGCAAAGATGTTCGGTTCAACACTGTTGTTACCGATTCTGCTTTCGACGAGGCAGAGAACAAGTGGACGGTCGAGACCAACACGGGAGTCCAAATTAGATGCCGCTGGTTGATTCTCGCTACTGGATTTGCCGCCAAAGAACATATTCCCAAGCTGAAAGGTCTTGAGACTTTCAATGGTCCGGCTCATCACACCGCGAAGCTGCCCAAGGATGAAGATACGATTCAATATGATGGAAAACGCGTCGCTGTCATTGGCACCGGCGCCAGCGGTGTACAAGTTATCCAGGAGCTCGGCCCCATTGCGGAACACTTGACAGTCTTTCAACGGACCCCGAATCTGGCGCTTCCTATGCGTCAGAAGAACTTGTCGATTGAGGAGCAAGTAAAGGGCAAGCGCGACTACAAATATCTTCTCGAGCTTAGAAAAAGAACGGTCGCAGGATGGGACTACAGCTACAACCCGAAGAAGATGTTGGATTGCACTCCTGAGGAGCGAAACGCTCTTTGGGAGGAGCTCTGGGAGAAGGGTGGTTTCAACCCCTGGCTGGGCAACTACATTGACCTTATGGCGAGTCGGGAGGCCAGTGATCTCATGTACGCTTTCTGGCGAGACAAGGTCAGGCAGCGAATCACGAGGCCCGAATTGATTGACGACCTTTGTCCGGATGAGGCACCATTCGGGTCGCCCTTTGGAACTAAACGCCCGTCTCTAGAGCAGAGATTCTATGAGGTCGTTCAGCAGGACAACGTCGATTTGATCAATCTCCAAAAGAGGCCTATTTTGGAAGTCACGCCTTCTGGAATTGTCACACAAGAGTTAGATGGCAGCACCAAAGAACACCCCGTCGATATTATCCTGCTGGCTACTGGATTTGATGCCGGGTCGGGAAGCTTGACCAAAATCAACATCCAGGGCACTAAGGGTCAGACTTTGAAAGAGAAGTGGACCAAGGGTACGCGAACACAGCTTGGCATAGCAACCAGCGACTTTCCCAACCTGCTGTTCCTTTACGGGCCCCAGAGCCCCGGAGCTTTTGCCATTGGCCCTGCTCACGCAGAAATCCAGGGCGATTGGATTATACAGACATTGGACCACCTGAAAAGCCTCGGATTGACATACATCGAGGCTACCCAGGCCGCCGAGGAGCGCTGGGCCAAGCTGACCAACGAGATCATGAACATGACGCTCATCGCAACATCGACGTCTTGGTATGTAGGCGCTAACATCCCAGGCAAGCTTCGAGAGGCATCGAACTATCTTGGAGGACTTCCAGCGTATACGAAGGAAATGTACGACAGTTCTGACAATGGTTATGAGGGCTTCGTGTTGAGGTGACGATTGAATTGAGTCGCTGTAGTGCAGCCATGTATGGTATAATGAACATAGATTGCAATTTCACTCGATTCTGTTCATGATACACAGTTTTTGAACCTTGGAGTGGCATTCAGCGTGCTTCTCACTCGGTCGAATCCGCTCTGGATAAGTCTTTCGTGAGGACAATGTTTGAGCTTGAGCCTTCTTGGACATGCTTGATGGAACTGTGCCTTGTAATGATGTACAAGTTTCTGTGGGTCGATACCAAACGCCAAAAGAGATAACCGCCCATTTTCTGAGAAAGAATACTTCGGATTTACCTATGCGTCTCTTACATGCTAATACTCATCAGGATCGACGTCCAACAAAAGGCATTACGAAGTCACTAAACGCAAGGCGTAGATGAATATAGTCTTGAGCATATTGCGCCGGCTTCGTTGGATGGCATTGCAGAGGCATCGCAACAACTCTGCCTCAACCGCTACCCTATGACAAGCATGATTCATGAAGAGGATATCCATGGCAAGGATAAGCGCACGACAAGGATGCGGGGATTCAAGCCACGGTGATGCGTGGGGCCGGCTATGATACCCCACCTTTAGCGCCGGGTCGCATCACCGAGCAAGGCCCACACTCGTCTGGTAAACTAGTACAACAATGCCGCAGCGCGTGTTGTGCTATTGGAATTTGTTCATCATCTGGTGTGTATAACCGATGCTTCCGGGTTAATGCAGTTGCCACCCGGATGCTTATAACGTTCTGGACTAGGGTATTGAGTGGGGGAGGAATTGATAGTCGGCAACACATGATTAATCCGAGGAAAGATTGCTGCTCTTGTGCTTTCTTTATCTTCCGTAGTCCCTGCGAACAATCATCTATCTCAGGAAATAAGTTGTAGGCACGTTTTAGCTCGCAGTAGGAAATATGACGGTCCGAACAATGAAAGCAGCGCGGTTCTACCCGGTGAGTGCTTAACTATGACCTTGCCCTCTTTGGCTCCCTCTTGGCATCCAGATAGTGAGCTTTCGGTTGACTGAAGAATTGCAACAGGATACGAAAGAAATACGTGTCGACCGCATCCCTGTGCCTGAAATTCTTCCGAACGAGGTCTTGGTTCGAATGGGGGCTGCTTCCCTATGTCATTCAGAAATTATGATGATCGATGGCTACTTCCCCGGCCCATCAGAGCCGACGGTCCTTGGTCACGAGGGCGTTGGAACGATCGAGAAGGTTGGTGCAGAAGTTCAAGGCTTCCACGAAGGCGACCGCGTTGGCTTCCTGCCCACCAAGGATTGCTGCTGTGGGTGATCCAGAAGAGCCACCAGAATAGAATTTCGACTCGAAACGCGTTACTGACAGCTCCCAGGGGAGTGTGAAGGATGCCAAGTTCACAACGTGAGCTGTGTGACTGGAAATGCTAAGCTGCACGGCTTTACCACAGACGGCTTCTTTGCCGAGTATGCCTCGATCGACTACCGCAACTGCATTGTTCTTCCCGACTCAATGGCCATGGCGACCTCATCGCCCATCTTCTGCGCTGGAGTCACTGCATTCAACGGCGTTGACTCGTGTGACCTAAAGCCAGGCGAGTGGATGGCGGTTGTTGGCTGCGGTGGGCTGGGTCAACTCGGCATCCAGTACGCCAAAGCCATGGGACTAAAGGTCATTGGTATTGATGTCAACGACGCTGTTCTAGAGGTCGCCAAAGATTCCGGTGCAGACGTCACTTTCAACTCCATGACCAATAAGCCGTACGTGGAAGAGTTGAAGGGGTTAACCAAGGGCGGTGTCCATGCCGCTGTGGTTTTTAGTGCTGCATGGGCGGCTTACGATGGGACGCCGCAAATCTTGCGTGTCAACGGCTTGATGATGGTGATAGGATTACCGTCAAAACCCATCTTGGTCAACACGCACCAACTCATGCTGGGTCAGTACCGCATCAAGGCTGAAACGACCGGCCCGCCTTTCAAGCTCCCCAAAGCTATTGCCTTTACCGCAAAGCACAACATTAAAACTAGGGTTGAGTACTACGAGATAGAAGATATCAATCTCATGCTCGAGAATATGAGGGCTGGGAAGGTATCTAAGAGAATGACGGTGGTATTTGATAAAGCTAGCAAGTAGCTAGTTTCAAGTAGAGAAATGAACAGAACACCCATGAGCTATCTGGTGCAAGGTGTCTGATTCACTCGGACTGATTTCTCTGACCTGATTTGAGAAAACCGTCATCTTTGGATCAGTGCTCCTCCAGCCTTACACATGAATAGGCTTCATTGATGATGGGTATCCCACCATGATTATACCTCAGCCTATTAGCATGTTTTATAGCAGATTGTCGTCAGAGTTGAACCGATTAGTCGAGTAT
>TARA_R110002003_G_scaffold108_1_pt1 | contig 12540 bp, 13 predicted proteins | sample TARA_R110002003 | Tara Oceans TARA_R110002003 (sample SAMEA4396441) | marine metagenome | biome: Westerlies Biome; feature: [SRF] surface water layer (ENVO:00010504); material: water (ENVO:00002006), including particulate matter (ENVO:01000060) such as... | depth 5 m | reverse complement strand
ATGGCGAAGATATCAGCGCCATTAGAGCTTCATACGTTCTCAAACCGACGGAGCACGCCATGACACTGCGCACGCTCATGCAGCCTTATCATCCCGCTCTCCGAGCTTTATTAGATCAAGGCGGTTACAAGCCGATCGTTCCTAACGTCGATGACAAGGGTAACCGCATTCATAAGGTGCTAATGCACATTGAGGGCTACGAACCAAGCCGTTCAGATCTCTTCAAAATCTTCACACGCGATGCCTACAATCGCGGCTTAGCACTCAGCCTTCGCAACGAGGTTTCTTCGTCCATACACCGCCTTCGCGACATTGTCAACCTGAAGACGCACATGCAGCCGATATCCACAACAAACCCGCGTGCTTTCGGTCACTGGGAATCTACTGATTCGACGTCAATGAAACTTGAGTTCGACGATCCAGCAATTGCAGCCTTGATGAGAAGCGATACGGAAGCCGATGGAGACGCAACAAAAAGCATCAACCAGATCGTTATGAATCGCATGTACAATAGGTGGCTCATTGAATTCGATGACGAGGACGAGGCGAGGAGATTCGCATTTGCATGGCACAGGCGTCCTCTGCCAGAGTTGGTCAAGGGTGATAGAACATGGAAAGACTATGAGGAGGTACGTATGTGCAACTGTGAGGTACTATGGTGAACGAGGAGTGTATTATAGTGTACATATTGTCCGCTTGGTGATGCATACTACGCCACAGATATTCTAAGACGGTATGAAGATCAATGACTTCCCTTGTGCTCATGCCTGTCCGAGACCAACTGTGTATGCCACACCATAAAGTTCAAACTCTACCAAGGCATAACCTTGCCTTTCTCGTCATACTAGCTGTGTTATGTTTGAGTCTGATATTAAATGCGACGAAGGACTGTGAGCTCAAGTGGGGTACATGGTAAGGAAGTCGACACTATCTGCCCACGTGACATGGACCGTGGACCAGCAAAGGCAGCTGCGACTTTCATCACCTACTCGCAAGACGCTTGGTGCACCCACATATTATGCGCATAATGTACGGAGCAAAAGTAGCATAATTCAGATGCACCCAAAAGCCACTATCCCATTACTTAACTCAGAATATCCTCGGGCTAGCACGTGAAATGGGACTTCAGGTTCGTCAACACTGGGTGCTAGTGCCGTCAAGAGCACTATGGGTATCCCTGCACATCCTGTCGGTGTGTGCCGCGGCCGGTACTGGTGAGATTCATATAAGTCGTGGGCATCTGCTCAGTAGGTAATCTCAAACTCATTCCGGTCGCAGATCGACCACAGCCTACACATGGTTAACTCACTTGAATTAGTAGCACATAGTACTCATGTTCATAGTTGGACAAGTTGGAGCAAGACGGGAAAGGGCATCTTCAAGTTAGCGGCACTGCTGCGAGCCCTGGCAAGCACAATTATAACGTCCTGTCCTCATGTGCGTTTGAAACTAGAGAGAATTGCATCAACAAAGAAGAACACCCAAAAATATTGAGATTTCGCTATCATGAATGCGACACAAACGCTTCTCTTCCAACCCCTCACGCCGCACCTACTTGCGCCTTACTCAAATCCACGCTCTTGTGATACTGCCTACACGGCAATTCTCCATGATCACTCTCATCCCCCTCGTCCTCAATCTCAAACATGCGCTTCAACTCCCTACACGCAACCATATACTGCTGTCGAGCACCAGGTGACTCTCTTAGCGGATTCGGCGCCTTGTCCCATCTGAAGATAGAGGTAAAAAGTCAGCGCACGTTCCCGACAGTGTGGTTACTTAGCATGTTTTCGTCGATATGCCCCTTGTGAGGCTTTCTAATCATTGGGCATAGAGAACATTGGAGAATAAACATACTATACGAAGTTAGCAGACGATCTTGTCAAAATGTTAGGTACGTGTTTTTGGCTTGAGAGTAGAGATACCAAGACCTAGAATATATACTACTCAAAAGTCTTAAACCGTCTTACTCTGACAGCCAACAAACACTTTGCACCGGGAGCTTAACTGACCCCATGAGGCACGCCTGGCACGCAATGATAGTGCACGCGCTTGCCAAGGTCCTTTTGTAAACGGTCGCGGAACCGCTCGCCCTCGGCGAGAAGCATGTCCCACTCGCAACAGAACAGCACAATGTCGTCGGGTAGGGCTTCGAGCATGCGCTTGGGCGCGACACCGGGGCTGAGCCAGGGGTGTGCGAGGTCGAGCGAGGGGGGTTGGAGGTACGAGTCGTCGAAGAGCTCAGTGAAGACGGCGGGGAGTTGTTGGTCTGCTCGGGTGCAGGTAGCGCGGCGTTGGGCGCGGGTTTGCGTGTAGTCTGTGGGAGGGTAGAAGGAGACTATGCCCCTAATCTTGACGATGGCATTAGAGCCTTCGGTCATGACGGAAACTGCGCCGTTGGTCGAGTTGTCTTTGTAGGAGGAAATGAGGGAGAGCGAGGAGGCGCCAGTTTGGCGAAGCATGGCGATGCGGTCGAGGCGGGACTTTTGTCGCACGAGAGGTAGGCGGGAGCTATTGGGTGTGTCGGGTGACAGGAATGCGGCAGGTGGTGGTTCGACGACGGCATCTGGGACATTGCCAGCGCGACCGTCGATGATTCTTGCGCCCGACGGTGTCCGGTCGAACAGTTCGCCCTGTAGACACAAGGGTACTGTGAAGCTCATGTTTCCTCCAGACGAGAAGCCTGAGACTGCGAAGCGATCGGGGTCGAGCATCAGCTCGTCCGCATGTTGCGCCAGGTACAATATCGCATCGGCGCCGTCTTCGACTGCTGTCGGAAACGGTAGCTCGGGCGCCAGACGGTAGTCGACGCTGACGACGACTGCTCCGACCTGCTCAACGACCACTCCGCACCAGCGCGCATCGTCTTTCGCCGTCCCAAGCACGAAACCTCCTCCATGAAAGTTGACCACGACAGGGTATCTCTTATTGCCCTTGAGTTTCTTTTGTTTCTTGTAGTCCTTGGGGACGTAGAAGTTGAGCTTAAATTTGCCCTTCAATGGCGAGACGGTCGCGTCGATGTCCTTGTAGAAGGCGGGGTGTGGTGGTCGTGGTCGCGCAAGCTTGTGCAGCATCATTCCGATGCCCATGAGCACGCGCCAAAACTGCGCTTGAACGTGCAGCACCCATCGCGGGCGCTCACCAGGCATTGCGCTGAGGGTTGCGTGTTGCTGCAAGAGGTTTTGTTGGGCTACGACATGCGCGCCATTGGGCGACGGAAAAGGGGAGCTGAACGGGGCGCAGCTCGTGGCAACGGCGACAGGGGAATTATCAATGAATGCTCCCGACTTTCCGAGTTACTGTCACAGTGCGCCTAGTGAACATTTGACATTTGACAGTAGCCTTAGTCTTTGCATTAGTCGAGCGCGGAAATCCATCTAGAAATGTGAGACGCGCGGGCTCCAGAGGTCTGATAGGCAATGACGTAGCCCCCGGCAGGTAGGCGTGACAGGATCACCATTTCATCAGCGGCTCGCCAAGCACGCCTCCGCTTGAGCAAGCCTTGCGCATCATCGATCATGAGGACGTTGGAGTAATGATGGAATGGCGGCAGTTGGCGTGCAGGAATGGGTTGTGGTTGGAGCGGCATGAATTCATGCGGCCCGCTGAACAGATTGATTTCGAGGACGAGATAAGTGACCCAACCCATACTCATAAACTAGCAGTACAGGTAAGGTGACCACAATTCAGACCTTCCACCGTGTCGCCAAGCAGACATCCAACTCCGTGAACAAAACAAGCAAGCCAAAAGGGTATAGGGCTGCTCAAGTCCTCAGTGCGCCAGACGCTCACCTATTGATGCTGCCATCGACCGTATAATGCAAATACCGAGTGTACACGCTGATGATAACGAAGCCGACAACGAAGTCAATAGGACCGTATGAAAACAAGTATGCAAATCACTCAAAGGCGAATGGGAGTGCGAGAAGGGCAGGGAACTCAGTCGGTACGGTCGACAAAGTAGTAGTCCTCATCCTCGGGAGCAACGTTGCTCTTCTTTGGGAGCGGCGACAGCACCTCGGTGTCCACGTCTAGGACCTCGTACTCGTTCTTGATCAACTTGTCGGTCTCCTTGACCTCGTAGCGCTCGATGGCCTTCTCAAGGGCGTGGTTCAAGATTTGGCTGCCGTGGCTTGGTCCACGCGCGGCATCGAACGAGTAGGCAACCTCAGCATCGGGCGCAGGGGCGGCGGAGGAATGCTCGATGTCCTCGTCGGCAGACGATTCGCCGCTAGCGTAAGCCATGTCCTTGTGGAGGGCAGTCCGAGCCTTCATGTGGCCAGGGTAAGACGACCTGCGGCAGTCAGCAAGATTCGAGCGAACGCGTCTAGTTCTCTGGTGGACATACTTGACATGAGGGTAGACGCGAGCAGGGCGTGGCCGAGCGTCTTCCTCGCGTCGTCCAGGGCCAAACGACTGGCCATGCGCCCACTTGACCCTGTTGTTCTTGTCGCGATTGAACTCCTTGGCGTCGGCGCGGAGGTCGCTGGTGTAGGTCTGCTCCGACATGGTGTTTACGAGCCGAGATGGCGGGAGATGCTTGAGCGTTGCTGGAATAGTGGGTAGACTGTTGAGCTGCGTCGCGAGGACCTGGTGGCACTGGTGGGTGTTGATGTAGGTACTAGGTAGATTACGATTGTGGAGGAAGGAAACAGAGAGCGAGTGACGAGTGAATCTAGCTATGGCAATAGGCAGTAATAAGCTCGGAAGTGAGAGAAGGCGTGACTGGTCACTGGCAGCTCTTGAATGACTCTGCTGGGTGACTCAAGTGAAGCCTGAGCTGGGGCAGGTAGCAGGGTGGCTATGCAGATGGATGATACGGGAATGCTTATGAAAGCGCGGAGAACAAGACGCTGCGTGGGAATTGCCGCCCTTTATGAGCTCAAAGCAAAGGCGTAGGCGCCTCCCCGCTTCCTTTGTTGTGGTCCTGATAAGGAGCTGTGAGGTGTGGCAGCTCCAGCATGACCAAGTTCCGATCGCCGAGGCCCGCCCCAGCCGAATCACATCCGGGCTGACGCACTGGTGGCCTTTGCCCATGATGCCATCATGGTGTATCATGCGCCTTGCTTGCGAGCGTGCCTGTCTGACACGCTGGCTGGGTGTCTGGCCTGCTTGCGTGCGTGCTGGAGTGCATGGATGCTGTGAAGGTCTCAGGTACTCGCCTCGTATCCTACCGGCAACCCCACATCGGCCTCCACCCTCAGACATCAGCAGTCGCGGCACCCATCACAGGGCACTGGTCCGCACTTCCGCAGCGTGTTAGATGAGCGCGTCTTAGCACGCAAGCTCGATAAGAACCCGGATTTGGCCGGGCATCAGCCTGCGCCCTTCCCGGCTAGCATCGTCATCTACCTACCCAGCTGCGGCGACTATCTTGGAACAGCTACCGGTACTGGCGCGAACCCTCCACTATATGCGCCCCGCCAACTCGACTTCAAGATTAGGCCCGCCGTTCAAGCATGGTACGCGGCTGCCTCTTCGTCCTCTTCATCGCTGCTCTCAACCAAGCCAGCTTCACTCGGCAGGACGTCGGGAAACCAGCCGTACCTGGCTAAATCTATCGTGTACTGTCCCATTGCGTCCTCTCGGATGTCGACGCCCTCTCGGCGCAGAGCATCAGCCTGATGGCTCGCAGCACTCGGTCCTCTTTGTGCCTTGTCAACACAGTGTACAATAGGCAACAAGGCGTCGTTGGTAATCATGGTACTGACCTGGGGCTTATGCCGCCTTTGGAGTTGATCACGCGCTGCCAAGGCACATTGCCGCTGTGAAACGGAGAGCTCGTCTTGCTGCGATCGGTCGATGCCGATGGAAGGTGTTTGAGACAGACACCGACCTGTCTTTGACGTCATGCGTTAGTCGCTCTGCCCTAGGAATGTAGACGGTAGTGTTGTACCTCGGGCGTTCCGCTAGTCGCCATGAGATCAGTAGCCTTCCAAGGTCGCGCATGTGCTTCAAAGGAGCGCTCACGCTTTCCGAGTAACCTCGCAATATGACCGTATGACGTGACCCTTCCACGAGGAATCTCTTGCACGGCCTCGTAGACTGCAGTATACCACAGGTGCACCTCTTCAGAGCGCTCGCCTGGAGCCATTTGCGCGGCGAGAAGGGTGAGTGTTGCGAGTGCGGGACGCGACGACTCGATGCGGAAGCAACACCAAAGCACGTGATCGACGCAACTGCGGAAGTTTCCGTTGCACGATCCGCGCTCTAGCTTCACCACCTAGACAGCGACGCTGCCGTCAACCCTCGCCCAAGCATGTCTCTGGCTGACTACCTGGCGAAAAACTATCTCACTGCAGACTCGGAAAAGAAGTCCAAAAAGCGCAAGCGGAAGAACAGAGATGGCGGCCTCACAATTGATGACGACGACAACCTGGGTTGGAAAAAGGCCGCGGATGACGATGATGAGGATGCGCCCACGATTGGTAGGCATCTTGCGGCCCTCTTCGCGCGCAACAATACTGACGGATTATTTGCTAGTCGGTGGGGGAACCCTGAAGACATCGAAGAAGAAGAAGTCAAAGTCCGACGGCGCCGCAATGTGGACAGCCGTGGGCGTCGCCGCACCCTCTCACGCGCAACAAGTCGCCGCAGACGAAGCCGCCGCAAATGTGATTATCGAATCAGCAGCCGCCGATCGCGAAAAAGCGGCCCAGGCCGAGGACGAGGCACCAGAAATGGTAGATACTGAAGGCGTCCTCAAAATGGAGTCGGGTGCAAAGGCTGGGCTGCAGACTGCGGCGGAAATGACGGCAGCAATGAACAAGAAACAAGCCGAGGATAAGCGCAAAGCTGAAGAAGCGCTCAAAGAAATGGGCAGCGCGGCGCAGGAAACCATTTACCGTGACGCGAGCGGGCGCATCATCAACGTGGCGATGAAGCGGGCAGAAGTGCGGAAGAAGGCTGAGGAGGAGGAGCGTAAACGGCTCGAAAAGGACAAGGCAGCTCGAGGAGACGTGCAGAATGCGGAAGCTGCGAAGAGGAAGCAACAGCTACAAGATGCGAAGACCATGACCATCGCGCGATACGCAGATGACGAGGACCTGAATGACGAACTGAAGGAACGAGGCCATTGGAACGATCCAGCTTCTGGTTTCCTGCGCAAGAAGAAGGCCGGACGCAGTATCACAGGTAAGCCTTTATACCAAGGTGCCTTCCAGCCAAACCGCTACGGCATTCGCCCGGGTCATCGATGGGATGGTGTGGATCGCGGGAACGGCTTCGAGAGTCAGTGGTTCAATTCGAGGAACCGCAAGGCCAATGTTGAGAAGCTCGAATATCAATGGCAGCAGGATGAGTAGGACGTTTTGATCAATTTCATGGTATCCGGGTTGGGCATTGCATTTCTACAACTTCAGACAGCATAGCGCGGCGTTTGGGACATCGACAGAGCAAAGTCTCTTGCGGTCTTGACAGTCAGCGACTGATGATACAACTGCATCTTTCGGCCTTGGTGGCTTGGACAACTTCCTGCCATGAATTGCAGACAAAGACGTCAGCTTCACTTGCCAGTGCGCGCCGTTTTTGCATCCAAATCAGCCCAGCCTCGACGCCTTGTTTATTCTAGAGGCTACTTGGGGACTACTCACAGGGCCTATACGGCCGCGCATAGCTTTCTAGGGCCGGATCACTTGGATGGTGACGTCGTAGCGCTGAGGTTGATGAAAGGGACTACTGTGCTCTTAGGAGCGTGCGTTGTCTATATGGACATTTTTCCTGTATCTGAAAGTAAATGAAGTAGAGTTTTGATCAACAAGCATAGGGGCTTAAATAACTCAATTGCTGTCGTTGCGTTGTCCCATCGCTTCGTCCTGCCTCCGTCGTGATCGCTCGACAGGGTTGCATCTTGTGGCACTTCTAGATTCTTCGTCCAGCCAAACCACTGCAACCCCACTTCAGCCGCACGCAACTCTGGTTGCACGCTAAGACCAGGCGTTGCTGTCATGCACATGCCTTGCTTACCATCTTATAGATGCTCGGTGGCCTGGGTGCTTAGCGTGAGAAACTGACTTAGACATTGCCAATTACGAACCACTGCTACTCTTGTTCTCCTTCGCGCAAGCTGAATATCGCGAAACCACGATACTCACAACGTCGAAATGTCGTATGGTCCCGTATACCAGCAAGATCAGATCTATCAGCAAACCCAAATATATCCACAAAATCCCGGGGCTTTCAACAGTCGCCACAGCGATTTCGAGCTTCGGTCGGTAGCACCGTCATTTGCAAGTTCGAAAAGCAGTCATCAGAATCAAAGCGGACCCGTTCCAAATGATGCTACAAGCGACTACCACCAATTACTCCGAGAACCACGCGAAGATGCTAAATACACTCTGTGGAGCCCTGGATTTTGGAGACAGTTTCCATGGCTCGGAATTTTGTCAATTCTCGGGATCTTAGCTAGTACTTACATCACTCAAAGAAGCATTGGCGCATTGCTGACTTGCGCAGGTACCGTGGCCAGTCTGGTGATTTTGGTGCGTAGCCACCGGCAACCCCTGGATGGGTGGGGTTTTGGCATTGCTCCCTCGGTTTACCTTTCCATCGCTTCCGTTGTTGCCAATGCCTTGACGGCATACGCTCTGGCAAATGGTTTGGAGATCACCTTTTGGAGATATGCGTTACAGGGTCGCACGGTATGTAGTCTAACAGTAATATGGATGACTTGCTGACCTCGAGAAGCTGGCGGGGCTTAATCAAAATTGGTTGTGCGGGCAAAACATGTACCATGCGTTTCTGCAAGGCTACCGTTCCGGTGGAAGGTTGACGGCTCTAGGTGCGTTCAAATCCTCGCAACGTATCAGCACTGACATCTCGAAGCTTGTATCATGTCAGTTGTGGCTCTGCTTCGTGGCCCGCTCTATCAGAGAGCCTCCAGTGTCGTCAGTGATGTTGTGTACAACACGTCCGGCGACCTTCAGCTATCGATTGCTACAAACTTGCCTGAAGGCTACACGGGGCTTTCGAGGGACTCCAGAGCGTCTATCCGAGAGATCGCCAGACTCGCTCCAGATTTTGCTCAAATCATGCAAGCATACTCATTACGATCGAATGTGAGCATTGAGCATCGCGAATGTGGCACGTCATGTTTCACAACTGTGAAGGTAAAGCGAATGGACACGGCGACGTGAGTTGAGTTACTAACGGAGCCGTTAGGCCTTTGGGTTCAAGACGCAGTGTCGACACGAGCAGCAGTTCCACGACTATCCAAGTTCTGGCGCAGCGTCTGACATACCGCTGTTCTCCACCACTAGTACACTGTATCCGATCGGAGGGCTAGATCCGACCTCAAAATTCTACGAGGACATGGGCATCCGTTTTAACGCTACTTATAAAATTCCCTTGGTCGATGACGATAAGACAGTAGGCAAGGGTCTGATGAGGACGCGCTGGGAGTCTCATATCTGTGACTTGACCGGCTCAGTCGTTAGCTACGACGTGGTATTGTCCTCCCAAGGTATAACTCGCGGGATCGGCGATGACCGTGTAATCAAAGACCTGTAAGTGTGTTCTTTTCGACTCTGGACGTGAGGTTGATTGGAGATAGCACTATGCCGGGTCCAGGGACTTGGGGCCATAACAGCAACATCGGCGGATTCGAATACGCCGCATCATACCTTTTCACATCCAATGCTACTTTCCACTTCGCGGGCGCGATCAGTAGCGCGACGCTGACTGGATCGCTTGCAAATGAGGTAGTCCGCGGCGACGACGCGTGGAACTTGACTTTCTCGGACCCCATGGATGGCATGCTGGACACGATGCGAGAAATCGCCTTTCGGACTGCCGTACGCGCTGGGAAAGACTTTGCCAATATCACAAATGCGACACAGGAAGTCCAATACAGCGGGCGTGGTACGCACTCGATCTACAACTCGGACTTTAGGTACATGGCAGCCGCCACCTTAGTGAGCATAGCCAGCGTCATTGCAATCGCTCTCACATTTTACGGCTGGTGGGAGCTCGGCAGAACGGTGTCGCTGAGTCCGCTGGAGATTGCAAAGGCATTTGACGCACCACTCCTGTCCCAGGTTGGGAGCAATTTGGATCTGTCACATAACAAACATCTGGGACTGGTCTCGACTGCAAGAGTTCGGTATGGCGCGAAAATAAACGAGCAGGACTACTCGACGCAGTATGTTGGCGGCCAGATGCATCAGAGGCGACGGCTTGTTATGGGCGTGGCAGGTGAAGTTAGGACGCCGACGGCAGGAGAGGCGTTTGGTAATTGAAGCGTTACATTAAAGCATCAGGCTTTACGAGAATTCTTAAATAATCAAGCCTCCAAAATTTGCATAAATGTCTATTACATTGCTGCTTCGCAAGGAACTTCTCTCAATATATCTCCCGAATCCTAGCAAAATCCCCCATGTGTTGCACATTTGTAAACGTCTTATATGCACTCAGAGCCCTCCCCTCCCCAATCGCCAAATTAACCTGCTCCATACATCTTTTCTCCAACTCCGCAATCGCATAGGAGCTTGACAAGTTGACGTTGACTGCTTAGGCGCTGACAAGCCTCCCTTCCACCAACCATGAAGTGAGCACGTTCTGTGAAGGGCAGCTTTGTTGCCGAGACTGATTGCGTTCACTGCCGAAGAGTCGAGACGATGCGGGGATTCACGTGCGGAGTTAGAAGTGATCGTCCGGGAACACTTCCGTAGCTTATCGTCATACGAAGTGTCGCTCCGCCATCATCTAGATTGCCTCAATTCGCGGCCGCAATTCAGTGTCAGATGCAACACTCCTAGGAGGTCCATCGCCGGCGTGCCACATCTGTGTTATTAGTGCTGCTATTTCTGAATCAGTGTCTGGCACCATTCCGTGGTTGCGTGCTTTCCAGCAACTGTCATTCTCTCAAAGTTGGTCCATAAGCGTAACCTCGCATAAGTGTGCAAATCATTTCAATGTTGTATTCTTTCCACGCTGCTATAACTCGTCGTAGATTCGCTTGTGCTGTCTCAAGTGAAGGTTCCGACGCTTTACGCACGACGAAATCACTCCAGACTGCCTCAATCCTCATCAGGTGCGTGTACTTCTTACGTTCTGTAGCAAGAAACTGATCGAGGTATGGAACGATGCTCCATGCGCACGCTGTGATACCTATGCTTCGTATGTACGGTGGGAAGATCATGATTTCAGACTTGCCAGTTCTGCTAGGGCGTGGGAAGAGCGAGTGCGACGGAATTTCGAGGTGTCTGAGGGATATCATGCCGTCAATAATCAGGCAGTCGAGTCTCAATTCGTCGTCCTTCCCAACGATTCTAGCTTTCAGACCCACAGGTCCGTTGTTTTCGGCCTCGAGCTCGGCTTTCGGAATACGCATACGCTCTCTCAGTGCATCAAGGTGACCATCATAACCTTCGAACTGCTGCTGAAGAATGGGGTGCTGGAGTCGTGAGGTGGGGTGCTGTCTTTCTAACCAGACTCTCAATTTCCTGGGCCGGATACGAAGCCACTTGAGTCTTTGAAATACCTGTCCCAACAGATGTGCTGCATATCTCGGCCTACCGTCCCCGTGAAGCCCCATTGGACGGGCCATGTCGCTCGCAACCTGGTAACCGAGCGTCAAGTACTTGACGTTTGGCGTGTGGAGGAGAAGAGCGGCAATGTAGATGAAGCTCTCGTCTATGCCGGATCCAGTGATCCAGTGAATGCAGTCGTCGGTAAACCCTTTTTTTCGGAGAATGCTCATACAACGACGACGCGTTTCTAGCAAAGCTTCAGAGGGGCTGAACACCACTGTCTTGGTCCTGAAGTCGTACTGGTCCCACATCAGCAGTCTCGCCTCATCAACTCCAGTACACTGAACGTTCAATTCCACAACCTTAGTGGCCAATTTTGGTTTCTGTAGGAGGTGTGCGATCAGAATATGGGTACGCTGCGGATGGATCGACAGTGACGAGTACAGCTCGTCTCCGGCGAAGGTTGCAAGTTGTCGATTGACCAGAGATAACTTGAGTAGTGTTGCCTGTCGTTCCCAAGGGTCGAGACTGTGTACCACACATAATAGGAGTTCATCAGGAAGTTCCAGAAGACTTGTAACCCTCATGGTCCTCTCTGGAATAAATTGGATCGGCAAGAAAAGAGCAGTAAGCCTCCTAACAGATAGGCAGCAGTAATGTTGTTCACAGCCGTTTGCTACGCATGTGCTACACGCCTGCGTTTGGTATCTCAAGCGCTTCAAAGATACGTTTAATTCTGTCGTGAGCTGCAAAGGAGCTTGAGAAATTTGTAGTTGTCGATGTTAGGTTAATCGCTAGTAGCACGATAGGTGCGGAAGAGACAAGTGTGCTCTCTACTTAATCGAGATTAGTTTAGTTTGTAGCAAACGCAATCTTCTTATTAGTAATTACTTTTCTTTGTATTATAAGTATCTTAATAATAATAATTATATTATAGATAACTATATAAAGTATTTATATTAGAAAAAGATATTAAAGCTAAGTAAGCTTACAAATAAAGATATAATTTTTTAACTTTTTTAAAAAAGTAAAAATTATATACTCTATAGATTAACGTATTCTACTAGTAAGT